>Ga0247608_10001329_pt1 | contig 34692 bp, 42 predicted proteins | sample 176DNAGHGlowgp2_FD_193490 | JGI IMG/M metagenome (GOLD analysis project Ga0247608, IMG submission 193490) | Sheep rumen microbial communities from Palmerston North, Manawatu-Wanganui, New Zealand - 1766 DNA GHGlow gp2 | ecosystem: Host-associated > Mammals > Digestive system > Stomach > Rumen ...
GAGAGGTTGAACTTGTCCTTATTGGCTACAAACTGGAGGATAGCAACTGCGTCCGCTACGGAGACCTTGTTATCGTTGTTTACGTCGCCGAGCATCGTGCTTTCCGCCGCTGTATCTGCCGCCTGCACCGCAGCAGCCGTAAATGGTATTGCTCCCGCGAGGACAGCCGCCGATGAAAGCACGGCAAGCAGCTTTTTTGCGTTCATATTCTTCATTACGATCAAACTCCTTATCATTGAAATTTTCCGAATGCTCCTTCACGTTTTCTTTAGTCCCGATTATAAATGAATAATCTTAAAATAATCTTAAAGCAATTTACAATAAGTTCTCCGCCGCGAGTCTTGCTATTTCAAATCGAATGTGTTATAATAAAGTGTAAAATAATCCAACGGAGGAATCAACTATGTCAATGTATATCACCTGCCTCGACCTCGAGGGCGTACTCGTTCCCGAAATATGGATAGCGTTTGCTGAGGCAAGCGGCATTCCCGAGCTCAAGCGCACTACCCGCGACGAGCCCGACTACGACAAGCTCATGAAGTGGCGTCTCGGCATACTCAAGGAGCACGGTCTCGGTCTCAAGGAGATACAGGACACAATAGCCAAGATAGACCCTATGGAGGGCGCAAAGGAGTTCCTCGACGAGCTCCGCTCACTCTGTCAGGTCATCATCATCAGCGACACCTTCACGCAGTTCGCGGCTCCGCTGATGAAGAAGCTCGGTATGCCCACCATATTCTGCAACACGCTTGAGGTGGCTCCCGACGGCGAAATAACGGGTTTCAAGATGAGATGCGAGAAGTCCAAGCTCACGACAGTAAAGGCGCTCCAGTCTATCGGCTTCGAGACGATAGCGAGCGGCGACAGCTTCAACGACCTCGGCATGATACAGGCAAGCAAGGCAGGCTTCCTTTTCCGCAGCACGGAACAGATAAAGAAGGACTACCCTCAGTTCCCTGCATTCGAGAGCTATGATGAGCTCCTCGCGGCAATAAAGGAAGTAATCGCGGAATAATATGTGGCTGGCGATATTCGGCGCGATACTGCTGTTCGCGATAGCGGGCGCAGTATACATCGTCTGCGGATTTCACCGATTCAGCCCGATAAAAAAGCTCGGCGAGAAACACGGCTTCCTCGCGTGGCTGCTCTCGGCAGTCATAGCCGCGGCGGTCTGCGCCTCGGGAATGCTCATCAACGGCTGGTCTGTCGCGGTCATAATGATACACCTCTTTATCATATGGCTGGTCTGCGACATCATCGCCGCTATTGTACATAAGCTGCGCGGGAAAAAGTCCGAGCACAATATCGCGGGAGCAGCCGCCCTTGTGATAACGGCGGCATACCTCGCATTCGGCTGGTATCTCGCTCACCGCATCGTCATCACGGAGTACAGCCTCAGTACCGACAAGAACATCGGCGATGGACTGCGCGTCGTGCTGATAGCGGACTCTCACCTCGGCACAACCCTCGACGGCGAGGGCTTCGCCGAGCAGGTCGGACGCATACAGGCTCTTGAGCCCGACGCGGTCATAGTCGCGGGAGACTTCGTCGACGACGGCTCCAAGAAAGCGGATATGGAGCGAGCCTGCGAGGCTCTCGGGGAGCTCGACACCAAGTACGGCGTGTTCTTCTCGCTCGGCAACCACGACTACGGCTACTATCCCGACAATATGCGCGACTACACCGCCGACGACCTCAACCGCGCGCTCCGCGAAAACGGCATACGCTTCCTCGCGGACGAGACCGCCTCACTCGGCGAGCACATCTATATAACAGGCAGATACGACCGCTCCAACGAACAGCGCAAGCCAATTGCCGAGCTCGTGAGCGGGCTCGACAAGTCGCGGTATGACATCGTCATCGACCACCAGCCCAACGACTACAACGCCGAGGCTGACGCGGGCGCTGACCTCGTAGTATCGGGACATACCCACGGCGGACCGCTTATCCCCGCGGGACAGATAGGTCTGCTCATCGGTGCGAACGACAGCCTGTACGGTCACAGGCACATAAAGGACACCGATTTCATCGTCACGAGCGGCATCTCAACATGGGCTATCCCGTTCAAGACGGGAACGAGGTCGGAGATAGTCGTTATCGACGTTGCGAACCGTTAGCTGACGGCTTTATCAAAACTCTTGACAAAGTGAGGGATTTATCCTATAATAGTATCAGCGGCACAGATACAGTCCGTGCCGCTTATCTTTTTACCATGAAACGGAGGATGAATAATGGGTGTATTCGCAAGGTTGAGCGACCTGCTCAAATCCAACATCAACGACCTTATCGACAAGGCTGAAGACCCCGAGAAAATGGTCAAGCAGATAATAGCCGATATGCAGAAGGAGCTTACCAAAGCTACTCAGAACTACGGAAAGGCTAAGGCGAGCGAACGCCTCGCTGAGACAAAGTACAAGGACGCTGTGTCGGTATCCTCTGACTGGGAAAACAAGGCTAAGGCGGCTCTCGCACGCGGCGACCAGGACCTCGCAAAGCAGGCTCTCTCCCGCAAGGTAAAGGCTGACGAAGAGGTCGCGACCTATCAGCAGATGTATGAATCTATCTCGACTCAGACCGTCACTATCGGTCAGCAGGTAGAGCTCCTCAAGGCTAAGCTCGAGGAGGCTAAGTCGCGTCAGGCAATGCTCATCGCACGCGCACAGATGGCTGATACAAAGAGACAGCTTGCGGCTGCACAGGGCGGCTTCGACAGCAGCAGCGCTTTCGAGAAGCTCAACCGCATGGAGGAGAAGGTTCAGCAGAAGGAGGCTGAGGCTGACGCATTCGCCGAGATATCAGGCACTCAGCAGGACGACCTCCAGCAGCAGTTCGCACAGATAGAAAACGAACAGAAGGTAGATCAGGAGCTTCAGAGGCTCATGGCTGAGATGAACGGCAATGCCGCTCCCGAGGAGATAACTCCCGAAACAGCGCCTGTTGATGATTCTGCCGCAAATGAAGAATAAAGGATCGAAGGTATTATGAGTAAGCGTAAAAAGACTGAAGAAGAAATAAATCCGAAAAAGGTACTGCATATGTTCCTCCCTATCGTAGGAGCGATATTCATTGCTGTCAGCTCGATACTGTATATACTGTACAAGAGCTGGAGCAACAAGCTCTACTTCGAGAAGTGGAAGGACTATGAGGACTGCGGAGTATAAAACGCAAAAAAGCGTCGGGTCAGTGACCCGACGCTTTATTTTTTGTTTCGTGCAGACTTACTGCATACCGCCCTTGGTGTAGAAGTTGTCCTGAATGATGAGCGCACAGCCGCCGAGGAAGTTATTCTTTCCGTCGAGCTTGCTGAGCACGACTCTGTCTGCGATGTCCTCGCTGACGAGGCGAATCATCTCGCGCTTCACGTAGTCGAACTGCTTCTCATTGAGCTTGTAGTTGTGGAGAACTATCTTTTTTGCGAAGTGACTGATAGACAGATTGTTGATCAGCACGGTGTACTTCGCGATGATGTCGTCAACAAGGTTCTTGACGGGCTCCTCACCTCTCATGAGCGCCATGAAAACGGTATCTGTATTTATTCTGGACTTGTCGCCCTCTGTGAGCTCATAGAGCACAGGGGTCTTGTCCTTTGAATATATCTCGTAAAATGCCGAGAGCATTGCCGATCTTGAAAGCTCAGCCTTTACGGAGCCGTTGGGATAGCCCTCATATGCGCGACCGTTCGGACTGACGATATACTTCTCTATCATAGACGTATAGGAGATATAGTCGTTCGAGAGCTCGTTCTTGTTCACGATAGCGAGGTTTACCTGATTGCCGTTGTGGAGGAAGGCAGTATTGGTCTGATAGCCGTTCTGCGTTCTGAAATCATTGCTTGCAAGAGCCATGAGACCGATAGCGTTGCCGCAGTGGATATCGATATCGAGGGTACCCGAGAGCTTCTCGATGAAGTTGGTGAAATCGAGGACTCCGTCCTTATAGAAGATCTTGAGCTTGCCCCACATCGAAGGCACAACGCCAACGCCGAGACCGAGTATCTTGTCCTTAGTGAGGGCGCTGTTCTCGATCATGGTATTGCTTGCCTTGATTATGTAGTTGATGATGTCCTTGCTCGTAGTTCTCTCGTCGATGACCATGCTGGACTTGTCGAGCACCTCGGAATTGAGGTTGGTAAGACCGATGCTTACCTCCTTCTCGTCGACGGTAGCACCGAGAGCGAAGCGGCTGTTGACATTGATGTCGATGAGGATCTTTCTTCTGCCCTTCTGGAGCTTTTCGGTATTGATCGGAGCTTCGCCGATCTCAACGAGAACGCCCTCTTCGATCATCTCGTTGGTGATTATTGTGACAGCAGCTCTTGTTATTTCGAGAGCGCTCGCCACGTCAACTCTTGAAATTGGACCGGATTCCCTGATGACGCGCAGTATCTGCATACGGTTGCGTCTTTTCAGATCCAGCTTGCTGATTCCTCTTTTTTCCATGGGTAATACTCCGTTCTTTCAGTTATAGTAGTTCGGATCGGCGACCCGCGGGACGATCGGCAGCTCCTTGGGTCAGCCCTTTCCTTTCACGTACAATAGTAAAGGAAATGGTTCTTTTCATATATATAGTATAACACAGATTAAAAAAAAATAAAACCTTTTTTGGATAAAAATCTAAAAATCAGCGTTAGCAACAAATTTAACTTATCATTTTTGTAACATATTCCGTAAATTTTATTACAATCGGTAATGTGATAACAGACAGTATAGTTCCGGCGGTAAAAATCTCGCTCGCGTAGAGGGAGTCCTTACCGCTCCGAATGCACAGTAGAGTACACATTGCGGCGGGCGGAGCAGCCGCTGCAATGAGGACTGTCATTTTCACCTGCTCGTCCACAGGAAGCAGCAAAAATATAACCGATAGTATAAAAGGAAGCAAAATCAACTTAGAGAAACATACCCTGTATACACCTGATTTTTTCACTATCAAAAGTATGCTCGTCTCGGATATCGTAACGCCCGAAACGACCATAGCAAGCGGCGTATTCATGTCTGCGATGAAGCCGAGAGCCTTTGCGGGTATCTCGGGGAGCCTTATCCTCAGGAAGAACGCGAGAAGTCCGAGCGCAATTGCTATCATCGTCGGCGAGCGGAGCACCTTCAGCACCGATTTTACGTCCTTTTCGCCCGTTATGAGTATGACTCCGTGAGTCCACACGGTGAGGTTGAACACGGTGATGAACGCCGTCAGGCAGAACACGCCCTCCATGCCGAACAGCGCGTTCACGAGCGGTATGCCCATAAATCCGCAATTCGAGTATATCGACGAAAACCGCTCTATCTCGGTATTTCTGCCCTCTTTTGGACGAATGAGCAGGTATGCTCCCGCGAGCATGACTGCCATTGCGAGCGCCGACAGTGCAAATGTCAGCAGCAGCTTCTTCACGAGCTTTGGCTTTAGCTCTGTCTGGTACGACATAAAAATGACGACGGGGTTCACGACCTGCAATACGAATTTAGATAGGTCCTTGTTTGCCTCCGAGCTTATCAGCCCGACCTTTGCGCTCAGAGCGCCTATCAGCATGAGTATCAGCATTATCAGCGTCTGCTTGAGAATAGTTTCAGCCATTGTATCACTCCAAAAAGAACGGGGAAGAACATTGTCTCCCCCGTTGATATTATATTTACAGGAGCATCGTGAGGTCCTGTATATAATCGAATGTATCGCTGCCCTGAGGACAGTATACCCAGCCGCCGTCCTTTATCTTGGCAACTGTCAGCCAGCCGTCGTCGGTCTTGTTGCCGTCCTTGTACTTGACGGTGAACTTCACCTCTACGCGGTAAGCCTTCTTGACCTCCTCGCCGAAGCTCTGCTTGTAGTAGTTCTCAACATCTGTGAGATTGCTTCCGTCGAGCTTTTCCTTAGCGACGATGTCAGCCTTGATGCGCTTGATATTCTTGGACTTGCGAATAGTATCGACAGACTTGTCGTTATCGCTTATGTATGAATCCCACTCAAAGCCCTTGTCCTTGACTCTGACCTTGAGCTCGCTCTGCTCGTCCTCTGTGTACATAGCGCTGATAATGCGCTCTGTATCGCCTCTGTTGATGCCCTTGACCATATCCTTTACAGGTTTCTTGTAGGCGTTGACAGCGGTGAAAATAAGGATAGCTATCGCGGCTATAACTGCGATAACAGCGATGATGCCGATGATTATGAGAGCCTTCTTGGCGCCGCCCTCAGGCGACTTGTCCGCCTTGATGTGTTCTCTGTCGGGAACTGACTTTCCGGTCGAAGCTTCGCAGGTGCATTTACCGTCCTTGTCGAGTTCCTTGCCGCAATATTTACAAAAAGCCATAGTATTCGACCTCCTAAAAATCTTTCAGAAACATTTTAACACACTATTAACACAAAGTCAAGTATTAACAATTATTTTCTCATTATTTCTCCATGCTTATCACGCCTCTGTAGCCGAGCGCATAGAACACCGCAAATACTGCCGCGGGAGCGAATGCGAGCGGGAGCATAGCCCATATCTGCCCCGAGGTCAGCGCCGCGGAGCTCGCGTCGGGCTGTATCATATTATATATCTGTATGAACCAGCCGTTTATGAGCTTGTGCCAGCGGTAGAAGTCGAACGTGCCGAGCCGCAGTATCAGCCAGCTCGCGAGCGGGACAGTCAGCGCCGTGACCGCCATGCCCGCAGGCAGAAGAAGCGGCGTTTTTTCTTTTGCCGTGCGCTCGGCTTTCAGGTCAGCCGCCGCTGTTCTGAGCGCAAAGCTCGCCATTAGGCATATCATTATCCCCGAGCCGCAAACCGCCGATATCACGCGTATGAGCGGGTTCGCCGAGCCCGCGAGCGTCAGTCCGACGAACAGTGCGAGCACGTCAGCAGCGAGGAGATACAAAAGTGTGCGCAGGTATCGCATAGTAGGATTTCCTTTTCTTGTCCCGAATAAAACGGCTTCGGGACGGGATAATATCAATGAGGTGATAGCTGTGGGTGATGAGGATATGAAGATATACATCCCGTCGGTCGGAGCGGAGAAGTCCCCTGCTCCCGAGACCGACGACGTAAAAATTTACTCCTGCCCGTCAGAGGCATCTGCCGCCGAGCAATCCGCGCAGACGCCGTAGAACACGGTCTGAGACGGGTCGATGATGAAGCCGTGGTGCTTGGCGATGTGCTCATTGATGCTCATGAGGTGGTCGCAGTTGAGGTGTATTAGCCTGCCGCATTTCAGGCATTTAAGATGAAAATGCTCGCGGCACTCGTGGGTATTCTCGATGTACTGGTAGCACGCGCCCATTTTGCCGTCGATGACGAACTTGCGGACTACTCCCGACTCGACGAGCTTGTCGAGCTGACGGTATATAGTGGCAGTACCGAGCGGCGTCCCTTCAGATGTGAGATAGGCGCTTATTTCCTGCACATTCGTGTGCTTCTCCTTGTTGCGCACGAGGTAATTCATCAGATTTTCCTTTTGCTTGGTATTATAACCGATATCGCGTTTCATTATGCCCTCCGAATGGAATATATTAAGGATATTGTATCATAATATCGCAAAAAAAGCAAGCCGCCGTTTCTTCCTCAGACAGCCGCAGTCCTCGTCGGCAGTCACGGATGGATAACGGCGGTTCTTTGTCCGTATGCAGAGATTTCGCCCCGCGACAAAGTTAAAATATAAAAGTATATTTTCACCGCGCGAGAAATGCCCTGCTCGGTTGTATAATTAGTGAAAGCAACAACGACTTCAAAAAGGAGAACTTATGGATAACGGTGCAAGTAGCTACCTCCGTTTCCTGAATGGTGAGAATGACGCGTTCGCAGAGCTGATAAGGCAGTATAAGGACGGACTTGTCCTCTTTATCAACACCTTTGCGTGCGATATCCACATAGCCGAGGAAGCCGCCGACGAGACCTTCCTGAAGCTGTACGTGAGGAGACCGCGCTACAACGGCGCGTGCACGTTCAAGACATGGCTGTACACGATAGGGAAGAACACGGCGCTGAACTACCTCAAAAAGCGGAGCAGACAGAGCTCCCGCCCTCTCGAGGACTACTACTACATCTCCGACGAAACGGATATCGAATCGGACTACATAAAGGGCGAGCAGAACATCATTCTTCATCAGGCTCTCGGAGCTCTCGGCAAGGACTATTCACAGGTGCTGTACCTCATCTACTTCGAGGGGCTTACAGCCGCAGAAGCAGCGCGTATCATGGGGCGGACGAGCCGTCAGGTGTCCGACCTCATCTACCGCGCAAAGAAGGCTCTGCGTGCGGAGCTTGAAAGGAGGGGATTCAATGGACAGATATGAAAAAAGCGCAGCATTTATAATGAAGCGCGGCGACGCGGCTATTGCGGAGCGCAAGCGCCGAAAAGCAGTGATACTGCGGAGTACAGCCGCTCTCACGTTCGGGACAGCCGCGGCGCTCGGAGTATGCATATCCCTTAACGTGATGAAGACTCCGCGCAAGCCGACTCCCGCGAGCAGCGGTATCATCACGGAGACTGGCACGTCAGCCGCCGCTCCTTCAACAGCCGCAGTCACAACGTCAGTTCGGACTTCGACCGCGAGCACGGCTTCGACTGTGACCACGCAGACAACTGCCGCAACATCTTCGGCGACGGCAACGTCAGCGAGCACTGCCGCCGTGCAGACGTCGGAGACCGCGACCTCCGCAGTTACAACTTCCGAAAGAGTAACGGACATTCCGTCAAGTACGCCTGTAACCTCATCACCTTTAAGCCTTCAGACTCCGCCTGATTCACGCTCTTTTTCGTTCAGCTCTTACAGTGAGCTTTATAAAGCGTTGAACAATGGAGAATCGCTTATCGGAGACGAATCAGATTACGGTGAAATATTCAATAATACGGCTTCAGCATTTGAGAATAACGATATTGACTTGCTTGTACCTGCCGTTAATGAACACGAGTGCGATTTGAGGAACAGGGAAGGTTTTTCAAATATTTCTCTGATGTCAGCTGAGTTATACAATTTGCCTTGGATATGGTATCATTGCAAGGTAAATGAAAGCAATATTGATATTAAACTTGCTTATCTCAGTATAATTGAAGCTGGTGAACTCAGTTCAGCGAAGACGTACTGTGACATTTTGAAGCAGATAGCTCCCGACGCGCCAAATCCGAACAATTACCAAAAATACGAATCATACCAAAGAATCTATGAATCCGAGATAAGACTTGCGGACGATAAATATGTTACTGCAATGGTGTCAGAGATAAAAAACAACAGCAATATATACGTTATGTTTGATTATGACGGGATTCTGGTCTCTGTCTACGCAGATGAGAGTACTTTGTCAGAGCCGTTCTGGAGCAGCTTTTCTTTGAAAAAATACTTATACTAATCAAAAAAGGGAGGCATTTGGCTGCTCCCCTTAACGGAAAAAGCAGGTTACCGTGCTATAAACTTATGACACATATTGGTAACCTGCGAATCCGCCAAAGGGAGAGCTCACCTTTGCCTCCCTTGTCGCTTATTCAAAAACGAGCGTTTCAATCACCGAATTCGACACGAGGAAGCCCTCGGGCGTGAGCGACACGCGCTCGCCGTCGAATCTGACATATCCCGCCTTTATCAGGGGCGGGAGCTTTTTTTCCATGTCCGCGCGGTGCTCGGGGACGTCCGCGAGGGACAGCCCCTCCGCGAGCCTGAGCCGCAGCATTGCGTACTCCTCGAAGCCGCAGGGGTGCTCGTCGGTGACCTCGGTCGGCTGCACAGGCGAGCCGATGAAGCCCTCGATATCGCGCGGCACAGCGAACCTCTGCCCGCCATAGCACGAGTGCGCGGCAGGACCAATGCCGAGGTAGTCCTCGCAGCGCCAGTATCGGCAGTTGTGGCGGCTCTCGAAGCCGCATTTCGCAAAGTTCGAGACCTCGTACTGTGCGAAGCCGTGCCTGTCGAGCTCCCGCACCGCAAGGAGGTAGAGCTCCGCGGTCGTGTCCTCGTCGGGCAGTGATGCGCGCACCTCGCCGCAGTCAAACGGCGTGCCCTCCTCGATTTTGAGGATATAGGCGGAGACGTGCTGTATGGGTAGCTCCGCGAGCCGAGCTATCGAGGCGGCAAGGCTGTCGGGAGTCTGCAACGGTATGCCGAGCATGAGGTCGCAGGAGATATTGCGGAAGCCCGCATCTGCCGCATCGAGGACTGCGCGTGCGGCTCGCTCGGCGGTGTGACTGCGCCCGAGGAGCCTGAGCTCCGCGTCCGACATCGACTGCACGCCCACGGACAGCCTGTTTATGCCCGCATTTCGCAGTCCCGCGAGCTTATCGGGCGTGAGCGTATTGGGATTGGCTTCAATAGTGACCTCCGCATTCGGGTCGAGCGCGAATCTGCCGCGTATCTCCGCGATGACAGCTCCGAGCTGCTCCGCGGTCAGCAGAGAGGGCGTACCTCCGCCGAAGTAGACGGTGTCCACCGCGCGGGACTTGTCCGCATAGTGCCGTATATTGCGCAGTACCGCCTCAACGTAAAGCTCCGCCTGCACCTTGGAGTAGCAGACGGAGTAAAAGTCGCAGTATCCGCATTTTTTACCGCAGAAGGGTACGTGTACGTAGATACCGAGCGTGCTCATTCTACGGGGTCTATCCTTATCGCGGGCTCGAGCCTGAAGCAGAACGCGTTCACGAGGCGCGGCACGATGAATTTCAGCAGTATCAGCCCTATGCTTATGAGGATCTCATAGTGCGTGACCCATTCGTACTGCGTGTCGCGGAGCTTCGGCGCATATAGGTACAGCACGACTATCCCCGCGAAAACGAGTATGCTGAACAGAGCGTTGAAAATAGTGGCGCCCTTGCCGTTCACGGCGCGCCTGCCACACTTCATGCAGACCTTACCGCGCGAGTTCAGCTGACCCGCCATAGCCTTTGATATAGGGTTGAATGTCTTTTCCCCGCAGTTGGGGCAGTTGTATAGACTCATATTTTTGTCCTTTCTTATTTTTCAGCCGCAGCGGCTGCTTCAAGCTCGGGGAGCTCTTTTGCTAACGGCGCATACTTGGGTTCGGAGACTTCCTTAGTTGCCGGAACTTCCCTCACCCAGCGGAGCGGCTTGCGCTTCTTCTTTTTGCGTGCTTTTTTGCGTCCGCTGAGGATACGGGAGTCATTGAGCACGAACGCTCCCATCGCAAGAAGAACAGCGGTCAGCACTGCGCATTTGAAGTTTATCGCGTCGCATTTCCACCCTGCGTATATGATGATGCCCATAGTAATAGGATAAACTATCAGCGGTATCTCGCGCAGAGTTATTCTCACGCGGCGGAAAAAATTGCGTGAGGAAGCCTTGTCCGAGGGTGAGCCCTCCGACATCACGCACAAGACGCAGACTATAAAGAATGCAGTGGCAATCCCCGCCATAATAAGGTTCGGCAGCATTTTTTCCACCCCTTTCGGTTGATTTTATCATGTAGGGGCGCATTCCGTGCGCCCGATAAAACGTTTGAAAAAGTGCGGGCGAGCGGAACTCGCCCCTACAGCCGCTTACGAATCGAGCTTGAGCACGCTCATGAACGCCTCCTGCGGCACCTCTACGGTACCGAGCTGTCTCATGCGCTTCTTGCCCTCCTTCTGCTTCTCAAGAAGCTTCTTCTTACGCGTGATATCGCCGCCGTAGCACTTCGCGAGGACGTCCTTGCGCATAGCCTTGACTGTCTCGCGCGCGATAATCTTGCCGCCTATCGCCGCCTGTATCGGCACCTCAAAGAGCTGGCGCGGGATGTTGTCCTTGAGCTTTTCCGCTATTTTGCGTGCTCTCGGGTAGGCGCTGTCCGCGTGGATGATGAAGCTCAGCGCGTCGACGATGTCGCCGTTGAGCAGTATATCGAGCTTGACGAGCTTGGAGGGCGTGTAGCCGAGCATCTCGTAGTCGAAGCTCGCATAGCCCTTGGTGCGCGACTTCAGCACGTCAAAGAAGTCGTACACTATCTCGTTCAGCGGGAGCTCATAGTGGAGCTCGACGCGCGTATCATCGAGGTATTTCATGTCCTTGAACACACCGCGCCTGTCCTGACAAAGCTCCATGATGTTGCCGACGTAGTCCGACGGCGAGAGGATGCTCGCCTTGACCATGGGCTCCTCCGCGACCTGAATGAGTGCGGGGTCGGGGTAGTTGGTGGGGTTGTCGATGTACTGGACTTCGCCGTTAGTCATCGTGACCTTGTATATAACCGACGGAGCTGTCGTGATGAGGTCGAGGTTGTACTCGCGCTCGAGGCGCTCCTGGATTATCTCCATGTGGAGCAGTCCGAGGAAGCCGCATCGGAATCCGAAGCCGAGCGCTATGGACGTCTCAGGCTCGAATGAGAGGGAGGCGTCGTTGAGCTGGAGCTTCTCGAGAGCCTCGCGGAGGTCGCCGTATTTCGCGCCGTCCGCGGGATATATGCCCGAGAATACCATAGGATTGACCTTGCGGTAGCCCGGGAGCGGCTCGTCGCAGGGCTCATCGTCGTTGGTTACGGTGTCGCCGACGCGGGTGTCGCCGATGGACTTGATAGAAGCCGCGATATAGCCGACCTCGCCCGCCTCGAGCGAGCCGTTGTTGACGAGGCTTGTCGCGTCCATGAAGCCAGCCTCAACGACGGTGAAAACGGCTCCCGTAGCCATGAGGCGGATATTATCGCCGACCTTCACGCGTCCCTCCTTCACGCGGACGTAGATGATAACGCCCTTGTAGGAGTCGTAGTAGCTGTCGAATATGAGGGCTTTGAGCGGCTTTTCGGTGTCGCCCTTCGGAGCGGGAATGTCTGTGACGATACGCTCGAGCACCTCCTCGATGTTTATGCCCATTTTCGCAGAGATGCGCGGCGCGTCCATAGCGGGTATGCCGATGACGTTCTCGACCTCCGTGCATACGCGCTCGGGGTCTGCTGAGGGCAGGTCTATCTTGTTCACGACGGGTACTACCTCGAGGTCGTGCTCTATCGCGAGGTAGGTGTTCGCGAGGGTCTGAGCCTCAATGCCTTGCGATGCGTCGACAACGAGTATAGCTCCCTCGCACGCCGCGAGCGAGCGCGACACCTCGTAGTTGAAGTCGACGTGACCCGGGGTGTCGATGAGGTTGAAGATGTAGTCCTCGCCGTCCTTGGCGGTGTATTTGAGGCGTACCGCGCGGGCTTTAATGGTGATGCCGCGCTCGCGCTCGATGTCCATATTGTCGAGGAGCTGGTCCTCCATGTCGCGGACGGCGACGGTCTCGGTCTTTTCGAGGATACGGTCGGCAAGCGTGGACTTGCCGTGGTCTATATGAGCAATAATGCAGAAATTCCTTATCTTATCGTTAGCCAAAACAATACCTCTCTTCGCGTATTCGCATATTTATACAGCATAATTATAGCATATTATTTCAGAAATAGCAAGCCGCGCGGGGACAAATTTCCGATTTTTTTAATTTTGCCGCGAAACCGCCTGCGGGGGCTCCCCGCGCAAGATTTTTTTCCATGTGTATTTTGTGGTGTTGATTGACAACTCCCCGCCGCTGATGTATAATCAAAGTTGAATAGGAGTGGTAGTATGCACAAGGTCTTTGGCGTTAAGGAAAACGCCCGATATTTCGACAGGGAGGGCGCCTACATCATTCCCGTGCGCGGGGAGGAGGTCGGCGTGGTGCGGACTCCGAAGGGCTGGTTTCTGCTCGGCGGAGGCATAGAGAGCGGCGAGTCCCATACCGACTGCATAGCGCGCGAGTGCCTTGAGGAGGCGGGCTATACGGTCTCCGTCGGGGACACGGTATGCACCGCCGAGACCTACTGCTATCATGAGAAATTCGGCTTTTTTCACCCGATACAGACTTATTACCGCGGCGAGCTCATCGCGCGGGTATCCGCTCCGACGGAGAGCGACCACGAGTTTATGTGGGTCAGGTACGCCGATATCAGGGGGAAGATGTTCCTCGCCATGCAGGACTGGGCGCTCGCAAACGCGTTTGGTCAGCCGCTGGAGCTCGGTCTATGCCGCGGGAAGGTGGCAGTCCTGCCGCATAACACCGCGTGGGAGACTGCCGCAGAGCAGACCATTTCCACGCTGCGGGAGCTGCTGAAAGGCGCGGCGGTCGACATACAGCACGTCGGCAGCACCGCTGTCAGGGACATCTCCGCAAAGCCGATAATCGACATCGCAGTGGGAATGCATGACCTCGGCGATATCCTCGCGATGAACGAACTGCTCGCGGAGCATGGATTCGCCTTCCGCGGACAGGACGTCCCTGAGCAGTACCTCTACGTCTGCGGCGGCTTCGACTACAGGACGCACCATATCCACGTCGTGCGGTACGGCTCCGAGGCGTGGGAAAACTACGTAAATATGCGGGATTACCTCAACTCCCACAGCGGCGACGCGCGCGCCTACTCCGAGCTGAAGCTGTCTCTCGCGGAGCAGTACGCCTCCGACAGGACGGGCTATACAAACATGAAAAGCGCCTTTATCAGCGATATACTTGCAAAGGCGAGAGAATGGAAAAGTGAATAATTATGATATCGCCTGTCAGCGATATTTAAAAAACGTCCGCGTAAGCGGACACCACAACTATTCACTATTCATTCTTCACTATTCACTAAAAAAGCCATAAAGAAGGAAGAGCTTCTTTATGGCTTTTTTCACATATCCAGCTCGTCCATGGTCTGACGCGCCGATTCGGGACGAGCCGCCCTTCTGAGCTGCTCGGCGCGCTCCTCATAGGACATCGCGTTAACGGGTCCGCGCTTTTTTTGTTCCTCGAAGAGCTCGCTGAACTGCGGGAAGCCCTCCTGCTCCTCGAGATAGTGATACTTCGCATTTGCGAGCATCGTCGCCACCCCGAGCACTATCATGACTATGGTATAGACGAGGTCTATCTTCATCGGCATCACCACGCCGAAAAAGAGGTCGAAGAAGTTATCGGCGTTCCAGTAGCGAATCAGGTTTATGAGCATTATCATCGGAGCCAGCCCCGCGAAGAGGGTGCTTTTTTTGTATGCGCCGAGGAAACCCGCTGCAAGAACTGCCCCCTTGAATACGGGACCGTTCATGAGGAGATAGAATGGGTCTGTATCGAAGGGCAGCAGTATCATATACAGCTCCGCAGCGATATAAGCGACGCAGGATATCACATACACCGCCGTAACGATATTGTAGACCTTTGCGCATTTTTTCAGCGCAGTGCGGTTCCTCGCAAGCGCGCTTGTATCCACAGCCCTCACCTCCGCGCACTGTCCGCGGACGTCAGCGTCCCGGAGCAGTGTCTATTTCACGATGAAACTTCATATAATGTTGCATGAGCAGTAACGCTCAGCCGTGCCGCTGCATATCATACATCAGCGATGTTGAGCAGAACTCCCGCCTCGGATACGTCAACGGTGCCGAACGAGGGCTTTGTCCCGTCGTGCGGACACGAAGCACTGCCGGGGTTCATGACATACAGCCCGTCCTCGTATGTATTCATGCGGACGTGAGTATGCCCGTAGAGCACGATATCGCAGCCCATATCCGCGGCATTCCCTTTCAGCCTCTCGAGCCCGCCCTTGACTCCGAAAACGTGACCGTGAGTCGCGAACAGCTTGTGTCCGTGCGGGAGCGGGAGCACCACATACGAGGGGCTGAGGCTGCCGAAGTCGCAGTTTCCGCTCGCATGGAGCACCTTCTCGGTGAATTCGGGGTGCTCGATAATGAAGCGGTCGAGTTCGCGCTCGCCGTCGCCGAGGTGTATGAACCAGTCCGCGTCCGCATTGCGGATAAAGACGGACGAAAGGGCGCGGTAGTCGCCGTGTGTGTCAGAGATAGCGATGATACGCATAGCGCACCTCCAAGGACGTTTTATACACTTACATTATACCGCTTTTCACACATAATTGCAAGCCCATTTTCGGGCAGTCAGGAGGCACATATGAACAACAGCAGCAAAAACAGCGGCAAGATAGACCCCGACAAGCTCAGCGGACTGCTGAACGTCGTGAGCAAGAAGATAGGAGTGCCCGCGGATACGCTCCGCAGCGAGCTCGAGGCAGGCAAGTTCGACAGCGCGCTCTCGGCGATGAGCGGCAGCGACGCGGCGAAGTTCAGACAGGCAGTCAACAACCCGCAGCTTGTGGAAAAAATGATGAGCACTCCGCAGGCAAAGGCGCTGTACAAGAAGCTGTCTGGCGGGAAATAATGGACGATGTAATGGATAAGGTATCGGGCTTGCTGTCGGACGAGGAGAGCGTGCAGCAGCTCTCGGAGCTCGCGAAGATGTTCATGTCGGAGGTCGGCGACGGCTCCGACAGCGCCGCAGACGAGCCCGCCTCTGACGGAGATGACGGTGGGAGCTCCGACAGCGGCGGGATGCCCGATATCGAAACGATACTCAAGCTGACGAGCCTCGCGGGAGCCTTCACGCAGAACGACAAGAACGCCGACCTGCTCCTTGCGCTGAAGCCGCATCTCGGCGAGGAGAAGCAGAAGCGCGTGGATAAGGCGGTCAAGCTGCTCAAGCTCATCGCGGTGTGGAATATGGCGAAGGAGAGCGGCTTGCTGAATAATATCGTATAGGCAGGAGGTGTGTTGGTATGTCCGTATACGGGAGCGGAGCGGCTCGCGGCTCGTGGGAGCCGAATAACAGGCGGAATGCGGATATACCTCCCCTGCCTCCGCCCGAAACAGAGCAGAAGGCGGATAAGCCTCCGCAGCCGCATGGCAGTCCACGGCGGCGCGACCTCCTCGGCGGGCTGCTCCCTGACGGCATAGACAGCGACACGCTGCTCATCGCGGCGCTGCTGTTCCTGCTGCTGAAGGAGGGCGGCGACATCAGGCTTGTCATCGCACTCGGCTATATATTGCTGTAGAACGGTGGTGATACAATGGATACGGGCATGATATTCTTCATCGCGTGCGGAGCAGCACTCGCGGCGATGACAGTCTACTACGCGCGGAGGAAACACAAGCTGCTGTCGGCTCTGTTCGGGAGCGTATCGGGACTCACGGCGCTGCTCCTCGTCAACCTCTTCGGCGGCAGCTTCGGAGCGTATCTCCCGCTGAACGCGTTCAACGTCTGCGGCAGCACAGTCCTCGGAGCGCCGTTCGTAGCGGCGATGATAGTTTGCAAATACATATGACAGGGGCGACAAATGGTGTAGGGGCTGATGCCCACATCAGCCCGCTAATGTGGACACCGCCGCTCGGAACTATGCAGGCATCGCCCCCTACATTCGGTATTTCTGTAGGAGCAGACTCGTGTCAAGCTCTGTTGCAGTTCGTTCAGAATAAAAAACGGCACAGTTTCGTTACAAATATTTTCCCCAAACGGTTGATTTTTTTGAAAAGATGTGCTAAAATATAAATGTAAAGCAGACGGCGGAACGTGCCGCTCTGCAATGCAACAACTACGGAGGTGAAAAATTTTGAACATAATCGATATCATCAACAAGACCAAACGCGCTGTCCCCCTCTCCGACGAGGAGATAGAATACGTTGTGAACGGCTATACGAACGGCGATATCCCCGACTATCAGATGTCGGCGTGGCTCATGGCGGTCTGCCTCAACGGACTCAATGACCGCGAGACCTTCGCGCTGACCAAGGCTATGCGCGACAGCGGCGATATCCTCGATATGAGCTGTATCAACGGCATCACTGCCGATAAGCACAGCACGGGCGGAGTCGGCGACAAGACCAGCTTCATCATCGCTCCGACGGCGGCTGCCTGCGGTATACACGTGCCGAAGATGTCAGGCAAGGGACTCGGTCACACGGGCGGCACCATCGACAAGCTCGAAAGCATAAGCGGCTTCCGCACGGAGCTTCCCTTCGAGGAATTCGCGGGCATAATCAATAAAACGGGCTTCTCTATCATCTCGCAGAGCGATACTCTCTGCCCCGCTGACAAGAAGATATACGCCCTCCGCAATGCGACGGGCACGGTCGACAGCATACCGCTGATATGTGCGAGCATTATGAGCAAGAAGCTCGCCCTCAATACCGACATACTGCTCCTCGACGTAAAATGCGGCTCGGGCGCCTTCATGAAGACCAATCTCGAGGCGCGCAAGCTGGCTGACCTCATGGAGCGCGTCGGCGACGCCGCAGGCAAGAAGTGCCGCGCGATAGTCACCGACATGGACAGCCCGCTCGGCAGCTGCATAGGCAACGCTCTCGAGGTGAAGGAGGCTATCGAGCTGCTTCAGGGCAAGGTAAGGGGCAGGCTTTACGATGTATGCGTCGAGCTGACCGCAAACCTTCTCGAGCTCGCAGGCAAGGGCACATTCGGCGAGTGTCAGCGCATGGCTGAGGAAGCTATCTCCTCGGGGCGCGCGCTCGCAGTCCTCAAGGAGACTATCGCTATGCAGGGCGGAGACGCGCGCATCTGCGACGACGTATCGCTCCTGCCGCAGCCGCGCTTCAAGCATGAGATACGCGCGAGCCGCGATGTCGAGATAGTCGCGGTCAATGCCGAGGAGATAGGCATGGCTTCGCTGCTGCTCGGTGCGGGCAGGATAAAGAAGGACGACGCGATAGACCCGACCGCAGGCATAGTGCTCGACTTCGAGGTCGGCGACAAGATATCAATGGACGCTCCGCTCATGACGCTGTATTCCACGGTTTGCAGCGACTTCTCGGAGGCAGCCGTGCGCGCATACAACGCCATAACCTTCCGCGACCTCACCGCAAATACGCTGACTTGACGGCGCGGCAGCAAAATGGTAAAATATACTTACCGAGAAAAGGAGGTATGACCAATGGGCTTTGTTGACAAGGTGCAGGAAATAGCCGAAAAGGTCGGTGATACCGTAGATAAGGGCATCAAGACAGGTTCGGACGGATATAAGAAGATGACGGAGAAGTCACGCCTGAAAAAGGAAGTGACCCGCCTCACAAACGAGATGAACAACATCTACATCGGCGTCGGCAAGAAGATATTCGCCGAGCAGCCCGATTCGCAGCAGTTCAAGACCCAGTTCGACAACATCAGGGAGAAGGAGCGCGAGATAGCGCACCTCAACGAAATGCTGAACGACCTCGAGGACAAGACGCCGTGTCCGCAGTGCGGGGAGCTCGTCACCAAGGACGCGCGCTTCTGCGACAAGTGCGGCACAAGGATAGTACGTCCCGAGAAAAAGGCCGAGCACGTCGAGGCTGAAAAGGTAACGGTGTGCAAAAAGTGCGGTGCGGAGCTCGTAGATGCGGCTCGGTTCTGCGACAAGTGCGGCGCAAAGCTGGACATATGACAGCTGAGATACCCGTGAGCGGCTGCTCGCGGGTATTTTTGTATGGTCAGCACCGCCGCGCCTGCACACGTTTTTTTCTCCAAGGTCTTGCATTTTTGTTCTGACTGTGATATAATTAATTGTAATTGTGCTTATGCACGCTATAATCATTATGAAAAGAGGAATCACAATGCCTGCTAATATTGTTGTTGGTACACAGTGGGGAGACGAAGGAAAGGGTAAGATAATCGACATCATCTCCTCCCGCGCCGATGTTGTTGTACGCTCTCAGGGCGGTAACAACGCTGGTCATACCGTAGTTAATAACGGTGAGGTATACAAGCTCCACCTCATTCCCTCGGGTATTCTCTACAAGGACACCCTCTGCCTTATCGGCGCAGGTGTAGTTCTCGACCCCAAGGACTTCATAGGCGAGCTCGACAGCCTCGAGGCAAGAGGCATATCCACCGCTAACCTCAAGGTAGACCCCCGCGCTCACGTCGTTATGCCGTGGCATATCGAGCTCGACGGTCTCTCCGAGGCATTCCGCGGAGGCAAGGATATCGGTACTACCAAGCGCGGCATAGGTCCTACATATATGGATAAGTACGAGCGCTGCGGAATCCGCGTATACGACCTCGTTCACCCCGAGGTGCTCGCGGAGAAGATACAGTCCACAGGCAAGCTCAAGAACAAGATAATCACAGACGTTTACGGCGGCAAGGCTTTCGACCTCGACGCTGTCACCAAGGAGTACACCGAGTACGGCAAGCGCCTCCTCCCCTACGTTGACGACGTTTCCGTCCTCACCTTCGACGCCGCAAAGGCAGGCAAGACTATCATGTTCGAGGGAGCTCAGGCTACCCTCCTCGACATCGACTTCGGCACTTATCCCTATGTTACCTCGTCTCACCCGCTCTCCGCAGGCGTATGCGTAGGAACCGGCGTTGGTCCGAAGGTCATCACCAATATCATCGGCGTTGCCAAGGCTTACACAACGAGAGTCGGCAAGGGACCCTTCCCGACCGAGCTCGACGACGAGATAGGCGAGCAGATAAGAAACGTAGGCGGCGAGTTCGGTACTACCACAGGACGTCCCCGCAGAACAGGCTGGTTCGACGCTGTTATCGTCCGCCACTCGGTAAGAGTCAACGGTCTCGACAGCCTCGCTATCAACAAGCTCGACACTCTCGCAAACCTCGACAAGCTCAAGATATGCGTTGCCTACAAGAAGCCCGACGGCACTGTTACAGAGAACTTCCCGCCCACGCTCGAGGAGCTCGAGGGCTGCACTCCCGTATACGAGGAGTTCGACGGCTTCACAGAGGATATCTCCAAGTGCGCGAGCTTCGACGAGCTGCCTGCTAACTGCAAGAAGTACATCGAGCGCCTTGAGGAGCTCGTAGGCTGCAAGGTCAGCATGGTCGGCATAGGTCCCGACAGGTCTCAGATACTTGAAAGATAAGCACTTTTCTACAAATAACAAGAAGGTGAAATTATGAACGGCGAAAACAATTTCGGCGCTCCCGTGCTCGACGATATCGACTATGTCGAGCCCACTCCCAAGAAGGAAGGTCCGACAGGCGTGGCTGCACCCGTGCTCGATGACTTCGAGTACGTTGCTCCCGAAAAGAAAGGCGGACCTACAGGCGTAGCGGCGGTAGTGCTCGACGATATGAGCGACTATACCGCTCCCGCAGCCGAGAAAAAGGGCGCTCCCACAGGCGTTGCTGCTCCCGTGCTCGACGACGAGATGAGCTACACAGCTCCACAGAAGAGCGAGAAGCTCGTCATGACCGACGAGGAGATAATCGACGGCATGAGCGAAGAGCAGAAGGCTATGTTCGCAAACCTCCCGCAGGATAAGCAGCAGCAGGTCATAGATATGCGCCGTCAGCAGCTCGGAGCCGAGGCTCCCGCGCCTGCTGTGGCTGCACCCGTCCTCGACGAGGACAACTACGTTCCGCCTCCGAAGACGGAAAAGCCCGCTGAGCCCGTCGAGGCTGTAACAGCTCCCATACTCGACGACGAGCCCGAGGCTCCCAAGTATGTGCCCAAATTCGTTGACGAGGACCTCGAGAGAGCCAAGCGCGAGGGCGCAAAGAAGGCTGTATCGAGCGGACTCGTGTCCGAACAGAAGGACCCCAAGGAAAGCCTCCGCATGATGATAGAGCTCAAGGAGCAGCTCCGACAGGAGGAAGCAAAGAAGGGCTTCAAGGTCGTTATCATTCTCGGAATAATCGGCGTTATCGGAGCTATCGCGTTCTTCCTGCTCTACAGCGGCAGCAGCCTGCTCGGTATTGAATACAAGGAAGAGGCTCTGAGCGGCATCTCCAATATCATCAAGGAAGCCTCCCTCTATATCGCGGTCGCTATGGGCGCAACGGGACTTGTCATGATAAGCGGCGTCGGCTTCCTGAAGACGCTTGCCTCGCTCGTGTATCTACTCGCAGGAATAATACAGGTATTCCCCGGTCTGCTGATGATATCGCTGCACGAGGGCAGCCTCGGACTGATAGTGACATTGTTCGTCATCTCCATCGCCTGCACTATCGCAGTATTCGGCGGTCTCTCGGGACTGGAGTCAGTCGGACAGTACTTCAACCGCAACAAGCGCATTCCCGAAAGAGAATACAGATAAAAGCATTATTTTAGAAAAAGCCATATATAAGCCGCAGCTTATATATGGCTTTTTCGCTTATTTAAGTACCGATTCCTGCAATGTGAAATGCATGGGAATGCCCATATTCATGCGGATATTGAGCTCGCCCTGTATCAGCGGCAGGAAGTAGCGCATCGCCGCGTCGGTGATGTTGTTGCCCGCGGAGTTGATGTACTCGCGCGGCAGGAACTTCTCCTTGTTCGCGATGAGGGAGGCGTCAGCCGCCTCGATAACGACCGTGTAAGGCATATCCTTCACGCGGCGGAATGCCATCATCTTGCCCGTATTGCCCGCAAGCGCACATCTCACGCCCGCAGCTCCGACTGCCTCGGACTCGTCGATATCCGTGCGCGAGCAGAGGTGCGATGAGCAGCGCTGCATAACGTTGAGCTCGATAGAACGCACCTTGCAGCCTATCTGCTCGCGTACCTGCTCCTCGAGGTACTTGCCTATGCCCGAGAGGTACTTGTGTCCGAAGTTGTCGACTACTCCCGACTGAACGCCGTCAGGCACCTCCATGCCCTCCGACACCGCGACGATGACCGCCTTGTGCTTCGCCATCTGGTTGCGGACGTCGTTCATGAACTTGTCCAGCGAGAACTCAGCCTCGGGGACGTATACGAGGTGCGGAGCAGACTCGCCGAGCGCGTGCAGTACGGCGCTTGAAGCCGTCAGCCAGCCCGCGTGACGTCCCATGACCTCGACGATAGTTACGGACGGTATGCTGTATACCGAGCTGTCGCGGACTATCTCGCGCATGGTTGCGGCTACGTACTTAGCTGCCGAGCCGAATCCGGGGGTGTGATCGGTGATGCAGAGGTCGTTGTCTATGGTCTTGGGTATGCCGATGACCTTGATATCTATCTTCTTCTCGGCAAAGTACGCCGAGAGCTTGTCCACGGTGTCCATTGAGTCGTTGCCGCCGATGTAGAAGAAAGCGCCTATCCTGCGCTGTTTCATGGTCTTGACTATCTTCTTGTAGGTCTCCTCGTCCTCCTTGTAGTCGGGCAGCTTGTATCTGCACGAGCCGAGCACGGTCGACGGCGTCTGGCGCAGGAGCTCCATGTCGTCGTTGGTGTTGATGAAGGCTTTGAGGTCGATGAGGTGGTTCTCTATCATGCCCTCGATTCCGTTCACCGAGCCGAATATAGCGTCTATCTTGGGCTCCTTGAGAGCCTCCCTGAATACGCCCACCAGCGAGGCGTTTATCGCGCAGGTGGGACCTCCAGACTGCGCTACTGCTATGTTCATCATTTTTTTACCCTCCGATGTCAAAATACGAACTTATAAGTTTATTATACCATGTCAGCAAAAAAAATGCAACCTCCACAAAAATTAAATGTTCTATTTTATATATTACGTACACAACCGCATTTTAATGTTTGTGCACATTTTCGGCAAACTATTATTGACAAAATTAGGTGAAACGTGTTATAATAAAACAAAGGATAAAATGGTGGTGAGAATAAAATACAAGGAGATTAATAATGAAAAACACACCATCAGTACTCAATAAAATGGAGCTTTCTGCATCCAGTAATGTCAAAAACAACGGCAAAAATGCCGTTATTCTCGTCTTAGGTCTTGCAGTAATATGGCTTTTTAACAAAGCTCTTGAAAAGGGCTACTCTGTTTCTGGTTCATACAGTAAAGACAATAAGGTTGAAGTAAGGTTTAATCCACCTGAAAACTGATTGTTGATTTTTTCATTGTCATTGTAACGTCCTCCTAAAATATGATTTGGCGTTTCTACCTCCTCGTAAGTCATGCGTTAAATGACATCAACTCACTACCAATTATCATATAAAGCACTTTCAGAAATGAAAGTGCTTTTTTCTTTGTATCACTTTTCCTGCTCCGCGAATAATATGAACCGTGCGGAGGTCATCTGCACGGTGTCCTCCCGCAAATCTCTATAGGAGGAAATACCATGAACCTTAATATGTTCAGCAATATAGACGGGCTCGTCCTTCGCGAGCAGGGCAGCTCTATCCCCTACGCCGACCGTACAGAGCGTATGGATATGTCCGCGCAGACAGATATGCCCGCTTCCCCTCAGCTCGCAATGGCTTACGTGCCCTTCCAGCAGTGGGGCGACGCTATGGAGCCCGAGAAGGCGCTGTCCTGCGGCACACTCTTCTCCGACCTCGCCTTTCCGTTCGAGAGAGGAGGCGGCAGATAATGGACCCTCGCTGTGTTCTTCTCAAACGCATCAAACAGTACGATTTCACGCTCAAGGAGCTCAACCTCTACCTCGACACGCACCCGACCTGCCCGCGCGGTCTTGCGATGTTCGCCAAGTATAAAAAGCTCCGTGAGGACGCCGTCGCCGAGTATAACGACAAGTTCGGTCCGCTCACTCCCGAGCAGAACAAAAACCTTCAGAACTGGGACTGGGTCAGCGACCCGTGGCCCTGGGAAAGGAGCTAATATATGTGGCAGTATGAAAAGAAATTGCAGTACCCCGTGAATATCAAGAATCCCGACCCGCGTATGGCGAAAATCATCATCTCGCAGCTCGGAGGTCCCGACGGCGAGCTCGCAGCCTCGCTGCGCTACCTCAATCAGCGCTTCGCAATGCCCTACGCAGAGGTAAAGGGACTGCTGACGGATATCGGCACCGAGGAGCTCGCCCACGTCGAGATGATATCGGCGATACTCTATCAGCTCACAAAGGACCTTTCTATCGACGAGATAAAGGCAAGCGGCTTCGACACCTACTTCGTCGACCACACCGCGGGAATCTATCCCGTCGCAGCCTCGGGAGCCCCCTTCACCGCGACCTACTTCCAGTCCAAGGGCGACATCATCACCGACCTGCACGAGAATATGGCTGCCGAGCAGAAGGCTCGCACCACCTACGACAACATCCTCCGCCTCGCAGACGACCCCGATGTGCGCGACCCTATCCGCTTCCTCAGACAGCGTGAGATAGTGCATTATCAGAGGTTCGGCGAAGCTCTCCGCATAACGCAGGATAAGCTGAACTCGAAGAATTTCTACGCGTGCAATCCGTCGTTCGACAAGAACTGCGGCAAATAAGCGCAAGTCCGCGCGGGGGCAGCCCTTCGCGGACTTTTTTATTGACAATGCACCCGAATGGCTATATAATAGAATTATCAATTCAACACAGGAGAACTGCAATGAAAGCAAGATTTCATCTTCCCGATTTTTCGGGCAGCTTCAAGCTCAACCTGCTCTTTGCGGACATGGTGAAGCAGCACCCCGAATACTTCCGCGAGGGCGTGGAGATAGCCTCGGTATACGGCGTATTCCCGCCGTGTCTGTGGAACGGCGGCAGGTCGCAGGGAGGCAATGCCGACAAGAGCTACATAAAGCTCGTGATAAAGGAGTTCAACGACCGCGGGATACCTCTGCGCTTCACGTTCACGAACCTGATGCTTGAGAAGAAGCACCTCAGCGACGAGCGCTGCAATATGATGCTTGCTCTCGCGAACAACGGCATGAACGAGGTCATCGTTGCGTCTCAGCTGCTCGAGGACTACATACGCAGGAACTATCCTAAATACAAGCTGACGAGCTCGACCTGCAAGCGCCTCGACTCCGAGGAAGCGCTCGTCACGGAGCTCGGCAAGGACTACCACGTAGTTGTCGCGGACTACGACCTCAACAACAAGTTCGACATACTGGAGCGCCTCCCGCGCAAGCAGGACGTGGAGCTTCTTGTAAATGCGTGCTGTCAGCCCGGATGTCCCACGCGAATGCAGCACTACAGGGACATCGGACAGGCTCAGATAGACTTCTGCGCGCACATCAAGCGCTTCCCTAACGCGCCGTTCGACATAGCGAAGAGCGACCCGCACAACTTCCGCGACTGTCCCTACTCCAAGCGCAATATATACGGCATACGCGAGCTGTCCACGCACATCTCTCCCGAGGCGATATGGGAGAAGTACCTGCCAATGGGCTTTGAGCAGTTCAAGATAGAGGGGCGCACCGCGAGCACGCTCAACAAGATAGAGACCTACCTGTACTACATGGCGAAGCCCGAGCTTCGCGACGAAGCGCGGTACTATCTCCTCAGCATCATGGAGGAGTCGGGAGCGCTCATCTACACGTAAAAAGCGAGGGCTTGACAGAAAAACTGTCAAGCCCTTTAAATGAATAGCTGTTGTATCGCCATGCGGCGATTTTTTTAATATGTCCGCGAGGCGGACACCGCAATTATCCACTATTCCTGATAGCTCCTGTATCTCGGGGCGGGATATGACTTGTACGGAAGGCGCCCGAAGTCGCTGAGGTCGTCGATGAGGAAGTGCCTGTAGGACGGCGCCTCGTAGCCTACCGAGATGTCGTAGACGTCGCAGGAGATGTCCACGAGCTTCCAGTCCCCCTCGAACCATACGAGGTTCCACGCGTGTCCGGGGGCGCTGTCAAGTGCTTTGTCGAAAGTGCCTATCACGACAATGCAGTCTATGTCCGCGAGGTCGCACAGGTACTTGAACGCATATGCGTAGCCGTCGCAGACCGCGTTCTTCTCGATGAGCGCGCTGTATACCGTATGCGAGGCGGCATTTATATCGTTGTCGTAGCTTCCGCGGCAGAGGCGGTCGTGTATCGCACGGAGCTTCTCCTCCTCGCCGAGGTCAGCGATAGAATCGACGAAATTGCGGCTGACGGTCTCGACGTCGCTCCGCTTCATGAGCGATATGCCGATGCTGTCCGCAGAGGAGCGCGGATACGCGCAGATACGGTGCTTGCGGCTGTTTTTGCCGCCGTTGTCCATGCGTATGTCACAGTTTGCGAGGAGCTGACTGTCGAGGGGATTGTCCATCGTGTAGCAGGTCACCGCAATGAGAGCATCGTTCAGCAGGAAGTCCATATGGTCGCCCTTGTACTCATAGATAAGGAGCTCCTCCGAGGGGGATCTCATTGACTCCGCAAGGGTGGCGTACATCTTTTTTTGCACCTTGTCGAGGGGGTACTCATGGGTGAACTCAGCTCCCGCATTGCGTATCTGAACCGCAGATACGGCAGATTCGCGCTCGGTCGGAGCCTCGGGCTCTCCGCACGCCGCAGACAACGCAAAAAAGACTGCGCACGCGACGGCTGACAGTCTCCTTAGAACGGCATTTCGCCGATATTTGGTTTTAGTATCAGTAAAAAACATCAGAAACAGCTCTCAATTTCATCTTATACTACAATTATAGCTGAGCCGTGCGGCAAAGTCAACAGCCGCACCGACGAAAAAACGACGAAATTTGCGCGGTTTCCGAGGCGTGTTTTGTACGCGTCCCTCAGCAAAAGAATAAGCGGGATAAGGGTAATTATCCCGCGTGCGCTACCCGAGCAGCTCCTCCCGCATATGCGCGAGGAGCTTTTTTTCGCGGCGCGAGACCTGCACCTGCGTGATACCGAGCAGCTTCGCCGTCTTTGACTGAGTCAGTCCGCGGAAGTACCGCAGCTCGAGCAGCAGCCTGTCCTCGTCGGGTAGGGACGACATAATCTGCCGCAGGGCAAGCAGGTCGGTTATCGCCTCGTCGGGAGCCTCCACGGGGACGTCGAGCTGTCCCTCGCCGTCATCGGGAGCGGTCAGCGATATCAGCGGCTGAGCCGCGCAGAGCGCCTCGGTGATGTCAGCCTCGTCCTCGCCCGTCAGCTCCGCAAGCTCGCTTATCGCGGGCTCACGCCCCTCACGCTGTACGAAGTCCGCACAGACACGCTGCAAGCGCAGTCCGAGCTCCTTGATGCTGCGGCTGACGCGAATGCTGCCTCCGTCGCGGAAAAGGCGCTTTATCTCGCCGAGTATCACGGGCACGGCATAGGTCGAGAACTTCACGCCGCGCTCGGGGTCGAACGCCTTCACCGCCTTGAGCAGTCCGAGACAGCCCGCGGAATAGAGGTCGTCGTAGTCTATCCCCCGCCCTCGGAAGCGGTTAGCGCAGAGGTGTACCAGCCCGAGGTTTTCCTCGGCGAGAGGCTGTTTCAGGTCAGCTGCCATGAGCCGCCAGCTTCTTGCGCATGGTCACGGTAGTACCGCGCCCGACCTCGCTCCTCACCGCGAGCCTGTCCATGAACGACTCCATGACCGAAAAGCCCAGTCCCGAGCGCTCCTCCTCGGGAGCAGTGGTGAAAAGCGGCTCCATAGCCTTTTTCACGTCCGCGATGCCGCAGCCGCAGTCCCTGATGCGTATGTATATCTCACGCTCGGGCAGGAGCCTCACCACAAGGTCTATCCTGCCGCTCGTGCCGCGGTAGCCGTGGACTATCGCATTTGTCACCGCCTCGGAGACTGCCGTGCGTATGTCGGAGAGCTCCTCTACTGTGGGGTCAGCCTGCACGATGAACGACGACACCGCTGCCCTTGCTGCGCTCTCATTCTGCGAGAGCGACGGCATACTGAATCTTATCTCGTTTAGTATTTCCATTTTCTTCCTCCTGTCAGGTTATCCTTACTATGCGCTCTATTCCCGCGAGCTTCAGCACGCGCCGTATGCCCGACTGCGGTCCGCGCACCTCGAGGCTCCCGCCGCACTCCTTCATCAGCTTCTGTCTGCCCATGATGAGACCTATGCCCGAGCTGTCCATGAACGTGATGCCGCTCATGTCCATGGCGAGGACGTCGGGCTGCATATTGATGATGAAGCTGTCGAGCTGCTCGCGCGCTGATTTTGCCGAATGGTGGTCTATTTCACCTTTGAGCACTGCGATTGCCATGCCTTTTTCAGATCTTATGTCGACTTTCAACCTTTTTACCTCCGTTCTGTACCTTTCTTTGCCTTATTATATCACCGCAGAAGCGCGGAATTGGTCGAAACAAGAGCTCTGTTCAAGGCACTGTCTTGAAGATTTGCTGTGAAGCGCCCTAACATTTTTTGTTCAACCGCTAACCCTGACGCAACGTCAGGGTGATAGACATACTATCAATCTAACACGCCGTCCCCTACTTGAAAAATCCCGCGAAAAATGGTATAATATCCTTATTATCACCAACCGAAAGGAACAGTTCTATGCCTAAGCAATTCTGGAAGGGCAGCGCTCTGCTCGCGCCCGTACCCGCCGCCCTCGTCTCCTGCGGCACCCCCGACAAACCCAACGTCCTCACTATCGGCTGGACAGGCATCGTCTGCACTCGTCCGCCCATGACCTATATCTCCGTCCGTCCCGAGCGCTACTCCCACGACATCATCAGGGATTCGGGCGAGTTCGTCATCAACCTCACCACCTCCGCAATGGTGAAGGCGACCGACTTCTGCGGCGTTAAAAGCGGCAGGGACGTCGATAAATTCGCGGCGTGCGGACTGCACGTGCTCCCCGCACATGAGGTCGGCGCCCCTGTTATCGAGGAGTGCCCCGTCAGCCTCGAATGCCGCGTCACCGAGAGCAAGCTGCTCGGCTCGCATACCATGTTCCTCGCGGAGATAGTCGGCATCGACGTCGATGAGCGCTACATCGACAGCAAGGGCAAGCTCAACCTCCAGCAGTGCGGACTTGCGGCATATGCGCACGGCGAATACTTCGCGCTCGGGCGCAAGCTCGGCGATTTCGGCTTTTCCGTCCGCAAGAAGAAAAAGCACAAAAATCCCGCAAAATAGCCCTTTACGTTGCTATGTCCTCGATGAAGCGGCGGAGCTCCTCCTCTGTCTCCATGACGACGCCCTCGCTGAGCTGTTCGCGGTCGAAGTCAGACATCAGCGATATATCGTAGTCTATCACGCGGTACGGCACTGAGCTGCCGTCCTTGAATACGCCTATGTGCCCGTTGTACTCCCGCACCTCACAGATGACGGTAGGCTCGGGGACTGCGGCAGATATGCGGCTCGCGAGCTTCTGTCGGTGTATCGACTGTCCGAGCGTGCATATCACGATAAATCCCGATATAGTAAGGGCTGTCATGAGCATCAGGTATATGCGCTTGTCGAATGTCATTATCATAAAAATCTCTCCTTTGCCGAAAGTATTAAGTCTATTATTCGCCTTTTTTGCTAAAATATACAAATCTTCAGAAAAATCTCTCCGAGCTATTAACAAACGCTTTTAAACGTGGTATAATATACAATGTATAAATATGCGACTTATCATTCTACAGAAAGGAGTATCACCGCTCCTGCGGTGACCTGACAAAATGACTGATAGAACACCTAAACGCAGCGGAGCACGCAAGCGTCCCGCCTCCTCTGACCCGCGCGGCAGGAGACCGAGACCCGCAGGCGCACCTCCGAGGCAGGGAGCTCCCTCCTACGCTCAGGGCTCGCCCATGCACCCGCAGGGCAGACCTGTCCGCAGACCCGATTCCGCTCCCAAGCAGGACTCTGCACCCAAGAAAAAGAAGAAGAAAAAGAATAAATTCCTCGTTGTGATGAAGAAGATAGGCGCGGCTATCGTGACCACGCTGCTGTCGCTCCTGCTCGTCATGATTATAACGGGCACCATCGTAGCGACTGCGCTCACTATATATGTCCTCGACTTTATGGAGGAGTCCACGAGCGTAACCTTCGCGACCCTCGAATCGGGAAGCGACACCTACTTCTACGGAACAACCATTGACGAGGAAACAGGCGAGGAAAAGCTCGTCGTGCTCAACCACATCAAGACCGATGTTCAGCGTATCCCCGTCTCTATCGACAAGATTCCGCAGGACGTCCGCAACGCCTTCACCTGCACCGAGGACGAGCGTTTCTACTCGCACGACGGCGTTGACTACAAGCGTACCTTCTCGGCGTTCCTGAATATGTTCCTGCACTTCTACGACACCGAGCAGGGCGGTTCGACTATCACCCAGCAGCTCATCAAGGCTCTCACGGGCGACGACGAACACAATATGCAGCGTAAGATTCGAGAGATATTCTCTGCGATGCAGCTCGAGAAGAGCTACTCCAAGGACGAGATTCTCGAGGAATACCTCAACTATATCGCGTTCGGCGGTCCTGTCAACGGCATACAGCTCGCGTCCACACGTTACTTCGGTAAGGACGTTCAGGACCTGACGATACCCGAGGCGGCTGTTCTCGCGGCGATACCCAAGAGCCCCGAGTACTACGGTCCTAAGGTAGAGACCTACGACGAGGAGGGCAACATCATCGTCGACGGTGAGGCAAACAACCATATCCGTCAGCGCTACGTTCTCTGGCAGATGTACAAGAACGGCGCAATAACCTACGACGAGTATCAGGAATACCTCAATACCAAGATAATCTACACATGGTCTCCCGAGTACAAGGAGCTCCACCCCGAGGTCGACCTCGAGGAACTCGAAACAGAGCAGAGCTCTTATACATGGGAAGTCGACGCCATGATGTTTGAGGCTGCTGACATAGTTCAGAAGCAGTTCAACCTCGAAACACAGAAAGAGGCTATCGAACGCATCAATAAGGGCGGCTACCGCATCTACTCGACCACCGACCGCAAGATGCAGAAGTACGTCGAGGAAAAGATGCTCGACATCAACAACATCGTCGACAGGAACTTCGTTGCACGCTGGGTCGACCTCGACGGAGACGGTCAGGTCGAAGAGGAGATACCGCATATCGCGTTCGTCGCGCTCAGGTACGACGGCTCGGTAATGTGTCAGGTCGGCAACGTGGGTCCGAAGGTCGGCTCGCTCTCGACGAGCTATGCCGTCACTGAGCCCCGTCAGATAGGTTCGACTATCAAGCCTATCTCCACCTACGGTCTCGCTCTTGAGACAGACCTCATCCACTGGGGAAGCGTATACACCGATAAGGCTATCATGACGGTCAACGGTCAGCCGTGGCCGTCCAACTACTCCGAGACAGGCTCGGTAAGTATCTCCAACCAGAAGTATAACATCTATTACCTGCTCCAGAAATCGTTCAACACCGTTCCCGCACAGCTCTGTCAGCAGCTTACTCCCAAGGCGGTATTCAAGTTCAGCACCGAGAACCTCGGCATGAAGCTCGACCCCGCCGATGAGGACTATTCGCCTCTTTCGATCGGTGCGCTCTCATGGGGTATCACGCTCGAGAACCTCGTAAACGCCTATATTCCCTACGGAAACAACGGTGTCTACAACGAAGCACATATCATCTCAAAGATTGAGGACGGCAGCCATAAGGTCATCTACTCCAACGACGGCAATGCGCGTCAGGCTGTATCGGCTGAGACTGCATACGTCATGAACCGCCTCCTCAAGAACGTTATCGACCAAGGTACAGGTACTGACGCACGCCTCAACAACAAGATTGTAGTCGGTAAGACAGGTACCTCCGAGAACTGGCAGAACCTCACGTTCGTCGGTCTCACACGCGATTTCGTAAGCGGTATCACTATCGGCTACCGTGAGTACAACGACTCACTCAAGCTCCCTACCTCGCTGCATTCGCCAATTATCTGGAAAAATATTATCGGCGAGTACGCAGATACGATGTTCCCAGATACTCCCGCGGACTTCGACCGCTGTCCCACAGTCATCGACGCGCCGATGTGCACGTCTACGGGCTGTATCGCAGGCGCGAACTGTCCGAAGGGCATCACAGGCTACTGGAAGTCGAGCAATGCGCCTCCGTGCGACGGCGGACACTATGTTGCTCCCGACCCGAATGCTCAGGCTAATCAGAACCCCGGCGGTGAAACTCCCGACCCGAATGCTCAGGCTAATCAGAACCCCGGCGGTGAAACTCCCATTGACCCGAATGCGGGCGGCGGAGATGCTCCCGTTGACCCGAATCAGGGCGGCGGCTGGGTAGACCCGAATCAGGGCGGCGGCGGCGGAGATGCTCCCGCTGACCCCGGCGGAGTCGGTGAATGGTAAATACAAAGCACAACAGCCATAGAGAAGCTCGCTTCTTTATGGCTGTTGCTAAATGAATAGTAAAAAGCTACAGGAGAAAAAAATGAGCGACAAATTAAGACTATGCTGTCCCTGCCACTTCGGCTTGGAGAGCGTACTGAAATACGAGATAACCAAAATAGGCGGCACCGACCTCACCGTCACAGACGGCAAGATAACCTTCACGGGCGACGAGAATATCCTCGCGCGCGCTAACCTCTGCCTCTCTACAGCAGAGCGCGTCCTCATCGAACTAATCGAGTTCCGCGCCGAGAGCTTCGAGGAGCTCTTTCAAGGCGTGCGCTCCATAGAGCTCGAACGCTTCATCGGTATCGACGACGCCTTCCCCGTCAAGGGCTACTCCCTCGATTCGGCGCTCCACAGCGTCCCCGACTGCCAGTCCATAGTCAAGAAGGCGGCAGTTGAACGCCTCAAGAGCAAGTACGGCGTGGAGTGGTTCAGCGAGTCGGGCGCGACCGTGCAGATTAAGTTCAGCATATTAAAGGACGTCGTGACCGTCTACCTCGACACGAGCGGAGTCGGACTCCACAAGCGCGGCTACAGGCGCAATTCCAACGCCGCTCCTATCAAGGAGACCCTCGCCGCGGGCATTGTCGACCTCGCGCGCGTGCGTCCCGACAGCATCGTATGCGACCCCTTCTGCGGAAGCGGTACCCTGCTGATTGAAGCGGCGATGAAGGCTCTGCGCATCCCTGTCGGCATCAATCGCCGATTTGCCGCCGAAAAATGGGCTTCTATCCCCTCCTCCGTATGGCAGGAGGAGCGCAAGCGCGCTATCGACGGCGTCGACCGCTCCGCTGAGTTCCGCGCTATCGGCTTCGATATCGACGACGCGGCTGTCGCTCTGACCCTCGACAACGCCCACAAGGCGGGCATCAAGTCCCGCATACGCGTAGAACAGGCTGATATCAGCAAATTCGTCCAGCCCGAGGACTCCATCGTCATCTGCAACCCGCCCTACGGCGAGCGCCTCCTCGAGCTCCGCGAGGCTGAGGACATCTACCGCCGCATGGGACGCGTCCTCGGCAAGGGCGGAAGCCGTCAGAGCTACATCATCTCGCCGCACGAGCAGTTCGAACAGTTCTTCGGCGAAAGCGCCAAAAAGCGCCGCAAGCTCTACAACGGCATGATAAAGTGCCAGCTCTATATGTACTTCTGATGAAGCGCGAAACACTGCGGGAATTAGCCGCTCTGATATATCCGTCGCGCTGTCCCGTCTGCGACGAGGTCATAGGCGCGAACGACTGCTTCTGCGAGAAATGCACGGGCATTCTCGTCCGATATGAGGGCGATTTTCTCGTCAAGGGAAGCTCGGGATTCGCCACCGCGTATGAGTACCACCCGAATATGGAGGAGGCGGTACTGCTTATGAAGCGCGGTGTTATGGGAAATGCGCCCTATGCGTTCGGTACGGCTATAGCAGAAAGGCTCCGCGAAAAAGGCATGGACAAGGCTGACCTGCTCGTGCCCGTGCCGATGTTCAGGTCAGACCTGCGCAGACGCGGCGCGAATCAGTCACAGCTCATCGCGGAGGAGGTCGGCAGACGCCTTGGCATAGCCGTGGACGCGAAGTCCGTGGTCAAGAGCGTGGAGACTCTGCCGCAGAAGGAGCTCCGCAAACGCGAGCGCGAGGTCAATATGCGCGGAGCGTTCACGGTCACTGCTCCCGAATCGATATCGGGCAAAACTATCATCGTCATCGACGACCTATGCACTACGGGCAGCACCCTCGCTGAGCTGACGTCCGTGCTCCTTGGAGCGGGCGCGGCGGCGGTGTACTGCGCGTGTGCGTGCAAGGCTGTTGAATTCAAGGACAAGAAAACGGAGGAATAAACATGGGAAATCACGCTGAAAAAGCCTGTCAGCTCTTCGCTGAGGGGCGCAACTGCGCTCAGGCTGTATTTGCCGCATTCTGCGACGTTACAGGGCTCGACGAGGAGCTCGCGCTGAAGCTGTCGTCCTCGTTCGGAGGCGGCATGGGTCGTATGCGCGAGGTATGCGGCGCGTGCTCGGCGATGTTCATGGTCGCGGGCATACTCTACGGCTACAGCTCCGAGAGCGACGACAAGGAGAAAGCCGCCCATTACAAGCGCATACAGTACCTCGCGGAGGAGTTCAAGAAGCAGCACGAGACTACTA
>Ga0247608_10001331_pt1 | contig 34668 bp, 35 predicted proteins | sample 176DNAGHGlowgp2_FD_193490 | JGI IMG/M metagenome (GOLD analysis project Ga0247608, IMG submission 193490) | Sheep rumen microbial communities from Palmerston North, Manawatu-Wanganui, New Zealand - 1766 DNA GHGlow gp2 | ecosystem: Host-associated > Mammals > Digestive system > Stomach > Rumen ...
TGCGGTTCAGACGGTCTGCCAGCCAGAGGTTGCTCCGGCCTTTTTCCGTCAGTACGGTCTTGATTCTATTCAGCTGTCTTACCGCCATAAGCTACTGTATATTCTTTATATCCATCAAAACACGGTTCTTTTCCGCCGAGGCACAATGCTCAAGACTGGGCATAAGAACCTCATACTGAAAATCATGCGTCCTGTTGCACAACGTCTTGCCTACACGCAGCACCAGGTCAAACACACAATGCCCTTGCATAAACAGGTAGGCTGTTTCCTCGGTCAATCCCTCATTTGCAGCCGCCAGTTTCATTTTCTCACAGGCCTCAACCGTAGGATGTACCTGTCCGCTGCTCCACGCACTCACCTTGCCCTCTATCTCTTCCAGCAGGGCTTCACCGTTGTTTTCAAGCGCTCCGGTTCTGTTCACCTGCGCACTCAATATCACACCGCACAGTTCTGTCAGGCTCCACGCTTTCTTTTTCGCAGCCTTGGTTGTCAGCATCTCTATCAGAACGGGGTACAGAATCCCGCTCAGTTTCTTCAGAAACGCCTTAAAGTCAAAGTTGCATACCGACAGGGCTTCCCACCCTGGCTGCAAACTCTCGCTCCAACAATGGTGGTTCTCAAACGAATAGGTGTAAGTCTGGTAGATATATTTGTCTGCCGTCAACACGCCAGGTCTTGTAAACCTGTCAAAGTCGCTGTCCACGCATATCACAAAATGCCGGTTCAGGTAGGGAACATACCGCATACACACGGTCTTTCCCCTCTGACGGGCATCCGTTCCGTTTCCGCTGTCGCTGGGCAGGAACTTCACCTTCAAGTCCGGTCTGGCTTGGCCAAAGGCATGTTGCCAAAAGGGGATGTCCTCTTCCGACTCCACCCTGGCCACCATGCTCACCCTGTACAGATGCCGCGATGCCATAAGGTTCCGGGCGACCAAGGCCAGCCGCTTGCTCTCTTGTTCGCTACTTGCCATTGGTGTACAGATCTTCTATGTAAGTGATATTGTTTTCCCAGCCGCTGGCAAAGATGCTAGGCGAGTGCGTGGTCACTATCAGCTGACAGTTGCTGTTCAGCTTACGCAGGCTCTTGATCAGCTTCTCCTGCCACTCTATATGCAGTGATACCTCTGGTTCGTCCATCAAGAGTACGGCAGGCTTCTCATCCATTAGGAACACGGTCAGCAGAATCAGCAACAGCTGTTTCTCGCCGGCTGACAGCAAGTCCAGCGTAACCGACTTACCGTCCTTACCCTCTTTGAACACCAGAATGTTCTTTTCGCGTTCTATATCTATGTGCTTGTCAGAGTCCTTGAAATAGTCGTTAATCACGCCGAACAGCTTCTCTATGCGCCTCTCTATCCTTCCCTTCTCTTCCGGATAGTTGAGCGCCCGCATGCGGTAGTTGAAGAACGAGTCTTGCTTCTCGTTCTGCAAGACCACGCCCATCAGGCGTTCGTACAACAGTGAGTTACCCTTCTTCTTGGCCTGTCCGGGCACGTCACTCGACTGAATGTAATACACCGGGCAGTCCAGATGGGTGCCCCAGATGCGGTTTTCGCCGTATTTCTTGAAAAATGAAGTGGGTAACTTCTGGTTATAGTAGTTGTTCATAGCATCCAGTAGAGTGGTCTTACCCTTGCCGTTGATGCCCACAAGTACGTTAACGTCCTCATACAGGTTGTGCCAAACCAGGTTGTACCGGTCCCACATCATGCGGTATTCAAAATCTTGAATGTAATACATATCTTCCCTTTTTATGTTCCAATTGACGTTATTTGCAACTTTAATTGCATTTCATCTAAATCCGGTGCAATAATACGCATTTTTTACGAAACAGCGGCCGTTTTATTTAAAAAATTTTTCGGACCACCTCCCAAAAATGGGAAAATAGCCCGTTCTATATAGGTTTTTGCCATGTCCGGATTGCGGGTTTTTGATTTATCCCCGCTCCATAAAGTACCGCGCTTCACGTGGCACATTACTCCGCTCCGCACAGAGACCGGCTCCCTATCGGTCGCCCGTCTCTTTTTTCCTGCCCTACTGTAGTGACTTACATATTTGCTCCCTCAACTAATTCACCTCCTTCACCACATATGCCTTATGTGAAGTGTCCAGCAAATCTGTTGAATAACGGCGCAATACCATTTTGTGGCTGAATACTTGTTCATTTTTACAAAGTACTTCAAATAACTCTTTCTGCATAACAACCATCCAGCCTTCAGATGCTTCATAATTATCTCTGGCTGAGCCATTAATATTCCCGCTTTGCCAATAGATGGATTCCACCACTTTCATTCCGTCCTCATTTTGCCATGCAAAATACCCATCATTACATGGGCTTAAATTCATATATGCTGCGAATGCCGGATTCAATGCTATCCAATGACTCTTATTGGAAAAATCGGTAAAGTACCCTCCTCTCAAAAGTATCAAATCTGGATCTTTCCAACCAATCTGCAAATACTCTGATGTATCTCTGACAAAAGGTGATTCGCCAAAAATAGAGGTTTGAGGCGGCATCTGCGCCTTACCGTCATCAAGAGAAATCTTTGCTTGATACTCCTCTACAGGGATTTTATCCTCCATCTTCTTGATGTGACAATATTCCCCTATTACAACACCACCTTCATATTCAGGCAAGTTCTCAATAAAACGTGGAGACAAACTAGATTCGTTAAGCCAATTCTTATCTGCCATCCACGATTTGGGATCAGCAATTCTCTGTATGAAACTTGGTTTTGCTCGAGACTCAATCAAAATATTCTTGAAATCAAGCGACATAAAAACACTATCAATGTATCGTCCCTTTACCGCACCTCCGTCTTTCAGCTCTGCTGCCACAGACAGCATCCCGTCAAGGGCAGCACCTGCGTATGCTTTTTTATATGAATAGCGTAATGCTATTGAATCAAAATGATGTCTGATTGCCGCGTCTTCATTCTCATTGGCCGCCGTGACGTCACCATATTGTTTCATCAGTTCAACAGCCCGGTAGTTAATCGTCCTCCTATCAATACCAGTACAATGCGCCAAATAACCTCCCCAATGAGAAGCAACACTCATAATACTGCTTGCATCCCTCCAGTTAACATCTGCTTCATGTTTCTCTCCCGGCAACCACGATAATGGCTTATCCTCCGTATCTGAGAATAATAATGAATAAGTTGCGGGTAATGCCTTATATGGAGCATCAGGCACCACTTCACCTACAGTCCGAAGTATCTTCGCGGAATATACACGAAGTTGATAATTCGCAGACACGGCTCCTTTCTTAGCTAACTCTATGAAATCCCGCAATCGGGCTGATTGTAATTCAACAAGATAGCAACCTATTTCAAGAAGAAGTCTTTCCGATTGATAATCTTTGGGAAGAACATCCATTAAAGTCACTGAGCTCTCATTGTACAAATGTGCTAACAACATCTTAGCTCTTTCCGCAACGCAAACAACTGGCAACTTTGCAAGATATAGTAGCCAGTCGCGTATTATCTCACATACGCTACTTTTATCGGGTGAGACATCTGGTTTATCTGCTTCACAGACAGTATCTTCCCGCAATATGCGGTTCATATAAGAAAACTCTTCTTCCCAAAGTCGTTTCTTATCAACATCTTTCGCTAGCAGAGGAACTATTTCCTCCAGATAATGCATTGAACCGTATGAAAATCCAGTAGGTATATCCTGTGCAAACATGTCTAAGGTATAGGCTCGTCCTTTCTCTTCATCAATTGCCTGAAGCATTTCACAAGCGTTGATTCTTGTCCCGCCGTCATAATAGCGAGCCCAACCAGACGGACTGGATTCACATAGATATTCCATAGTCTTGTCCCAGGCATCATCTTTATGACCCGTAGCCAGCAGAGTTCTTGCTTCTGCCAATAGCTTGTCTCTTTCCCTTTCTATTTTATCCTTTGATTCCGCACCCTGACTCAACATCTCGTCCAGCGCCTTTGTCATATCAGCAGAAATGCTTTCTGGACACTCAGTAGCTATTTTTTTCTTAAGAACCAGCACAAAGGCATTAAACCCTTCACCAAGGATTCGTCTCCCGTTTTCTACAACAGTTCTCAATAGATGTGTATTCAAAGATGTTGTATCATTGTCATCAGTATACAAATATATTTCCGTATAGTATCTGAACAACGCACGGTAATCCATTTCATCCTTCGCTGCCTTAACCAAAGCCTCTAATAAATCAGATTCAGTTGACTGGAAATAGTCATACTCCGAATCAAGTAACCAGACAGCTAGCTTTAGTCCCGAACGTAGATTATATTGCAGCGTTTCCTCAAGCAACCTCTCAGCGGCTCTTAACCTTGTTCTGGATTCAGCCACATCTCCGATGTGTTTCAGCCGCGATGTGAGCCAATGAATGTATTCAGCTGTCTTATCCGGATTGAGTTTTATCGCATCCCCTATCCACTCCGCGAACAAAGACGGCTGTGAGTCTTTTCTGTAACCAATGCCAAAACTTTCCTCTATCATTTGGTGGAAACAAGCCTCTGCCTTATCATAACATCCAATTTCCAACCAAGCCTTTCCTTGTTTTAGGCTTTCACGTTCTCTACCGTTAACGTCCTGCCATTGCAGCATGGTTAAATCAAGCTTTCCCAGTTGTTCCATACACCAATCTATGTCATAGCCTACCCTGTAAAGAGAAAGGATAACTGCTCGTCTGGATTCTGCATCTGCTTGACAAGAGCCCTCTGAAAAATAGGAAAGGAATTCTTTTGCAACAGTATCAACCATCTCATCGCCAAAGCATTTGGCAGATTCAATCACATACTCATAAAAGTCTGCCCTTTGCTCTGATATCGTATATGAGAACCTGTTATGAGGCACTGGATTTCTCATGCCATCAAAAGACCTTATACAGAATTTCACATGAGACAAGAAGGATGGATCTTTCACACCAGCCTGCGCCCTTCCTGCCATCTGTGCAATGGTAAAGATTCTCCTGGCGTAAGTCACCATCAATTCATTGTCTTCGTGCGTCTTGTCATTGGGCACGAGGTCAATCATCTTGTCCTGAATCCCTAATCGTGCCCTGGTCCTTACATAATAAATGTGAGATGATAGAGTATCAAAGGATTGCTGCGTATCGTTCTGGTAGAACGAACCTAATCCAGTCCATGATACCTTTTCGATGTAAGAGGTAATATTTCCTTTATCCTGCCCGGATTTCAATGCAAGATAAGACATCCTGAGATATCCGGTGTCATCTGCTTTAATAAGTCCAAATAATTTCTCAGCCTCGCCAAAATAATGGTTTAACAGTTTTCCGTCACCAGTTGTTTCACTCAACTGCAAAACAGCTTGCTCGTATGCCTTAAACACCACACCCCTATATTTATCTCCCAAGAAGTGGTTTTTGATAGCATCCTCAAATCCCTGCCAACGGCTTTGTTTCACAAGAGATGACAGGTAAGCACTAATAAAACGCCTTTCACACTTCTCTGCATTAAACCTTTCCTGGTCATAATCAGCAAAGGATTGCAGATATGGAATAAATAGAGCTATTCGCTTCTCTATGTCTTCCCATCCTACGAAGTAAGCGGCTGTCTTTATCCAGTTCGTCAAGCTCTCAATCTTGTTCCGAAGATCACCAAATCTGTTATGGTGCTCTTCTGGTCTTCTGGCCAGAAAATCGGGATAAGAAAGATCAAACAACAGATTAGCTTCTGCCTTGTCGCCTTGTTTAAGATAAGCCACGGCAAGATCCATCGCATAGTCTTGTGAGCAATGTAACAGCCTTCCTTCCCGAATGATTGCCTTAGCCAGATTTCCACGTCCAGAGGCTATAAACTCCTCTACTATTGTCAGCACGGAGTAGTCTTGATTCTCCATCTGACTCAACTGGTTTTCAAGCAGCATATAGCGGACGAGCAAATAAGGATCTTTCTTGATCTTTCCTATATCTACACCCCATTCCATATCTCGCCTCACGCTCCACAGAGGTCTATAGTTTTGTACTTGCTCAAACAAATGTTCAGGGGTTATCTCACTTACAAAAACGTCGTATTCTTCAGCCTTGTATAAATAATAGCCTCTATCCCAGGTATTCTTGAAATGAGTGGCCAGTTTCTGATAGTAATCGACGGCCTTCCTATTATCAAACTCACCTGTAAGGGCATCTTCTGCGGTTTTGTTTAATAGATATTGGCGGAAAGAGTTGTGGAAGAACGAGAGTTCCTGACCGGCTTTGTCATATCGGAAAAGGTGCCACATCTGCCGTTTGATATCAATCAAAGTCTCTTCCTCACAAAGCGCTCTCACATCATCAAGTTTGACGGCACTGGTTATTCTTGAAATGAGTCCTAATGCTTGTTTCAAAGAATCTTTATCCAATAGCGGCCCTATAATGCGTGCGTAATAGTCCTCGACTCCCTCTGGCGCATCATCCATATTGGCAAGCGCCCCAGCTCCTTCATTACTAATTTGGTTCAGAAGATATCTAAGATACAGAGGATGTCCTTGCGACTTGCGCCAACATTTTTCTAAAACGGCTGTTGTCGCCAAACCTGAAGCCAATAATTTCCTGCTGAGTTCATCAGCTTCGGCCTTACTCAACGGTGGCATCTCAACAAGGTTGGGGGCCTTCGTCGTTTCTTTTTCTATGGCTGGATTCAGTCCTAATCTATCGAAATGTTGACTGCCTAATACAAATATAATACCTTCGGGAATATCATTGGGTGATGGAAGCACATCCATAAGTTTCTCCCTACACTCCTTGTACTCTCGTGTAATATGATCAAGCCCATCAACAATAATAATAAACGGAACGCCACTTGTCTTATAGCTATCTGATATGCTGTCCAGTTGACTATAGAATCTCGTTTTCAACACGGACATTTCCATAACGGGAGGAAGCGTTGTTCTGTCTAGAATCCCAGCCTTATGTATCTGTTTAACAATATCATTTAGGAAGGTAGTACTGTTCCCCCTGCTACTGTCATTATTCCGCTGTGAAGAAGGATGCAGGAAATCAAATGCATAGAAACGTACAGAAGGATTCTCACGTCCTCTTACCCATTGCGTCAACAAAGTGGACTTTCCTGAGCCGGGCGTGCCTTTCAGGAATACATACCCCTTTGTCTTCCCTTGAATTGCAGCATCCAACATGACCAATCCCTTCGAATTCGGGATATACGACTCTTCTGGTACAACTAGATTATGGTCAAAAATGGTCTCAAACCTATTAGCCCAACCCAAGCCAGCCATCAGGTTTCTATAGGTTACAGGATTATCAGTTCCCGGACGTGCCACAAGCTCCTGAATAAGACGATTCAAACAGATAATGTCCCATTTGCGCTGGTCATTGATGGCATCTGCAACGTTTATTATTTCTTGCTTATAGCCATAGTCAAAAGAGAAAACATCCCAGAATGCGCTCCACTCAACTTCTGTCAATTGACAAAGGCTCTTTAACTCCACAACCGCATCATTCCATCTGGCATCAATGGGCTCTCTTGCTTTAAGCTTTTGCAGCACTTCCCTTTCGTAAGCGACGAATCCTCCCGCATCCTTCCCTACAAGTGCCTTTACGCTATAATCTCCATCGGTCAAGAGCCTATTGGTCAATAGTTTTGGATAAATCGTTTTGTCGGGATAAAGACGTCTCAGATTTTTCCAACCTTTTACGATTCCCGGAATCCAAGCCTTGAAATCAGGATACGACATCGTATCAGCCACGGTCGTCCATTTCACCTGATAGGCAAATACCTTATCGCTCGTCACATAGACAATATCATCCAATTTGCCCACATTCTCCTCCATGTCTGCAAATCGGATTTCTTCAAGGTCTCCAGATACCATAGCATCGTACACGCGGATGGCAAACTCCTCGTATTGCGGGAAATACCCGCCCTGCGAGCCTCGTTCGCCTCTGCGTGTCATCTTCACTATGGTATCATTTGGATCAGTCATATTTTTCCCAAAAATATTATCTTAATCAAAAAAATCTTTCCAAAGGTAATCTGGTGCACCAAAAGAAGACCTTACAATCGCGTGCCCTCTCATTATCTTCAATTCCGCATTATTGAGAGGATACTTTTTTAACAACGGCTTTACAACGGCAGAATCATACAACTCTACGTTTGCATTCATTGTAGCATGCATCTCCCTAAACTTCTGTACAAATGCCTCCAGTTTCTCATCAGACCTGTCCGTTCCCTTGTATAGCACATAGAAGTTCTCAACCTTCTGTTGGTGATTCGTATCAATGATCTCATATTCATCTTCTCGCAAAGCATTCTCTATCTTGCGCCGCAATGAAAACTTCAAGTCAGCATTGAAATCATATGAACCTGCCATTGGGGCCATCTCGTAGATATCAACATCCCTCCCCTGCAGACCATCAATAATTCGTTGCCTGTGCGAATCATTCATCCTAAACCCCAGAAATATAGCCTTCAGCGCGGCCTTATTATAGGTCTTTACTCCTGGCTTATCATATACCAATCTAAACTCTTTTTCACGTTCCCAATCCGATCCCTTGGTACCAAGCATCTTTTGTAACAATAGGGCTTCTGACGAGAAGTCCGTCGCGTCTACTATTGGGACATTTTCCTGATAGTTTACAGTTACCCTATTAACTAACCAAGGAAACTGCTCATTCTGTACCAACTTATCTACATCGTATGCAGCACAGAAACCTGTATATTCTCCAGCATAAAGCGACCATAGCAGTTTATTATTAGGATAACCTCCATCCGATAAAGCTAGAGAATAAACGCCAACACCCTCAACAGTCTTTTTCAATTCCTTCCACTGCGCCCTAATAGAGCTCACGTCATAATGGAAGTTAGCAGCAATTACGTCCAACTGTTTATCAACACTATCTGTATACCGCCCTTCAAAACAGTCGTTAAGTTTTTCTATAGGCGAAGCGTATATTTGATCTGCAAGCAACATTTCTATGTCCCTGCATTTGCAATCTTTCTCTTTACATGCCCTGTATTTTAAAGCAATCATCTTAATTCTACTGCATTAATCACCGCCACTGACCGGACTTGCTCCGGAATTCTGTGCCGCACTTTTGTTACCAATTTCCCCGCTCCGTAAAGTCCCGCGCCCCAGCGCGGCACATTACTCCGCTCCCCACGCACATCGTGCAGCCTAACGGCAGCACAACGAACAGGCCACACCTTGCTTTAACCATAGCGCATAAAAGCCATAGTTCAATTTGCATTCCGGATAGTTTCTCTTTGCCTCCGCCATGTTCACTACGGCCACCAGCGGATGCTTTATTTCAAATCCACAATACTCACAGTATGTTTCAATGCTATTCAAGTATATGAAATCATTTCCCATGGCTCTATTCTCTTACCACTATTACGGTTTTATCTACCAATATCACAGATTCGCCAAAGAATCAGCAAAATTGGTAGGTGCTAAAACACTATCCATCACTAACTTTGCACCATCAAACGTATCAAACAAATTTTATCAATATGAAGAAAACGTATCAGAGCCCGCAGGTAACCATCATTCAGCTAAGGGCAGAACAGCAAATTCTTACCGGATCAGTCTGGCAAGACAGTACTCCAGTTCCTAATGCCCTTGAAGGCGACACAGACCCTTGGGGTGAGTGGATGTAATCTTATCAAATCTTGTTAGAATTATGAAACAGTTTCTATCATATTTTTCAGCCCTCTCGGTGGCAGTCCTCGCATCCTGCACGGCAGACCTCCTTCCTGAGAACCCTGTTGTCACTGAGCCTCATACTGGCACAGAGAAAGTATCCATCAACGTCCAGCTGGCTGCACCCACCACGCGTGCTGTCATCAACGATCCCGGTTCCGGCTCAGCTTCCTTCTCCTGGGAGAACGGCGATGAGATTGGTGTTGTAGTCAGCGGCAAGTACTACCGCTTTACCCTTGAAGGCATGACCAACGAAACTACCGGCACTTTTACGGCTGAACTTCCTGTTGGAATCTCCGTAGAAGACGGTGCCGCTGTTGCCTTCCCTTATGTGGCAGAAGACTACAACGAGAGTGCTCACACCTTCTCTCTCACTTATCCTACCGAATATACATCAACTAAGGATGGTGACTTCCGTCACCGTTGGGCAGGAACGCTTTCACAAGATGGCAGTGGCAATTTCCACGCTAACTTATCCCACCAGACGGCAATACTCCGTATTACTTATGCTAATGTTCCGGCGGAGGCAACTGCGGTTCAACTCACAGCAGACCAAAACTTGGCAGGCTCCAGCAAAACCATAAAAACCAACCTCTCCTGGCATGCCTCCACTATGAACTTCTACTTTCCCGTTCCTGCTGGTACGTATAACAGTTTCACTATCCAGCTGTTGAATGGTGAAACACCCATTGATGGTACTCAAAAGACGCTGGCCAACAGTGCAATGACGCTTGAAACTGGTAAGATCTACCGCACACCCACTGCCGCCCTTGGTCCCAAAAAGATTCTGGTAGCTTACTTCTCCTTTACCAACAATACACAAGCAATTGCTTCCTCTATGGCAGTCATTCTTGGTGCTGACACCTATCAGATTACGCCTTCCGAGGCCTACACCAGCGACAACAACAATTACTACGACTCCTCTACCCGTGCTTATCAGGAGCAGTATGGTCCGCCTTCAGCACGTCCTGCCATCAATGCTACACTAAGCAATATCGACTATGATGTCATTCTTCTGGGCTTCCCTATCTGGTACGGCAAGGTCCCGCGTGTGGTGCTCACCTTCCTTGACACCTATGATTTCAGCGGTAAAGTAGTCATCCCCTTCTGCACTTCAGGCTCTTCTGGAATCTCAACCGCTCAAACGGAACTTCAAAGTACTTACAGTACCATTAAGTGGAAGACTGGTGCTCGCCTGAATGGTTATACCACAGAGCAGTTAAAGACCTGGCTCTCCGGATTGGGGCTCAATAATGCTCCTTTCAAACTTACTATTGGAGGAACTGTGTTCAATGCAGAACTTGCTAATAACGCTACGGCTCGGGCTTTTGATGCTCTGCTTCCTACTACCCTCAATATGACGGAACTTAATGGTAATGAGAAGTACAAGTATCTGGATACTAGTCTACCCACCAATGCTTCTTGCCCCGGGACCATTCATGCTGGAGATATTCTCCTGTATGGTAACAACTGTGTGGTTGTGTTCTATAAGACTTTCAATACTTCTTACAGCTATACCAAGATTGGAAAGATTACAGATACAACTGGGTTAGAAGCCGCTGTAGGTGCTGGGGGTGTTGAGGTTCAGTTTGGTCATTAATGGAAAGCCTGGCTACGGTCAGGCTTTTCTTTTGCCCCACTGCTGGATGAAGATGTACGAACAGATTTGCCCCAATCCTTTAAGAACAGCTTTATTCACAGCACCCTTTTATAACAATTCGTCTCATACCGCTCAAACCCCATCTCCTGATACAGCCTGTTTGCTGCCACCCGTGCGGGATTTGAAGTCAACTGTATATGATGCACATTCAACTTCTTTGCCGCCTCAATCATAGCCGTCATCAACTCCTTTCCGTATCCACGGCCACGGCACTTAGAGCTGACAACCACAGATTCAATATCAGCAATGGTAAACTCCAGCGTGTGTTTGATGCAAAGCGTTCCGGTAGCCACAATGTGACCTTCATCCCTAATCACATACACGTGGACATTTGCATCATTCAAGGCATTCTTCAAGAGCACCTCGTTACAGAAACTTGTGGCCGATAACTCATGCATCAGAGCATCAAGGTCCGATAAGTCCACGGGCGTATATGAACTTAACTCTTCTACCATCTTTACATGCTTCCAAGAAAAACAGTACAATTGGGGTCTGTCCCCTTTTGTATCACTTTTGAAAATAGTACAATTGGGGACAGACCCCAATTGTATCATTTTTGGGACAGAAAGTCCTCTGTGGTCAGTGGATCGTAGCGTCCGTTCTTGAACTCAAAGATCACGCTGCCGGAGGCCAACGAGCGGCAGGTGTGGTACACACCCTTGGGCACGTGGCAGGCTATGCAGTCTGAGCCAGCTACCAGATGGTAGCGCTCTATCTCGTCACCGGAGTCATTGAACAGCACCTCCATTACATCACCGCGCAGCACAATCACGTCCTCCGATGTCTCTCTGTGCCTGTGCACCGGAATCACTGTGCCTGGCTCGATAGCGTTCAACATGCGCATTGAGTCATCTTCGGCACTGTCGCGCAGATCATAGTGCATCCGCAGACGGACCGATACTTTAGCCTTCGCAGTCAACTCATCCAATAACTCTTGCGTAATAATCATAATAAAGAAACCACCGTTTTTAATCACCAATATGATATGCGGTATTCACTCACCTCGTGTAGCAGCAGCCACACCATCCCAGAAAAAGTGCCAGAAGAAACGGACACTATCCAGGGGGAACAGCCTGCAATGCCGTGCAAAATCGCGCATCTTTACCCACAACGACCTTATCTTCCGTCCAACATAACTCTCTCGCAAAACAACATCACTCTTCCTGTTTCTCCCGATATTTCCGCACTCCAGTACAAACGCCATTATCCTATCACCTTTGCGGGAACACCGCCGCAAATCAGAGTACAGCGGCATAGCATCCATAGGCATCCCCAGCCAATCCACTGCTAGAGCAGCAAAAGCCCTCCACTCACTCATTAATCCCATTGCATGCAAACGTGACTTCAGCAACTCAACATCAAGTCTATCCCTGTAGGTCCACAAAAAACGGCATAAATCGCAAATCTGCCGCAACCCTATTCCATCAATAAAAAAGTGGTGCAGAATATGTGTGAACAGAAAAATCACATCCTCATCGGGCGCCGGAACCATAACATCCGTATTACCGTTACGCCACACCCTCACGCGACCATTACGCATCACATCAGCCTGCAGTCCATCAATAAACCCATCCACACGCCTTGATAACCGTGTTCTAATAGAGCCATGCAACTCTACCACGTATCCTTTCATGGTCATGCCTATGTGTTTGAATGATGTGTACTCCTATTCTACAGAATCAGCCCACGGCAGCACAACAGACTTGGCAGATTCATATTTATCAGCATCAACCAGCAGATCAATATCTCCCGATGCCCGCCACAACGGCCGCTCATAGCACTGCGCAATCCCCTGCCCCTTAACCAACAGAGTCTCCACGCCAGCCGCTCTTAACCGCCCCATGGCAGGCTCCACATATTTTTCTACTCCAAAATCCGTCAGTAAACTCTACAGCAACTCCTCCGTCCCAACCGCATTATACCGCCCTTTTTTAAACTCAAAAATAACACTCCCCGATACCAACGATCGGCAAGTATGGAACACCCCCCTAGGAACATGGCAAGCCACACATTCGCTCCCGGCCACCAGATGGTAGCGCTCAATTTCGGCTCCGGAGTCATCAAAAAACCTCCATAACCTCGCCGCGTAGCACAATCACGTCCTCCGATGTCTCTCTGTGCCTATGCACCGGTATCACCGTACCGGGTTCGATAGCGTTCAGCATTCGCATGGAACCGTCCTCCGCACTGTCGCGCATGTCATAGTGCATCCTAAGCCTGTTCGATGCCTTAGCCCTAGCCGTCAACCCATCCAACAACTCTCTACTAATAATCATATAATAAATCCGATGAGCAAAATCCGATAACAAATAAATGAATATATCAAGCAGCAATTATCCCGAAAAGACGCTTTCACTGATATGCGCCCATAATATTGACGCTTGCTAGTAACGGAACGCAAAATGCTAAACGCATAACAGTTTCCTCTCAGGATAGCCACCCATAACTGGCAAATAGAAAAAGGCTTCAAATTAGAGCTCACACCTAGTTGAACACTCGCAGAGCAGGCGAAGCGACAGAAAGAGCTAGGTTTACCTTTTAGATTATCCAAGAAACGTCCCCTTGGAGAACTATCTTAAACCGTTAGATACGAGGATCCAATTTCTCTCCAACAGTAGCACTATCAGGTGATTTTAACAAGGTTTCAGGAAGGCTACCAGCCAGAAACTTACTATCAACCACCTTACGCAAGAACTGCCAAAAAGACGTTGAAGAAATATTTGTAATACTGCCGCGCTTACACCATCTTTGGAACATCTTAGTGCCCTCACCATCGTTTTTCTTGTGTTGCGCCTCCATAAAGAAATAGAACACCCACGTAAAAAACAATGCAGATGCCAGTACTATGTAAATCTGCCAATCCATTGACACTCCTAATCGCCAAACCAATATCAGCAGTCCAACAATCAAAACATTGCCAAAAACAATAATCCCAGATGTAGCCAAATGAGAAAAGTTCATTTCAATGAACAAGTGATGAAGATGAGTCTTATCCGGATGGAATGGAGAAACACCTTTCAACATGCGGAAAAACATGACCCTAAGAGTATCAAAAACCGGAACCGCCAAAATAGCCAATGTCAGGGCCACAACAGATAAACCATCTTCCTCAAGAATATTGCAAGCAGACTTGCTTGATACGGAACTGAACGTAAACATTGCCAATAAAGTACCAAGCATCAGTGATCCGCCATCACCTATAAACATCTTTGATGTCTTACCAAATACATTATGAAAAAAGAATGGTACTAACGCTCCAATTTCAATTAAAGCCAGTGTAAACAATGACATATCACCAACAGCATAAAAAATGCAGGCAAAAGCGGCACATGACATCACACCATATGTAGAGCAAAAACCATCCACGCCATCTATCATGTTTACAGCATTCATAATACCTACTCCTGCTACGAGTGAAAGCGGGACACTCACGGCATCAGGAACCACATGCAAACCCCAGGCTCCATGGAAATCATTCAATTCAACACCAAGTAACAGGACGATCAACCATACTACGGCCAACTCCACAACAAATCTTAAAGATGCAGATATATCCTTAATGTCATCCCATAAACCGATGGCATACATCACAAATAACAATGCAAGCGTTTTTATGACTTGACTATCACCAAGAATAATCAATCCAACCATAACTGCCGCTAGCAAACCAATGAATACTGTCGTACCGCCCATTACAGGCACTGGAACTCGCTGCAATTTACGGGCATTAGGGTTATCTACAATATTATGCTTACGTGCAAATGAAAGAATATAGGGAAAAACGAGGGTAGTCACAACGAATGCAACAACCGCTAAAAGAACTGATATTCCAATAGTTATCATACTCAACCCTCAAAAACTAACCTACTTCCATTTAACACTATTTGCCCATCTCTTATAACCTGTAAGAGCCAACTCATTCTTAAGCTCCAACCTATAATATTCATGGTAATCGTGCTGATGCTTAACTGTTGACATACGCAGTTCAGTAACATCTGGCTTACTCATTAAAGCCACCGGCATCTGCAGGTCTTCAGAGAACGCAGTAATAACATCAACAATATGTGAAGCAAAATAAGCTGAGAAACCATAGGCCACATATAAACCCACCTCAGTGTCAAAGTACAGATGAATAGTCTTCCCGTCATTCTGCACCTCGTTCATCGTAATTAAGTCCTTATCCATTGAAAACTAATGTAAAAAATCCGCTGTAATTACCCTAACATTGTTTATTTATACAAAGTTATAAAAAAATATCTCACTCACTATAATAAAATATAATAATCTTGTAAATAAGCCTTATTAACTATCACGGGCACATTATCCTTCATAGAAATGTATGTTGATCATTTTCCTTTCACAGCAACACCTATCCCCATAAATAACATTTTCACCCACATCCTCATTGCATCCAGGGGAAATATCAGAAAATGATGAAAGGTGTCCTTATTCCGCCTCATGAAAGATTTTGCTAGTCTAACTACAAAAACATCTTTCTGCTTATAACTCATATCTCTGCTATGCCCAAAATTCCCGGTATCTAAAATCAAAGCCATAATTTTATGCCCTTTTCTATGCCAACGTTTAGAAGAATTGTAACACGGCATCACGTTTACTGGCAAGCCAAGATAATCCACCGCAAGTGCTGCAAAAGATTTCCATTCAGACATCAACCCCATGGACTTCAATTGCTTCTCTAACAGTTTTACATCTATCTCCATATGATAAGTCCATATTAGCCTGCACCAATCACAAATCTGTCTTAACCCTATTCCTTCAACAAAAAAATGCTGGAGAATGTGAGAAAAAATAATTATTACATCATTATCAGCCGATGGCAAGAATACATTCACTCCATTATCAATCCAGTTTCTTACTTTGCCATCAAAAATTCTATTCTGGACAACATCAAGACCTTTATTTACCCTTAGAGAATAATCGGAATGCATTGTGCCGTGTAATTCAACTACCCATGAATCGATAATCATCCCTATATGAAGTCTTTTCTTATTCTCTCCATAAACATGTGATGCCAATGGCTTAAGAAACTCCTTTGCAGCCTGATAATTGTATTCACTTAAAAAAAGATCTATATCTCCCGAATCTCTCCAAAGAGGCCGCTCATAGCATAATGCCGTACCTTGTCCTTTTACTAGCACAGCATAAATATCAGCCTTTCTCATTTTATATATGATTGAACTGATAAAATCGTTCATTGCCTTGTTACGTTGCTCCAGTAGCAACACATTTCCAATAAAAGTATGCCTATACTTCATGGGCACATTTACATCTCTCACATGCTCAACCCCAGCTGCCACCAATCCCACTACTGACTGTTCTTGGGCCAACCTAAAAACCTCATTAAAATCTATATTATTAAACAGCAAGAGCCAAGCATCGTGTTCCCAAAGCCCAGCTCTAACTAAAGCAAAGAATGCTCTCTCATTTTCACTCAATTTCATCCAATATCCTTTTGCTTTTTTATTAGAAACCGCGAATATGATACTACAAATATAGGATAGCTCTCAATAAGTCTTTTAAACATTCCTTTCTGGGTGAAAAGTCTATATACCCAACGGAGCCCTAATTTATTAATCCAATTAGGATAATAATCTATTGAGTTTTGGGTTTGATGAAGAAATCCGCCACATGTATATATTGTACCAATAAAACCAGCTTCACGTAGCTGTATTGCCATTATGTCTTGAGCCGGGGCGCCCATTCCAATTATAACCACCTTGGCTCCAGATTTCAGTATATCCTGTATAACCTCTTCCTTACAATCATTAATAAAACCATGATGATACCCTGCCACTCTAAGACCAACAAAATTGTTCTGAAACATCTTTATTGCCCTCTCTGCCACTCCAGGCTCATCACCTAACACATATAAACTCTCATTGTTCATCAATATATCTTGAAACACCGGCCCTGCTATACCTACCATATCAAAAGATAATCTTACTGACTTAGGGCGTCCAAATATCTTATTAAGAATAATCGGTCCCATTCCGTCAGATGCAATATAGTCAAACTCATTATAAATACTATAATCATCTGATTTTAGCTTTATCATGTAATATGGGTTCAGACATGTTATTATCTTACACCTATTATATATCGGCATAATATCTTCCATAGATCCTGGAAGCTTGTCATAAAAAATTTGATATATAAAATTCCTATTCATTGTGTATAGGGTTTAAAAACTCAAAAAAAAGGCCCTTCTCATAACCACGTATTAGACATTCTACTATAATTGGACCTGAGCTCATTTCTTGTTATTTACTCATTAGATAGCACCTCTATTGTTCATATCCATAGAGATGAAGGATGCATTACAGACGGCCTAGCTTAATGTTTTCGAATGTCCTCCTGTACCGCTCATAAAAAACATATTCAGTAAACAAAAAACCTGGAGCTATTTCTGAATTATTGTCTACATTTGACATCGCAGACATCATTTTTGATTTGCGATTACTCCCAAAGAACCTATCCTTCGGATTTTGGAGATTTTCATTTATATATACGACAACGCACATATCATTGACAATCAACTTGTTATATAATAACTCATAAATAATGTACACTCTCTAAACTATACAAAGAGTACTGCTTAGTCTGGTTGCGGAAATTCGTTTACGCCAAAGTGTATTCTAATGAACATATGGTATTTCTCACTCTATCATGGAGGGAAAACTAAATCCATATTTCAACTTCAGAAAACCTTTCAACTGGATATGTTTAAGAGATGGGTTTTTAAGTCAATTTCGGGAAGCTTCGTCATTCTGGTTATAATCCCGTGCTTTATCAGCAAAACTTAAAAGAAGAATCAAAGTACGAACCACTTCTAATTCAATATGCGCAGCGACAATAAAAAGTCGGCTGGAAATACTGGGCATATACACCAAGCTAGCCCAATGCCTCAAGGTGGAACAAACTAATCATAATTATGGACAAATCAAAAGCTTAATTCGGACAAATAATGCTGTGACACTCTTTTCTCTTCTGGTGGCATCTTCATATAGTCGCCATATACCGTTTTGAGCCAATAATCGTAACAGGAAACTGTCGAAAATCTGAAATGCTCAAAATCCACATCAGTATATTCTTGATATACGGTTTCTGGGAATACTTCCTGGTATGGGCTTTCAAAACTGCGCGTTAATTTTCCATTAATTGTGCTGCATGCAATCTTTTCCGACATACGATAGAGCCATTTTTTTCTGACAGGAAAGAATAATATTATAAACAAAAAGGCAATCGCTTTCTTTGCACCATGCCTATGACGCATACTGATATATTTAGCAGACAATATAGAGGTTGTTAAACGGTATAAGATTAGCTGGCATTTTGCCTTGAATTTATTTTCGGGTATATTATCAATGGGGAAAATATCTATATAAATCCCTTGATGTATGTTCTCATTCTCATGTGCTATCTCTCTGAAAACTGTGCCATCTACTCTAATTTTGTCATATAACCTGTACCAGTTAGTCTCAGTCACATGAGATTGATAGAAAAACCCCCCTTTCAATTCATCATTGGCAAAAGACCTGAGTTTTATCAAGTCTTCTCTGCTAACACATACATCAATATCATCATCCCAAGGAATAAAACCTTTATGTCGTATGGCTCCTATCAAAGTGCCGTAGGCCAAAGTATAGTTAATATGATGAGACTTGCATATTCTGTCAAATTCACACAAAGCGGCCAAAGCATGTTTTTGTACTGATTCCCTTTGTGTATCATTAAGTGTAACTAAATCTCTCATCTCTTTTTATTTCCTTCCTTGTTTAGGTCTTTTTAATTCATAGAATCTAACATAATCAACAAGCATTTCCGCCGGTAACGCAGAATCATCAATACCATCCCTTTGTGCACCATACCCTCCGTATGACATGCCTATTCTCAAAGAATACTCCTGATCTTCTGGCCATTCATCACCATACTTCCCTTTGTATATATCATACATGAGTTTTCCGTCAACTATCATTTGAATACGATCATCGGTAACCTCTAAAGTATATATATGCCATCCATCTACAGCGATAGGAACGCTCTGACCATAACTGGTATGGTTCTGTTTTTTACCACCGAAATCACCCCAAAGATGATATACTGCGGTATAACATGAATCGCCTTGAGCGTGTACATGTTCCATAAGATCCAGCTCGGCAAAATAACCATCCTTTGTTCTTGGACCATTCAGCCAAATTGCCTTCCATAGCCCTCTTGTTATCGGAGCCTTTGCTCGGACTACTAGTTTTCCTTTTTTAAAGTTAAAATTTCTTTTAATTATTACTCTTCCTGCCTTATATGGCTTCTTGGGGTCATCTGTTTTATACACCCTAAGATGCAGTTTCCCATTTCTCACATAAGCATTGCTGTCTTCATCGCAGAACACAGACAAGTAAGAATCATTTAATTCGGAAACAGAGCGTGTCCACATTGCATTATTGGGACTACCACTACCATTAAACTCATCTCTCCATGTGGGTCTGATGACGTATTTAGATGATACTGAACAATTCGATAGTATGAATAGTAATAACCCTAATGATAAAAAAAAAGTCAATCTCATAATAAACCATCCAACAAATTAAGATACTTTGTTTTGAAATCTTCAAATGTAAACTTGCTTTTATAGATTCTTCTACTTTCTTTACACATTATGGAATACTCTTCGTCAGAAACATTAGGAAGATTATTCAATGTTACAACAAGTTCATCCCAATTAGTAAGAACCCAACCGTTCTTTCCATTTTCACATATCTCACTATTACCTCCTACATTATTGCAAATTATAGGCATTCCAATCATAGCGGCTTCGATTAAAGTAATGGGAAGGCCTTCATGTTCAGAAAATAAGAACATGTAATCTGTTTTTTTTAGGAGTTCCTTTACATCGTTTCTGAAACCAAGTACCTCAAAACTATTATCGTCCTTGCATATTGTCTTTAATTCTTCAAGCATAGGTCCGTCACCAGCAAAAAGAATCTTGATACGCGGGTCAAGTTTGCCAGACAGTTGGCGGACTATTTTCAGTTGCTGCTTCTGTGCATTAATACGACCAGGAAGAAGCAATGTTATATTATCGCGATGCATAGGATCGTGTGGCCCGTCATATTCATCTGCCACACAATTATATATCTTATAAATATGACTCTTAGGTGCCCCAAAGAAGTTCGTCAAGTTTTCAATACCACTATCTGCAATAGCAACAATTGTCTTGGGCAATATAGTAGTATGTTTATGGTTATGAAAAATATTATGATGAATATAAACTATCTTGATTCTTTGGAAAAGCAAATGGTTCAAAAGCCAAAACACCAATAAAAGTCTTCGTTCATGGACAACAACAATACTGTTGCGAAACATAAGCCAGCTCTTCTTTTGCACATATTCTCTTTTTTTGATATTATGTTCAGGACGCACCTTTTCATAAGGGATATTGCCTACGATTTTTGCCTCATACTCATCTTTTACAGCGTGATGAATATCAAGCATAACCTTCTCAACTCCCGTAACCTTGTATAATTGAAAATCTATAGAAAAAACTCTTTTCATTCGATCTTTTTTATTCCAATTACTTTTGCCGGATTACCAGCCACAATTGAATATTCAGGGACATCTTTAACCACAACAGCACCAGCTCCAATGACCGAACCTTTACCAATGGTAATATCACCAATGATACACACATTCGGTCCAATCGTGACGTCATCCAAAATAATAGGAGATTTCTCAGAACCTGAAAAACCTTTAGCACCAATCGTTGTGTTCTGACGCAGGCTCACGTTCTTGCCAATAATAGTACCGGGGCTTACCACGCTAGCATGTGCAGAATGATATAATTCAAAACCCTCTCCTATTATAGTTGATGGCTTAATGTCACATCCTAGAATACGTTGTGTATAATACGTAAACAACCAGCACCAAATTCTTCCTCCTTTGTGAGCCTTATAATAGAGGCTGTTAAATATCTTTGACTTCTTGTTTTGCATCTTGATTATCTCGTAACTATTTCTTCAAATACGCTTTTACAACCCACCTTAAACAATCTCTTTTTAACGCATAGAATAAAAGATACCCTTTAATTGGCAATTGCTTGAATGGGTAGGTTTGCAACAAATCTTCCCAAAAAGGATCGTTCATGACTTCCTCAAACGTCATGCCCATTTCCTTGATGTTAATTGCCTGCGAAAGAGAGTATAAAAAAACATGTATCTGTTGTCTTTGATAATGCAACATATACTTTTCTGCTGGAAATAGTTTTTGAAGACGATCTTCTACCGCTATAAGCCATTTTTTTATTCTTTCATATCTTGTAGTATCAACCTTTCTTGAGAGTGAAGCTCCATTGTCGCAATAATAATAATGTGCTTCTTTTAAATAAATTATTTTATTACAATGACAAAGGTAGTCAATATCAAATATCAAATCCTCACTGATTAATTGCCTCTCAGAAACAAACCGAATCGAATAGTCTTCAAGTATTTTTTTACGATAGACAGCATGCCACACTGACATCATGTACTTAACATTATGCGGATAGGAAGGAACTGGCCCAACCATATCCAACAGGAACTCATCAACTTCATTTCTCCCAATTATATGAATATCTTCGTGCACATCATATCGAACACTTTGGTGCTTGTCATCCTTATAAAAAATACTATTTGAATATACAACATCGGCCTGTTCTATTACAGCACAATTATAAAGTGATTCATACATATTAAGACTGACAAAATCATCTGAATCCACGAAAGCTACGTATTCACCTGTTGCTTGTTCCAATCCCGTATTACGCGCATATCCTAAACCTTCATTCTGAGTTTTGTGGATTACTTTAATACGTGAGTCTTTATTGGCCCACTCATCACATTTTGTTGGAGTACTATCTGGTGATTTATCATCAACCAATATTATTTCCAACTCTTTTAATGTTTGATTAACAATACTATTCATACAACGATCGAGATACTTCTCAACATTGTAGCAAGGCAAGATAATTGATACTTTAGGTATATTTTGCATAAAATCTAGTTGTTTTCGCAATAGGCAACGAAACTATCAAAGTCTGGGAACATAGACTCTTTATGATACTCCATCCAATCATTATATGCTTCTTTCAATTGGCTTTTTACAGGAACACCCATAGTTTCATACATTCCCACATTATTTGAATTAACATAATAAATAAACTCCTCACGCAATTCCTTTGGCAATGGCTTCCGACCCCATCTTTTCTCAAAACATTTCACGCGTTCTACAGCTTCATATAAAGCCAAGGCTTTACGTTTATTATAATAATCATCTAAAGAACAAACAACTTTACAAGGTACTCCTGCGGCTACAGAGTTCGCGGGTATATTCTTCGTTACTAATGACCCTGCGCCTATAATACAATTGTCACCTATTGAGACACCTTTTAAAACAACCACATTAGTACCAAAATAGATATTACTACCTATAACTACTTTCCCTGTAGAATTTATAAAATCATGATACTTGGCACGAAATACAAGACTTCCCCAATCATGTGTCATGATTTGGAAATTCATATTCATATCAACATTATTACCAATAGATATTAATTCGGGACGCTGTAAATCAATTCTGGTAGTTGTAGGTGAGCGAAAGACACAATTATCCCCTATTTCAACTCCATTGTCTCTTAAGAATGAAATATAAGAGATACTATTACGTCTCACCCATTTTCCTTTTAAAAGAGCTAATATCTTTTTTATCATATCTTTATATACGTTTTAAATATCAGTCCAATAAATCATCATAAGATATAAATGTATTGTTATTATCGAAAACCATTTCTTCACCGTCGCTAAACACTACCCGAACAGGACAATGAGTTTTTCTTTTATTAATTGGAGGCAAATCCATATAATTATCCCCATAAATTAATCGCATCACTTTATCTGGTTCTGAAGGGCATAAATAAAACCGATTCTCAAATTGCATTCTATGTCCATCACCATGCCACGATTTTGGGAATACTTGGCGTTGGATAGGATAAGGTGTTGCAAATAAAGCTTGATATTCAATGTTATTAACATCTTTGGGCCTTATTATCCAAAGCATGAACTTATATATATACCTATTAGGGATAACCTTCACAATAAGATTTCTAAGCCAGTGCCTTAGTCTCCAATCCATTGCCCCTTTTTTTGCTCCTTTTAAATAAAGACAACTATGTAGGTGCTTATATATTCGGGAAACCCTTGCAATCCTCTCGCTAAAATGAGAACAGGATTCAAGTGGAAAAACATCAATAAAAATACCCGCATTTTGATCTGCCTTTCCATCATCAGCCTTAAAGACAGTACCTTTAATACACACCTTTGCGAAATCCTGATTATAATATTGCTCTGTGCTAATCCAACGAAGATAAAACTGATTATTTAAGACAGGTTTTTTTTCTGATTGTTTTTCTATCAACTCGATGAATTTATCGAAATCTGCCCTTGGCATAGCAATATCCAAGTCGTCATCCCATGGTATAAACCCTTTGTGTCGTAATGCTCCAAGACAGGAACCACACATAAGATAATAATGTAACTGGTACACTTGACATATTCGATCCACTTCATCCATAATAGAAAGGATATCTGAGTGAAGTTTATCCAAATAGTGCTGCTGTCTGTCAATATTGTTATCCATAAAATAAGCACTAGTTGATTATTTATATTTTGTTCTAATTTTTGATTTTTCTAAAAATGGAAAAACGCTTAATATAAACAAATCTATTTAAACTTATATTCTATTATATTCAATTTTTGGTTTTCGAATACTAATTGAGGCCTATAATCCCTGAATATAAAGAATATTTTGTCTGTTCATCAAGAAGGATAGGGTTATTTTTTAATCTCACATGATTAACCGAGGAAGAAAGCAAAATCAATTCTTTTTCTCTGTTCTCTGCTACTGGGTTCTTCAAATCCATTTCATTTATCATCTGACGGAACATCTCAATGGCCTGTACAGGATTAGCACAACCCATAGAACTCGCTATCAAATCAAAAACATCTGAAAGATATGCTCTTCCTCTACCATCAATACACTTATCCATGTGACCAATCATATACTCCCAAATCTCTGGAAGGCAAACAGCTACTGCATGACCATGAGGCAACTTATAGAATGAAGTAATCTTATAACTGAATGCATGAGCAGCAGTTGTCTGGGTAATATTGATAGCACGTCCACCATAATTAGCCGCCAACATTATCTGCTTTGCTGCATCATCATCATTGTCAAAGATGTATTTCCGCCAGTTGGCCATGATAAGTTCTATGGTCTTACGGCTATACTCATAGCTCTCCTCTGTAGAGTTAACACTCCACCAAGACTCTATACCCTGGCATAGGGCATCCATCATGGTGCATTTCTTCTGATAGAGTGGTAAAGTATTAAGGACAGAAGACTCTAACACTGCATAATCCGGCAAAACACCATCATTGGTCACGGTCTGTTTTGCCCCCTCATAATACATCACAGCATTATGAGTTGACTCAGAACCAGTACCTGCCGTTGTAGGAATGGCAATAAACGGAAGTTTTGCACCATCACAAGCCACACGGGTACTTACAAGAGGCGGAATAATAGCCGCATTCCCCTCTTTGGCCAAAACAGCCAGTTTTATACACTTGGCCACATCAATGGCACTGCCACCTCCTACTGCGAGTATAGTATCACAGTTGGAGGTTTTCAGCAATTCAATACCATTGCAAACCTGTTCATACAGAGGGTTTGGCGTAAAGTCTGAAAACAGCACCCTCTCCTTCACCGGCAATGCCTCAATCGCATCCTTGATGTTCAAGAACGGATAAGAGGAATCCACTACCAGGAATAATTTCTCGCAACCAACTTCCTTCAATATGGCAGGCAGTTGTGCTATTCCGTTTATTATCTTCTGCATAAAGTTACTTCTTCAAGAAGGTCATCAGGGCTTCTTTGTTCTGGATAGGAGTCGTGGTAGGACGGCCAAGATCCTTGCGGTTGCCCTTCTTCACTTTAATTTCAAGGAGAACAGGTCCATCAGCTTTCAGATTAGAAAGTTCTTTAACCAGTTCCTCTTTACTATCAACGCTAATGGTGGCTTTGTATCCAACAGCCTTTGCTACAGCAGGAAGGTCAATCTTCAAACCAACAGTAGGCTGACCACCCACAGAGTCGTGTGCACCATTGTTGAACACTACATGTACATAGTTCTTGGGAGCCTTGTTGGCAACAATGGCCATACTGCCCATGTGCATAATGGCAGCACCATCACCATCAAAACACCAAACTCTGCGCTCAGGTTGTGCAAGGGCAATACCCAAAGCTATCTGAGAGGCGTGCCCCATAGAACCTACAGTCAGGAAATCACGTTCATGCCCCTGATTCATAGCAGCACGATACTCAAAGAGCTCACGGCTAATCATACCGGTAGTCGAGACAATGCAATCCTTTTCACCAAGAGCGGCTGCCACAGTCTGGATGGCCTCTTCACGAGACATCGTGAGGTCATTCACCTCAACATTCTGAAGTTTGTAGTCCTCGAAGGTGTCTTTTTCAATCACCAGCGCAAAAACCTCCTTGTTGGCAAGGGCTTTGGCGGCTTTATCTAACTGCTTTGCTGCTTTATCATCTTCTTTAGACAGCACCTCATAGTTCACACCCATCACATTCAGCAAGCCGGTTGTTACCTTACCTTGCTTTACGTGTTGGGGTTCATCATGAACACCAGGGCGTCCTCTCCAACCTATCAGAAGGAGCACCGGAATGTTGTACACCTCCTGATCAGTCAATGATGCCAGCGGATTGATGATATTACCCTCACCACTGTTCTGCATATACACACAGGCGGGCTGGCCCGTTGCCAGATAATGACCGGCTGCAAGTCCCACGGCTGCACCTTCGTTGGCTGCAATGATATTGTGAGCTGCATCAAAGTGGTCTGTGATGTATGCACAGATGTTCTTCAGCAGACTGTCAGGTACACCGGCAAAGCAGTCAATACCCGTTTCTCTTAATGCCTCAATAAAAAACTCAGGTCTAATCATAGTTCTGCTCCTTTCTTACTCTTCAGGGATTAGCGTAATGATTTCCTTAATACTCATGCACTTGTCATCACACTCCTTAGCACGGTGATTCTCCAGAATGGTACGTGCTGCATCCTGCATAGCAGGGAAGCCGGTACGGGTGAGCTGGTTGGCATAAATCACCACATTCACTCCCCTATCCTTGAACTCCTGTTCTGTAACCGTATTGAAGCTAGTGGGAACAACCACAATAGGAGTAGTGGTGTTCTTCTCACGGAACTTGGCCACAAACTCAAAGATTTCAGCAGGATCTTTTTTGCGGCTGTGAATCATGATGGCATCAGCACCAGCCTCACTGAAAGCAAAGGCACGCTCCAGTGCGTCTTCCATTCCCTGTTCCAGAATCAACGACTCAATACGGGCGCAAATCATAAACTCCTTGGTCTTCTGAGCTTTCTTACCAGCACGAATCTTCTCGCAGAAGTCAGGAATTGCAGCTTGTGTCTGCTTCACCTCAGTACCAAAGAGGCTGTTCTTCTTCAAGCCCGTCTTGTCCTCAATAATGACCATGCTCACACCCATACGCTCCAATGAACGGACGGTATAAACAAAGTGTTCAGTCAAGCCACCGGTATCACCATCAAAGATGATAGGCTTGGTAGTTACTTCCATGATGTCATCAATGGTACGGAAACGGCTGGTCATATCCACCAGTTCAATATCGGGTTTACCCTTGGCGGTAGAGTCGCAAAGAGAGCTTACCCACATAGCATCAAACTGATAGGTCTTACCATCCTGAAGCACCTTGGTGTTCTCCACAATCAGACCTGTGATACCACTGTGTGCTTCCATAGCAGTTACCAAACCCTTCATATTGATGAGCTTACGCAAACGACCACGACGGACATCAGGCATAGAAGCCTCTGCACGATGGGCTGCATCCAGCTCTTTATACATGGGGTTATTGCTATAGGGGTATTCAACCAATTTACCACCATAGGAAGCAAGAACTTCGCATACTTCTTGGCGGATAGGCTTCTGGAATCCTTCGCACCAGTCATTACCATGAACAACAAAGTCAGGTTTCAAGACCTGAAGATTCTCCTTATAAGAGAGTGTTTTCTGTTCAACAACACGCTCTACACCAGCCATATTCTCAAAGAGTGCTTTGCGCTCTGCAAACGGAATCAACGGATAACGCTTGAAACTGGAGATAGCCTCATCGCTCAGTACACCAATAATCAGACGGCCCAATCGACGAGCCTTATTGATAATAGCAACATGGCCACTATGGATGTACTCGGTAGAGAAGCACATATAGACTGTGCGCTCATTTACCTCTGCAACTTCCTGGCTTACCACCTTCAGGTCTTCAGGAGTATCGATTTCTGAACAGAGCATATCCTGTACATCACAAGGATAAATCTTGCATTTGTCAGAAACCTCATTAAAGGCGTTTTCTGCATACACTTTGCGGTTGTCGTTCTCGCAGAATTTCTCAATGTTCCGGAGCCATACCAGCCAGTCCTCTTTCTTGATCTTGTAAAGGGGCTGTGCGGTCATTGCATTATCAAAGAACTCAATGCCCACCTTCTCGATGCGGCCGTCTTTGATTACTGCCTTGAAGTCCTTCTCCGGAAGAGGAAGAGTGCTGCTCACAGCCATACAGCTATTCTCATTATCAATCACAGCCTCCATTACACGGCTCTCGAACACCAAGTCCCCATGCATCAGTATGATGTCGTCATCCTTCAGTGCATCCTTTGCACAATAGATGCTGTAGATGTAATTTGTTTTATCGTAGAGCGGGTTATTTACAAATGTGTACTTCAACGGGAGGTGTAACTTGTCACAATAATCCACCAATACTTTATCGTAATATCCAGTAGTCATCACCACTTCTTCAACTCCGAAAGAAGCTAGCATACGAAGTTGCCTACTAAGTATCGTATTCTTATACGATATTTCCGTCATACATTTAGGGTGCTCATTGGTAATAACACCCATGCGGGAACCAAGACCCGAATTAAGAATCAATGCTTTCATATTTATTTCTTATTTGACAATAATCCATTAATATCATCAATGACCCCCTTCGTTACCTTTTCTGCATTAAATAATTTAGCACAATCTAAAGCAGAATTGACAAAACGAGCATAGTCATCCAAAATAGCTTTTATACAATTTGAATATTCAGAATCTTTAAAATCTTTTGAAACATAAAAGCCATTTTCATTATTTACTACAACAGAATTAACACTACCCACATTTGTCGATATGGCAGGAACTCCTACAGAGAAAGCTTCTGCAATGGAGGTTGGGAATCCTTCCGTTGTCGATGCCATCAAAAGAATCTTCTTTGTGGAGACAATCTTCATCATATCTTTATTGGGTTGATTTCCCATAAATACAACCTCTCCTTCCAAACCTAATGTCTTGACTTGTTCTTCCAGCTGACTACGACAATAGCCGTCTCCTACAATATACAAAGGGTTGTCATGTCTTATCTCTTGAGATAGTTGAGAATAAACTCCAATAATTCTATCGACACGTTTTAGATTAACTAATCTGCCTGTAAAAACAAATCCCTTTCTTTGTTCTATGGAAACAGGCTTTACATCTTGTATCAGCGGATTAAACAGCTTCTTATTGTCCGGCTTACGTTTTGTACCTACACAATACACTAAAGGACACCGATTATTGATAACTTCAAAAATATGGTCGTAGAATGACACGAATGGTTTCTTAATCCATGATCCTCCTTTCATTGGATGTCCATCTCCATGATATACATGTGCACAAGGAACCCCAGATTTTACAACAAAGTACGAAGCTTCTGGAATATGAGATAATATGAAATCATATTCCTTTAATCTCTTCTTATGCAGCCACATATACAAAAAATATGCAGCACGTGTAGAACCATGTTGCCAAGACTTAGGTAAAGTCATATATTCAACATCAAAAGCCTCAGAAAGATATGGATGCATGTTACGCATGACCGAGGTTATTCCACCTGCTTTTTCTTCTGGTGAGTAGTGATGACAAATTAGCAACTTATTCTTCATGGTTTTATTCTCGTTCATAAACTACTTATCGTAAATTGTTTTTCCTCTTTTTATTCCTAAAGCCTGAGCAAAATGTTTCATTCGCCACCATATTCCCTTCACTTTTAGTAAGTCTCTTGGCCATTGTCCTGTAAGGCTATAGCGTGGTAATAACATGATATCATCGTTAATATCAATATTCTTCTGGACAGTTGTGAATGCAATATCATAATATTTTCTTGCCATCTCAGATTCACGTGATGTGTTTCTTCCATTGGGATAACTGAAAGCAAAAATCTTCTTACCTGTCCACTCCTCCAATATTTTCTTACTATCTCTCAATTCCATTTCCAAAACATCTTCAGGTACAGAAGTCAGAATGGGATGATTTACGGTATGAGCCTGAATAGAGATTAAAGGATGCTTACTTATTTCTTTCACTTCATCTATGGTCATTGCGGATCTTGGCAGAGTTATCTTCTTTTTTATCTCATCCAACTGCCTATAAAAATCTTCGTAGGCTAAGAGTTTGAATTGATTCACACCTTGCTTATCACGTACTCTTTCCACATATTCCCACCAGAAATTACCCTCTATAACGGGTTGTGTTGATACAAAAATGCAAACAGGCACATTATACTTTTCAATAACGGGTAATATTTCAAAATTCTGGTGCCAGCCATCATCAAGAGACAGAAATGCCAACTTTTCTTTCAAAGGCATTCTTGTCTGCATAACACTTAAAAGTTCCTCAATAGAGATAAATCGGTATCCTCGATTTTGATAATGTTTTATCATCTTCTCCAATCCTGATACTATCGGAGCGTGATAATATAATGATATTATTTTCATTTTTCGAATTATTTTGTTTCAACAATAGAGTCAATATAGCTATGTCTAAGTTTACCTAATACTGGTACAATTTTCTCCTTATCCCATAATGCCATCACATCCTCCACATTCTTCATAAGCTTTTCTGGAGTTAAAGAATATTTGTCATTTGTCAGGCAAAGACCAGTCAAACCAAAGAAATCAAGCAGAGTAGAGTGCTTTGATTCTCCATTTTCATCAGCCAAATTTGGTGCTGGCAGCGAAACAACCACTGGTGTACAATTCTTCAGACAGAACAACGTGTCATGAAAACGGTGTGTAACAACACATTTGAAATATCTGAAAATACCAGCCTGCTCTTCTGGTCCAAGATCGTTTATTTCTATATCTGCCCATCTCGCTGGGCGAAGTGATACTATTGTATAACCTTTTTCCTTTGCCATTTTAACAAACCCTGGGATATAAAAGTCCTCTCTGTATCCATGTATAAGAATTGAATTCGATAAATCAAGTTTCCTTCGTTTTATATATTCTTCTGCATACTTATAATTAATATCATACGCAAATGTAGGATCAGGAATTATTTTTGTTTTTTGATCTACGGTAAAATGTTCAATTAAATTTTTTGTAGGAGTATCTCGAACATAAATTCCACTATAATTAGGGATACAGTGTTCTAATTGTTCTATTTGCAAAGACGATAAGGTATTGTAAAAAGCATTCTTACTTGAAGCTGCTAACAAATATTGCCTTGCCTGAATGCTTTTACCAAGCCAATAAAATGTCAAATCCTCATATCCGGCCTTTTCGTGTCTATCAAGTTCCAGTAGAGTGTCTGCTCCTACATAAATACGATCATACTGCCTATTATTGATTAATTCAAGACCATGTTCTGTATTTTTAATAACTACATCATTCTCTACCCTCAACTTTTCTTTTACAAATTGTGAATATTTTCGGATGCGGATAAAATCCCTATATAATGATAAAGGGGTTGCGCTCGAAAAATACGGACGGTTTACGTTCTTAAAAGAATGAATGGGAATAATCTCAACTTTTGCATCAGGGAAGATTTTTTGCACAGAACACATTGTTGTATATGCTTGAAGATTTGTCCCAAAGTTCAAATCGCCAAAATAAGTTAAGACACCGATTTTCATAATTTTATAACAAGGGAAAACTGTTAACAATATTTATTCTACTATTTCTGAGTACTCTCGCCAATTCTTTCTATGCGACTGTGCTACTCGCCATTTTTTCTTAAAAGAACCAATACCAATAAGCAGTACAGGAACTTCATTGGAGGGCAATCCCATTTCTGCCATCAGTTTTCTTGTGTACTTAGTCTTATGTCCCATTGTAAGGGGAATTGTTGCAATATCATAGAAATGAAGAGAATACAATAAATTCATTGCATATAATGCTCCATCAACATATGGAAGATTTAGTTCAAAGAAATCATAACAACGTAAATCACTGCATACTAATATTGCACCTTGCATATCATCATCAAATCCTCTAGCCCCTCCTTGCATACTTAATATTTTATCTTTTTGCTGAGGATTTAAATATACATGTATGCGTTGGCTTTGACGATTACATGCAGTTGGAGTGCGTTCACAAAGTTTCAAAGCCTTCTCTATAAACTCCTTCTTTATCGGAACATTTCCGAAGTCTCTTATTGCATATCTTGACTGAGAAAATATGTCAAATAAACTATGTTCACTTTTTATTATGTCTGAGTGGTTAATATCGATTGTTCCGCCATAAGGAGTAAGTCTGATATTATGTTTGTTACAGAACGAACCAAATGCCTCTTTAATATAAAGCATATCTGCACCATTTCGCTCATTATATTCTAAATATCTTTCAATAATAGTACAGCACTCATCAACAAAAACCTTTCCCCCCCCCATTTCAATAAAGTATTCAAGTCCGTTTAATAATTCTAATGCTTTTGCTTTTCCAAAACCATAACGAGCCTTTCCTATTGACATTCCTTTTTCTAAAGCGTGAACAGCAATTGTAAGATGTGTTTTCAACTTTATAGGATCCTTGCAAATACCAGAAATGCAAAGATTTTTAGCCACTTGATTTGTCTCTTGCCATTTAGACAGGAATACGCGAATCCATACAACTAGTAATGAGGACTTTATTTTTGTTTTTATTGACCTATACCCCATACTTTTTAGAGTTTTGAATTACCGATTCAAACATTTCATGATATTTTTCAAGTACAACCCCAGATGAATAGTGCATTTTAGTATATTCATCCATGTTTTTTCTTAGAGTTTCGTATTCTTCTTTATTTTGAACTATACATTCTTTCATGACACGAGCTAAATCATTTAAATCACCTTTTTTAAAACAAAAGCCATTTACACCTTCTTTGATTTCATCTCGAAAGCCAGGAAGGTCAGATGCTATAACTGGAAGATTGTAATTAAACGCTATTTTTAAAGGACCACTCTGAGAAACAACACGATATGGCTGTACAAAATAATGTACTCCATTAAACAGGTTGGGAATCTCACTATTGTTCACCATTCTAATATCTAACTCAAAAATTTCAGGGTATTCTATTCGCTGCTGATACCACGACCAATCTTTACACCCCCCCTTGATAATTACCTTAAATCCTCTAATTCCTTTCTTATACAATAAGCATGCCGCATCAATTAGCAAATCAACATTCTTTGCATAATTGAGTGTTCCAAAAGACAAGAATCTAATATTATCCCTGTCAGGGCGTTTATTTGTAGGCTTTCCGAAACCAATAAGAGGAAGATTAAATTCAAAAACAGTGTGGCTCGGGAAACTCATCCTAAAAATGTCTGCTTGTGATTTGGAAAACATTTTCACATAGTTTAGTTTTTTTAATTCAATTTTCCTTATTAAATTGCATAGCCATCTATGTTTCATCCCTTCATGAGGTTTCCCCTGATGAAGGACTACAATGGATTTTTCTCTTGGTAATTTAAGAAACATTGGAATAGCCCATGGATTATCAACACCAATGTCTAAATGGAATACATCAACTTTTATAGATTTAGCAATATCAAAAACCTTAAGATAATAAAAAATATTTTTTATATTTCGTTTCCGACATTCAGCATAGATAAAATGTAAGTGCAAATTAGGATGGTTTGCTGTTTCTTGTCGAATACCTTCTTCCGAGTATCTATTGTTCTTCACAGCAAACAAAATAATCCAATGAACCGTATATTCACTAGAGACCAGCGGTACAACATCTATGTCATGATCGACATAGGTGTCATCTGTAACCCATAAAATTGTTCGTGATTTAGTCATTTTTTCGTTAACGTTTTATTTTTCTGCCTGGATAAGTGCTTTAACGTATTCTTGCATCTTCACATTATTGTCTTTTGCTATTTCCGATATAAATTCCAATTGCCCTGCGGCATGGGTATAGAATTGAAACTTTTCACGTAGCTCCTCCGGGATTTCGATGGGTTTAATATAATTCTCTGGATCTGTAATTGGAATTACTCCTTCGTTCATCATAGTAGTCACGACTATCTCTGCTACCTGACGGTGTGAAATAGGATGGTTTCCCCCTAAGTTATAGATACCGGTTTTCATATCAGGACGGACCATTGCCTGGTACATTACTTCAGCTACATCTTCTACCCAGATATGGTCACGAATAATCTCCTTGTTAAACAAATCTATGAAGTTCTTCTCTTTGATAAAGCGATAGAAACGGTACACAATGTTAGCATTCTTTCCTTTGTGGAACTCTCCCCATCCAAAAACATTGAAGAAACGGAATCCTACCACCTTGTTTACAAAGTGGTCTTTGTTGCCCAAAACATACTGATCAAACAGCCATTTTGACCAAGCGTATGTATTGTGTGGTTCTTCCTCGCCTCCGTTCACATCTTGTCCCTTTCCGTTACCATACACGGCAGATGATGATGCATAGATGAAAGGAATGTTTTTGGAATTGGCATATTCACAATAGAGTTTTGAGAACTCAAAATTCTCATTCATCATCTTCTTGGGGTCATACACCAAAACGTCAGCGTTTGCGCCAATGTGGAAAAAACCTTCCGGCTTCTCTATTTTGTTTAAGTATTCTCCTACAACCTTTAATCCGTCTTGATAGTCCACGAAGTCGCGGAATTTCAGTCCAAGAAGGTTCTTCATCTTTTCATCACCGTATGAATCGATGATGATGATGTCAGTAATTCCCTTCTCGTTAAGTTTCTTAACCATATTGGAGCCCACGAATCCAGCTCCTCCTGTAACTATATAACTCATATTAGTCTAACTTTATTTCTTTTCTTGGAATGTATACAATGGGATTATAGTGTATTACTGTAGATCCTTCGCTTTCAAACTGGAAAGGTACATGCATAAGGTTATCTAATGCCTTCAACACATTCTCCTGCTTGTCTTTTTCAACATAGAACAGTAAG
>Ga0247608_10001333_pt1 | contig 34652 bp, 34 predicted proteins | sample 176DNAGHGlowgp2_FD_193490 | JGI IMG/M metagenome (GOLD analysis project Ga0247608, IMG submission 193490) | Sheep rumen microbial communities from Palmerston North, Manawatu-Wanganui, New Zealand - 1766 DNA GHGlow gp2 | ecosystem: Host-associated > Mammals > Digestive system > Stomach > Rumen ...
CGCTAATTTCTAAATCAATTTTTGGACTCCCTTCCATTGTTGCTTCGCAAAATGAACTCTTGTCCTAAAATTGCTTAAGAAATTACGCTAGATTGCTTCGCATTCGCTTCAATAAATTATTTTTATTATATGCTTTTTATATAAGCTGTGAATTCCCACTTCCCACATCTCACTTCTAACTTCTAGTTAATTATTTCTTAATTATTCTCCCCACAAAATACACAATTTGTGCTGAATACTTACTAGCTATTTGTTTGCCGATTGCTTTTCCACTAACGGTCACAGATGCAACTAATGCACTTATTATAAATTGAATATTAGGAGAAACATTATATGTATTTGAAATTTTTATTGCTAACATTGCACTTATTGCACCACTCACAACTCCGACAAATATCTCCAATTACATCTGCACAAAAATTTGCAACTTTAGTTGCATTTTTTATAAGATTTAATGATGTTTTTGCTCCATCTGCCTTTTTAGTTGCTTTAGCATGAAAAACTTCTTCTGGTGCTATAGTTACAGCAACTCCAATTATATCAAATATTATTCCTATTAATACAACTGCTATCAATATTATAACAGATAGTACCACATTCAACTTTTCTATACCATTGTTTGAAACAAATGATACTATTCCTGATAATATAAATGTTAAAAAAAATGCCTGAATAGGCCATTTTAAATTTGATTCTTTTTTATTTTTTTCTTGCACTTTTATTCTCCATAAAAACTTAAAAATATAATTCTTTTCTATAATAAACCTTTTATCTTTTGATATAAACTCTCCTAAAATGAAAAAAGTATAAGATGGTAAAAACATAAGTAAATTTTACGGTTTAGGTCTGGTTGAATTTCTCTGTTTTCTACTATATATTACTATATAGCCGTTTCCGTTTAAAGAAAACATCTAAGGTTGGTATTAGACACCAGATCGCCACTTAAGTCCGTACCTTAATCCTTATGTTTTCTTGCCTTTTGATAAAGCAAACATTCTAGAAGTTTTCCTTAACATACTTTTATTTATTACTAGTCTTTTTTGCAAAGGCAATTTCATATAGTTTAACATAATCCCAATACCTTCACTCAAGACAGGCTACTCTATGCATTTCGTGTCTTGGCACTCATCATAAGTTTTACTTAAAAATTCATCTTAAGTTTCAGCGAGATAAGGGAATCCAGCATATGCCACTACACCTTACCCTTAAATCTTACTCCCTACTCACACACAAAACTGGCATTTCGCGCACAAACAAGAAGCCCAAATTTATATGCCCTTTAGTGGATTTTTAGCCCCACCCTCGTAATAAAAAAGTACGACTAGAATAATGCACCATCAATATATATTATATATTAATATTTCATAAAATGCAAATGTATTTAGAATAATTTTCATCGTTACAAATGAAGTCGGAGGTCAGAAGTGGGAAGTGAAAGGTTGGAGTTCTTACTTCCGACCTCTGACCTCTTACATCTAACTTCATATATGTTTCCTTATTTCTGCATATATTTCTTCATGTATATCTTCTATTGTCCTTATTTTATCATCTTTAACACATTTTATTTCATACCAATTGTAATCTTTTGCAACATCACATGCAGCAGAATGTGCATCAATTAAATGATTTTTATCTCTCTCATGTATATCTTTTGCTTGCTGTTTTGTGAATTTATTTTCTCTATTTTTCATAAGCTCCATTGCTTTTTCTACTGGCATATTTAAGAAAAAAACTTCTGTAGGAATTGGTAATCCATATAAATTGAACTCATAGTCCCAAAGCCAATCTAAAAACTTCTTTCTTTCAGCTTTATCTTGAATTTTTCCAGCTTGATGAACCATATTTGCAGTTGTATATCTATCTGCTAAAATAATTCCACCATTATCATAATATTCTTTATATCCAGTTTTAAATGTAGCATATCTATCTGCTGCATAAAATGTTGAAGCTATATAAGGGCTTACATCTTTAGCATTACTTCCAAATTCCCCTGATAAATACATTTTAACTAATGATGAACTTGGACTATCATAATTTGGAAAACTTACAGTTTTATACTCTATTCCATCTTTTGTTAATCTCTCTTGTAATTTTGTAAATTGAGTTTGTTTTCCGCTTCCATCAGTTCCATCTATTACAAATAATTTTCCCATAATCAATATTTACCTTTCGTATTCTTTAAAATCAAAAAAATATTATTTAATATAATAATTAATAATATTATCCTTATATTACAGGTTCCAAATTTTCATTGTTTTCAAGGCGTATTATTGTTGCTTCATGATATGGATTCATTTTAGAAGCACGCTTCTGAGCTTTGGTATAAAGATTCTCTATTAATGTTTTACTATTATTTAATTCTTTAACTTTTTTTAATATATCTGAGCATACTCTCAATTTTTGCCTAATATCTAAATTCGAATTATTTACTTTAATCGCAAAGTTCTCATATGCTTTTATAGTCATATCAATTCTATCTATTGTATTAATTTTTCTTTCTATAGGAGTTTCTTTTTCTACTGCATTAATAACCATATCATTTAATGCTTCTTCACTTTCCTGTGATAAATATCCTTGTTCTTCTTGACTTAAACTTTTTTTTAAATCAGCCACAATCGCATCTAAATTTTTGTCCATTATTCCATTTTCCTTTCACAAAACAATTATTAATTATTTGAATATGTCTTATATTATATAATGTTTTACATAATTAGTCAACTGTTTTTTCTAATTTTATATGTACATCTTTTAATTGTTCTTCTGATACTCTTGAAGGAGCTCTCATAAGTAAATCTCTCGCCTTTTTATTTTTTGGAAATGCTATTACTTCTCTTATATTTTGAGAATCTTCTAACAACATTATCATTCTATCTATTCCAGGTGCAGCACCTGCATGAGGTGGTGTTCCATATTGGAATGCATTAAATAAAGCTCCAAAACGTGTTTCAACATCATCTTTTGTATAACCTGCTATTTCAAATGCCTTTATCATTATTTCTGGATCATGATTTCTAACAGCACCTGATGCCATCTCTAAGCCGTTACATACCCAGTCAAATTGATATGCAACTATATCTAATGGATCTTTATTATTTAATGCCTCCAATCCACCATGTGGCATTGAAAATGGGTTATGTCCGAAATCAATTTTACCCTCGTCTGTTAATTCATACATTGGGAAATCTACTACAAAACAGAATTTATATACATTTTTTTCAATTAAGTCTAATCTTTTTCCAAGTTCTATTCTAACTAAACCTGCAATTTTTTGTGCAGTTTTGAATTCATCTGCAATAAAGAAAATACTTGAGTTTTCTTTAGCGCCAAAATCATTAATTAGTTTTTCTTTGATGTCATCTGTTATAAATTTTGCAATTCCACCTTCAACTTGCTTTTCTGCATTTATTTTTGTCCATGCTAAGCCTTTTGCCCCAACTTCTTCTGATGTTGCATAATCTGCCATTTTGTCAAAGAATTTTCTTCCTTGCTCAGCTCCATTTGGCACAACAATTATTTTTATAGTTTTATCTTTAAATGCGTTAAATTCTGTATTTTTAAATAAAGCTGTTGCATCTTGAATAATAAGCGGATTTCTTAAATCTGGCTTATCTATTCCGTATTTTTCCATTGCTTCTTTATATGGAATTCTAATAAATGGAGCTTCATCTACCTTCCAATCTGTAAAATGTTTAAATGTATCTACAACAATTTTTTCTACTACACCTAATACATCATCTAATGTAGCAAATGCCATCTCAAAATCTAATTGGTAAAACTCTCCTGGTGCTCTATCTGCTCTTGGGTCTTCATCTCTGAAGCATGGTGCTATTTGAAAATATTTATTAAACCCTGATACCATCAATAATTGCTTGAATTGTTGTGGAGCTTGTGGAAGTGCATAAAATTCTCCAGGATTTAGTCTACTTGGTACTAAATAGTCTCTTGCTCCTTCTGGAGATGAATTTGCAAGTATAGGTGTTTGAATTTCCGGAAATCCAAGTTCTTCCATTTTATCTCTTAGATATTTTAAAACTTTTGCTCTAAATAAAATACTATTATGTAATTTTTCATTTCTTAAATCTAAAAATCTATATTCAAGTCTTAAATCTTCTTTTGTTTCTATTTCAGAATTAATTTCAAATGGAAGCTCTGGCTTACATTTTCCTAATACTTCAATTTTACTTACAACAACTTCAATATCTCCTGTTGGCATATTAGGATTTTTACTCGATCTTTCCACAACTTTTCCATTTATATGGATACAACTTTCTTTTACTAAGTCTTTTGCTTGTGACTGTAAATCTTCATCATTTACAACAATTTGGGTAATTCCATCTTCATCTCTTAAATCAATGAAAATCATTCCACCTAAATTTCTGATTTTTTGAATCCATCCACTAAGTTCAACTTCTTCTCCAACATTTTCAATTCTTAATTCTCCTAAATTCTTTGTTCTATACATTCTTCATTTCTCCTCATCATCTTTTATTATATAAAGTTTTATTTCACCATTTGTTTGAACAAATTCACCTAATTCATCTGCATTTGTTATATTTTTCTCTATTCCCCATATGCATTTACATATAAAATTATGTGTTACCACTAATACATTTTTCCCTTTATATTTTATATATATATCATTTAAAAAGCTTTTTGCTCTATTCAGTCCTGAAAGTAAAGTTTCAGCTCCTTCTGGTGTAGCTTCTGTTTCTATAGAGTTCCATGTTGTTTTATTTATTTCGGTCCATTTTTTTCCAACTAAGCTACCTAATCCTCTTTCTGCGAGCCTTTCATCCAATATTATACTTTTATTTGGAACTATATATTTTGCTGTTTGAGTTGCTCTTAAAAGTGGAGATGAAAATACTACATCAAAATTAATTTTTTCAAGTTTTCTACCTATGTATTGAGCTTGTTCAATTCCTTTTTGGTTAAGACTCTCATCTGTTCTTTTACAAACTCTATCACTTAAATTTGATGGCACTTCTCCATGCCTAACTACATACAAATTCATGTTAATCCTCCTATAGAGTTATAATTCACAAATATTATATTCATAACTATGCTTGTATTACGCAAAAAAATTGTTAATTTCTTCTTCTACTTCTTTTTTTGTTTCTAAAGAATTTATTTTTACTCTAAAACTACTAGAATTTGGCATGTTTTTTGTGTACGCAGCAATATGTTTTCTAAATTCTTTTACTGCAACTATTTCTCCTTTTTCTTTAATTAGTAATTCTAAATGTTTGTTTATAACTTCTAATTTTTCTTGATTAGTAGGCTCAACCAATTTTTCTCCTGTTTCCAAATAATGAATTATTTTTTGAAAAATCCAAGGGTTTCCTAAAGACGCTCGCCCTATCATAATTCCATCTACTCCTGTTTCTTCGAACATTGCTTTTGCAGATTCTTCATCTACTATATCTCCGTTTCCTATAACAGGAATCCTTACTGATTCTTTAACTTTTTTTATAATATCCCAATCTGCTTTTCTTGAATAGAATTCAGATCTTGTTCTTCCATGAATTGTTATTGCAGATATTCCAACTTTTTCTGCAATTTTTGCAACTTCTAAAGCAACTATATGGTCATTATCCCAACCTTTTCTTATTTTAAGAGTAACAGGTACTTTTGAATTCTGAATAACCGCTTTCATGATATTTTCAGCCAATTTTAAATCTAATAATATTTTACTTCCTTCACCATTTTTTGTGACTTTTGGTGCAGGACATCCCATATTTATATCTATCATATCAGCTATATCGGATACATATTTAGTTGCATAAGCTAGAGCTTCTATATCCGAACCGAAAATTTGAACCGCAAGAGGTCTTGGCTCTCCTTCAGAATTCATTAATTTTTTTGTTTTTTCATCACCATAAAAAATTGCTTTACTACTTACCATTTCTGTACATGCATAACTTGTTCCATGTTCTCTTGCAATTATACGAAATGGCAGGTCTGTAATTCCCGCCATTGGAGCAAGTAATATGTTGTTTTTTAATTTTACATTTCCTATTTGTAGTTCTTTAAGATACATTTATTGCTCCCTCACTATCACTCTTTAATAAATATAACTAGAGACTTGAAATTGGAGGTCGGAAGTCGGATGTTGGATGTCCTACCTCCTACTTCTTACCTCCTACCTCATAATTAAAAAACACTATTTTAAATATGTGTAATACCTAATTATCTAATTATTTAATAAATATCGTCTTTTTTCTGTTCCCACTAATATTTAATAATAAACCTATACAAATAAAACTTGTTATCATCGAACTACCACCATAGCTTATAAATAAAAGTGGAACACCAGTAATTGGAAGTAACCCAAGTGTCATTCCTATGTTCTCCGCCATATGAAATAAAAAAATTCCGCTTATTCCAGCAGCAATATATGACCCCAAATCATCTTTTGCAGTTTTGGCAACATATAATGCTCTTGTAATTAATGTAACATACACTAACACTACTGCTCCTGATATAACAAACCCCATTTCTTCTCCTATTACAGAATATATAAAGTCTGTAGTTTTAGGTGAAAGGTAACCCATTTGAGTCTGGTTGCCATTTAAAATACCCATACCAGTAAGCTCTCCAGCACCAATTGCAATTTTTGATTGAAGAACATTGTAGCCTGAACCTTTTGGGTCTGACTCTGGATTTAAAAATACATCTATTCTTTTTTTAGCATGGTCTGGCAATACAAAATTATAAACTAAAGGTGCTGCAATTATAACAACTAATAATGCTATAATAATATATTTCTTATCTACTCCAGAAACAAATAGCATTAATACTGTTGCAACTAAGTATGCTGCAGCTGTTCCATAATCTGGTTGAAGTACAATAAGACCAACTGGAACTGCGACTACTGCTAAAATTATCAAAAGTTTCCAAAAAACATTTATTTCTTGTTTATCTCTTTCTTGTATTTTTACCATTATAGAAGATAAAAACAAAATTACAGATATCTTTGCCAATTCAGCAGGTTGAAATGAAAAAAAACCAATATTAAACCAACTATTAGCACCATTTATTGTTCTGGTAAATAATACCGCAATTAAAGAAATAAGCCCAATTACATAAAAAACAGGTGATATTTTAGCTAAAAACTCATAATCTATCAGCATAGTTATAATCATAATAACTATGCTGATAGAAAACCAAATAATTTGTCTTTTAAAATATGTTAGCTCGAGCTGTTGACTTGCAGAATATAAAGCAACAAATCCTACAATACTAAGTAAAACTGCTGAAATTAGAATCCACCACTCCATATTTTTAAAAATTTTATTCTTCATTATTATCTTCTTCCTTATTTTCGCTTGTATCTTTAGTTGATTCTTGATTATCAACTATTTTATTCTCTTCTTTATTATTATCTAAATTCTGATTTTCACCATTTTCTTTGTTATTTTCAACATTTTGGGTTTTCTCTTCTTCTTTGTTGTTTTCTTCCTTTTTAGGTTCTTCAACAACATCTTCTTTTTCTTTAGTTTCAGTATTTTTTTGCTTTTCCTCGTTAGTAGTATCTTTTACAATATCTTTATTTTCAATTTCTGTCTTATCTTTCTTTTCTGTAAGTTTAATCTCTATTTTGCGATCTTGATTTGTTCTGCTATTTTTTCTTGTTTCATCTTTTATGTTAATAATTGGAATATTTGCATAAAGTGCTGGAGCTCCTTGTGTTCCATCTTCATTTGTTTCTGTTGTAAGTCTAACATCCATTGCTTTTTCATCTATATCTATATATTTTTTTATAACTTCAATTATTTCTTTTCTCATTAAATCTAAAAAGTCTGCAGATACATTTGCCCTATCTTGCATAAGAACTAAATGTAGTCTTTCTTTTGCAGTATTTTTTGAACTTGTAGTTAAAGATTTGCTCTTTTTAGTCTTTTTGAAAATATTCATTAAATTTTCAAACATATTATTACCTCCAGTTTATTTTGTTGTTTTACTATTTTTTACTAAAAATTCTTTTAATTTTAGACCACAAACCTTTTTCTCTACCAGGAATTGTAACTTCTATGTCTTCTCCTAATATTCTTTTTGCAATTTCTAAATATGCTTTTCCTGATGGAGCTTTTTTATTCTGGATAACTGGTTCTCCTTTATTCGTTTGTGTAATTATGTATTCATCATCTGGCACTACACCTATAAGATCAATTGATAATAGATCTACTATATCATCAACATCCATCATTTCTCCACGTCGTACCATATCTGGCCTAATTCTATTAATAACTAATTCAGGATTTTTAATCTCTGAAGCCTCTAATAAACCTATAATTCTATCTGCATCTCTAATTGATGATATTTCTGCTGTTGATACTACTATTGCTCTATCAGCACCTGCAATAGCGTTTTTAAAGCCTTGTTCTATTCCTGCGGGACAGTCTATTAGTATATAGTCAAATTCCTCTTTTAATTTTGATGTTAATTCTTTCATTTGTTCTTCATTTACTGCTGATTTATCTCTTGTTTGCGCTGCTGGTAATAAATATAATTCTTTGAATCTTTTGTCTTTTATTAGAGCTTGTCTTAATTTACACTTATTCTCAACTACATCTACTATGTCATATACTATTCTGTTTTCTAAGCCCATAACAACATCTAAGTTACGAAGTCCAATGTCTGTATCTACAAGAGCAACTTTTTTTCCTTCTAATGCCAAACTTGAACCTAAATTTGCTGTAGTTGTAGTTTTACCAACTCCACCTTTTCCTGACGTAATAACTATAACTTCTCCCATAATTAGTCATCCTTTCTTTTTGTTTTAGTTCATTTTTTACCTAATTATAATATAATGAATTTGCCAAAAAGTCAATAATTTGACATAAAAAACAGAAAATTATATTTTCAAAATTTATGGTAATAATACTATTATGAATATTTTTAAACCACAATCAATTTATTTTGAAAAAAATATAAGTGAATATGAACTTGGTAAAGAGCTTTTAAAAAAATATGAAGATGTTCCGAAGTTTGAAATTAGTAACCACAATAATATTGAAGAAATGAGGACAAAACAGAATAAAGAATTTCCATATATGAAGCAAAATTTGATAATTGGAACCCGTAAAACACATAAATTTGTTCCTAATCATAAAGTTTCAGATTACTTAGTTCCTTATACTTCATCAGGATGTACAGCAATGTGCCTTTATTGTTATTTAGTCTGTAACTATAACAAGTGTGCTTATTTAAGACTTTTTGTAAATAGAGAAGAAATGTTAAATAAAATTATTAAAATTTCAAATAAGGACTATAAAGAATTTAGAAAAGAATCTGTTTTTGAAATCGGTAGTAATAGTGATTTAATTTTGGAAAACACCATTACAAATAATTTAGTTTGGACAATAAACAATTTTTTGAGCAATCCAAATCAAAAAGGATTTTTAACTTTCCCTACTAAATTTGATATGGTAGACGGTATTTTAGATTTAGACCACAAAGGTAAAATAATAGTTAGAGTAAGTGTTAATCCAGAAGATATCATAAATAAAGTTGAATTTGGAACATCAAGACTATTAGGAAGAATTAATGCAATAAATAAACTTGGACAAGCAGGTTATAAAATAGGAATTCTTATTGCTCCTGTTATTTTTGTAGATAATTGGCAAAAATTATATGGTGATTTAATTAAAACATTAGAAGAACAACTTTCTCCTCAAGTTAAGAAAAATGTATTTTTTGAAGTAATTTTTATGACTTATAGTTATGTTCATACAAAAATCAATGAAGAAGCTTTTCCAAATGCTATTAATCTATATGATAGAAATTTAATGACAGGTCGAGGACGCGGAAAATATATGTATAGAAATGAATTGAGAATTGAAGGAGAAAAGTTTTTTAGAGAGAATCTAAATAAATATTTTCCAAATAATAGAATTATTTATATTATATAAAAAACATCCCCCCAACAGACTCTTAAAGAACTTATTGTCTGTTGGGGGATGCCACACATCATTTACTCCAAACGTCGAAGGCAACAGTTGCCTCATATCCGTTTGAAGTTTTTTTATATCCGCTTTTCCATTTTTTGCAGATTTTAAAATTTCACAACCAATTTATCAAACTTTGATTGTATATATTTTTCAAGTTTTTCCATAAAGATACTTGGCTGGATTTCTTTTTTAGCTACCATTTCTAAGCCCTTTTCCCAACTTGCTGTAAGTTTTGGGTTAAGCATATCTGGCATAGATTGATTTACAACATCGTAGACCGCTTCGCCTTTTTCTGTTGGAGTTACAATTTGTGTTTTACTGTTTATTTTTATATATTGTATTCTTTCTAGTTTTTTTATTATCTCTCCACGAGTTGCAGATGTTCCAATTCCAGCGCCTCTTAACTGTTCTCGAAGTTCTTCGTCTTCTATTAGCTTTCCTGCTCCTTCCATTGCAATTACTAAATTTCCTGAATTATATCTTGAAGGTGGAGAAGTTTCTGCATCTTTAATCTCAAAGTTTTGAACTTCTAATTTATCGTTTTTCTTTAAGGTATTTAATACTTCTAAATTAGTATTTTCTGTTTCATCAGATTTTTCACTATCTTCTTTTTGATTTTCTTCATTTTCTGATTTTTCTTTTTTCGAAACATCTTTATTTTCAGGTTTTAATACATCTAAAAATCCACGTTTTATACATACTTTTCCTGTTCCATAAAAGGTTTCATTTTCGATATTTACAGTTACATTTACTTTGTTATACTCTGCAGGCGGATAAAATATTGCTAAAAATCTTTTTACTATTAATTTATAAATGTCTTTTTGTAGCTGATTTAATGTATTATAATTCTCAAATCCTTGTCCTGTAGGTATTATTGCATAATGGTCTGTTATTTTGCTATCATTTACATATTTTGTTTTAGCAAGATTTGTAGAATATTTTTCATCTATCATTTTCTTTATTATAGCTTGTACTTCTTCATCTTGAAATCGTTTTGCAAGTCCATTTAAATTTTTGCTTATTTCTTTAGAAACCGCAGTAGATAATACTCTTGCATCTGTTCTAGGATATGTTACAAGCTTTTTTTCATATAACGCTTGGATTACCTCCAAAGTTTCATCTGGTTTTATTTTAAACCTTTTTGTACATTCATTTTGTATCTCTGCTAAATTAAATAATAAGGGGGCATTTTCTTTTTGTTTTGTCTTTTTTATTTCTGTAACTATAGCTTTTTTTCCTGCTAATTCTGCTATAAATTTTTTAGCTTCTTCTTCACTTTTAAAACCACTTTCATTATACAACAAATTTGACTCAAATAGCTTAGATTTTTCGTTAACTTTCCATTCTGCTGTAAAACTTCCTTTTTCAGTTCCAAAAGTGCCTATTATTTTATAGTATTTAGTTTTCACAAAATTTCTAATTTCTCTTTCACGAGATACTATCATTCCTAAAACACATGTCATTACTCTTCCTACCGAAATTGCAAAATAGTCCTGATTCAAAGACTTTGCCAATCTATTTCCATAAATTATTGAAAGAAGCCTTGAAAAATTAATTCCAATCAAATAATCTTCTTTTGCTCTTAAATAAGCACTATCTGATATACTATCATATTCAGATTCTGGTTTTGCTTCTTTTATTCCCCTTAAAATTTCTTCCTCTGTTTGAGAATCTATCCAAACTCTTTTTATTTCAGCTTTTGGATTTGGTTTTGCCATCATAAACACTAAGCGCTGAATATATTCTCCTTCACGCCCAGAGTCTCCTGCATTATATATTTCTGTAACATCTTCTCTTTGAAGCAAATTTTGTACAACATTAAATTGATTTTGTACTCTTTCTATTATTTCGTATTTATATTCTTTTGGCATAAATGGCAAAGTATCTAATCTCCATTGTTTTAGTTTTTCATCATATTTTTCTGGATAACTCATGGTAACTAAATGACCTACACACCAAGTAATTAGCCATTCTCCAGATTCTAAATAATTTCCTTTATTTTGGAAATTTCCATTTAACACTTTTGCAAATTCTCTTGCAACAGATGGTTTTTCTGTTATTAATAGTTTCAATCTCATCATCCTTTATTTGTTTGTATATAGTTATTTAATACTTTTCTTATTTTTTCTATTCTTTCTTTTGTATCTGGATTTTTAAAGTCAAATCTATTTATCAATTTATTTATGTAATCTTCTTTATACATAATTTCAAAGCTGTATTTAAAATTATAATCAAAAACAAAAGATAAAGATAATAAAAAGCTGTCTATTTTATTTGGATTTATCTTTCTTTTAATTTCTTCATTTTTTAATATTTTCTCCATATACTCATCTTTAATGATGCCATTCTCAACTGTAGCAATTTCTTCAGGAGTTTTGTAAAACATAGTAAATATTTCAAAATATATATCTAATTTATCTGCATCTCTTACAATCCTAGAAAATAACAATTCTTTTTCATTTAAGCCGTCTTCAATTTTAAATTTATTATGATTTTTTACTGCTTTTAATATTATATTGTCGTATTGGTTAGTTTCTACAAATTTTCTTATAAAACTATTTTGTTTTAATATTTCAACTCCGAAATCTCCATGATCTATACTTTTTAAATCTGAAAAAGTTTGAAATCTTGTATATTGCTCAAATCTAGCAATATCATGTAATAGTCCTATCAATTTTGCAAGTTCTACATCTTTTTCTGATAAATTTAGACTCTTAGCTATCTCTCCTGATATATCCATTACTCTATAAGTGTGATAATATTTTCTATTTATTGTTTCATCTTCCATATCATATTTTTTTGTATAATTATCAAATTCCAATTTTGCTTTTTCTATATCTATCATATACATTCCTCCTAGCCTTTCTGCAAAATAATTCTATCAAAAATAAGAATATTTATCAAGAGTTTATAATTTTATTCACTTACTCTTTTTATATAAAAACAACTTATTCATATTAAGTAGCCGTGCAATAATTACACTTCAATATTCTATTGAAAATTGTTAGAAAATAAGAATAAAAAATATTATTTTCTTTTAAAAAACCTTTTTTAACTATAAACTATAAATATTTTTAAAAAAGATAAGAATTTAAATTTGAAAGATAAAATTTAAAAATAATGATTTAAGAAATCGAAAAAATTTTAAAATTCGTAATGAGTCCATAAGCTTAATATTTTTATAGTTTTTTCTTTCTCTAATATCTGATATACCAATCTATGCTGAATATTAATTCTTCTAGAATAGGCTCCATTTAAATCTCCCATTAGTTTTTCATAAGGAGGTGGATTTTGATATGGATTATTTTCTATTATATTTATTAGTTTTTTTGCTCTATCTGCTAATCCAACTGATTTTAATCTTTCTATATCCTTTAAACACTTTTTTCTATATTTTATTATATACACTACCAATTCACCTTGCTTTCATCTATAAATTCCTCTATTGGTTCATTCATTCCGTTAATAATATCTTCTTTTAAACCTGGTATAGATTCTATATATAAAGTTTCCATTAAACTTCTATAATCTTCTTCTGAAATTAATATAGCATTTCCATCTTTGGTTGATACATTAATTGGTTCATTATATTTTATTGTCTGTTCTACTAATGAATAAATATTTTTTCTAAAATTTGTTATATTAACATTTGTCATTATAAACACCTCCAATTTATTATTATTTTAGCATACATTTTTGCGTACGTCAATAATATTATATTCAAAAAAGAGACAAAAATACATTTTCTGTATTTTTGCCCCTTTTTTTAATTACTAATCTTGGCTATATGGTAATATAGCAATTGCTCTAGCTCTTTTAATAGCTGTAGTAATATCTCTTTGATGTTCACTACAAGCCCCAGTTGTTCTTCTTGGTAAAATTTTACCTTTATCATTAACAAATTTTTTCATAACATCGATGTTTTTATAATCTAAAACAAAGTTCTTGTCACTACATATTGGACATAATTTTTTTCTTTGTTTTTTAAATCTTGGATTATAATCTTCATCATAGTTTTTATTATTTCTGTTATTCTTTTTATTCTTTTTGTCTGCCATTTTTTTCACCCCTTATTAATATTATTAAAATGGTAAATCATCACTTGCTGAAACTTCGAATTCTGGTGCTCCATCCATTGCACCAGGTGCAGTTGAGCCAAATGCACTATCAAATGAAGAATCACTTGATCCTGCTCCATCTCTTTTGCTATCTGCAAAATAAGCTTCTTCTGCAACAACTTCTGTTATATAGTGTTTTGTTCCGTTTTGATCATCCCATGTTCTTGTTTGTAATCTTCCAATTACTCCAACTTGTTGACCTTTTTTAAAGTATTTACTACAAAACTCACCTGTTTTGCTCCAAGCTACAATATTAAAAAAATCTGCATTTCTTTCTTCTCCTTGTCTTGCAAATCTTCTATTTACTGCTAAAGAAAATGAAGCAACAAGTGTGTTATTAGTTTGAGTATATCTAACTTCTGGATCTCTTGTTAATCTTCCCATTAAAATTACTTTGTTCATATTTTTTACCTTACCTTTCTTTAAATAAAGGCCCCTTAGCTTTATTATTTATTACTTTGTACTTTATAGCTGTACATTAAGCTTAAGTTATTATGAATAAGAATTAAACTTCTTTTCTAACAACTATAAATTTTAAAATGTCATCCATAATTCTGTAATTTCTTTCAAGCTCAGCAATTGATTCTGGCTTTGCTTCAAAATTGAATAACATATAAGTAGCTTCTGAATTCTTTTTTATTTCATAAGCAAGTTTTTTCTTACCCATATTTTCAACAGATTCTACTTTTCCATTGCTATTTATTAACCCAGTAACTTTTTCTTCTAAAGCTTTTAAAGCTTCAGCTGTACAGTTTGGATTAATAATGATAATACTTTCGTATTTGTTCATTATTTTCACCTCCTTTTGGATATATAACCCGTAACTTCCTACGAGTAAGGACTGTTAAAACATAAATTTTTAACAGTCCTTATTTTAACACATATTTTTCATTTTTGCAAGTAGTTTACGTAAAAAATCAATTATCTTTCTTTTTTGATTTTTCATATATTTCAAGAGCTGTCGCAGGGCTATCTACTCCATTTTGATTTTTTATCGGAGCAAATTCTTCTTCTCTTTTAACTCTCATAACAAGCATATTATCCATTACTTTAAATCCATCAAAAACAAAAGCCTCAAATTTATATAGTCCTTTTTTTATCTCCAAATGATATTGCATTTTTTGAGCTGTTATTTTCTCGATAATATCTATATTCAATAAGTGACTTACAATATTGGCATCTCCATATATAAGGTCTCCACCAGCATTTTTATCATTACGCATTTCTTCAGTAAGTTCAATGTATTCAACAATCCCAGGTTTGCCATCCTTTTTGCAAAATACTCCAACCTTTTCTTCAGGATATGCTTTTGCAACTGATTTTGATGCAATTTGCATATTGTTTTTCACAGTAAGACCTAGAAAAACTGGATCGATAAACTTAACCATAATATTGTCTACCCCTGAAATATATAGCCACTCTATTTTTTTTGATTTCATATCATCAATCATTTTTTCTTTAATTAAACCAGCATAAACCGCACCATTTCCATTTGATGCAGTTTTGATTTTGTTTTCTTCAATTACCATTTTTCCCTCTGGAGTTAAAACAGGCAATTTATCCTGTTTGAAAAACTTAACTTTAGATTTATCTAAGCCAAAATAATTATGTTCTTCAAAGAAATTAACTGTTTGATTGTGATTTTGTTCACTCGTCATAATATACCAATATGGATATGTTCCATATTGGTTTTCAAAACTTTTGAATTTTTCTGCTAATATTTGAAAAATGTATTGTCCGTTTGCTAATTTATATGTTCCTTTTGGGCCATCCCATCCAAGACGAGTTCCTTGTCCCCCAGCCATAGTTACAACTGCATATTTATTTTGTTTTATAATATTCAATCCTATTTTTTCTAATTCTTCAAGTTCTATTTTTGATAGCTTATCTTTGTCTATACTATCAATAGGTTTAATCTCACATTTTTGGCTTTGTTCTTTTATTTTTACATTTTCATATAATTTTGTTATTTCTTCAAAATCTATTTTTAAAATCTGTTCTACTAATTCTTCTTTTTCATTTCCATCTAGGTTATCTAATACGCTCAAAACTTCATCTTGTTTATATTTTTTTAATATATTTTGAGCAAGTTCTAAGTTTTGCATTTTTACCACCCTTAATATTATATTTTAATCGCTCAGCATATTCTACAACAAAAAATAAAAATAGGCAAGTGTTTTTAAAAATTTACTGCCACTCTGTTGTTGCAGGTGGTTTACTTGTTACATCATAAATTATAAATTCTATTTTGTCTCCAAATTTTTCTTCTATTTCTTTAACAATTTCTTCAATTTTTTCTTTAGATACTTCTTTTCCTATTTCACCTGGTCTTCCTGTCATAAAGTCATTTGTTACAAAAGTTCTAATTGCAACTGAATATTTTTTATTAATTCCTATTGGAATTAATACTGCAAATGTTTGGCTTACTTTTGCATCCTCTAATTTTGTTGTAACTATACTATCTAATTCACGAAGTAAATCTACATTTTCATCTGCTATTCTCATATCATAACAATTAATTTGTCCTTCAAAATTGCTTTTATTTAGAATGTATCCTACTCTGTTTATAGTGTTTATTTTGTCTGTAATCTCTTTTGCTTTTGATGTAATTTCTTTCCAGTCAAAATCAAGCCCACTTCCTTGAAGTAAACAAAGATTTCTGTAACTTCTAGCATCTCCTTGCACTCCAACAGATTTTATTGGTACAATAAATCCTGTTTGATTAGTATTTTCTAAAATACTATTTAAATTTTCAACTTCTTGAGAAGTAATTTCTACTTCACTTGATTTATCATGGCATATTAATCTTATTGCTAGACCTGGTCCTGGGAAAGGTTGACGTGATGCAATTTTTTCGTCTAATCCTAATTTTCTTGCAACTTTTCTAACTTCATCTTTATGCCAATCACTATTAGTCTCAACAATTAATCCTTTTTTTCTTGCTTGTCTTACTATTTCAACATCATTATGATGTGTTTTTATTTTGTGTGCAAATCCACTTATATCAGGATTTCCACTTTCTATTAAATCTGGTCTTAAAGTACCTTGTGCAATGAATGTATTCTCTTTATCAAGACCAAGTCTTTCAATCACTTTATTTGCAATTTGAATAAATACTTCTCCAATAATTCTTCTTTTTCTTTCTGGGTCAACTTCTTTTACTAATGGTCCTATAGGTCCTTCTTCTGTTTCAACTATTGTATTAAAAAATGTTTCTTTTGCGTTTTCTCTAATTAAATTTTTCATTCCAAGCTTTTTAAGATTTTCACATACAACATCACTTTCGTTTTTTCTCATAAATCCAGAATCAATATGAATTGCATAAATGTTGTCTGCAGGAAGTGCTTTTACTAAAAGTGCTGCTGTAACAGCAGAATCCACTCCTCCACTTACTAAGCAAATAATTTTATTGTTTCCAACTTTTTCTTGAATCATTTTTATAGATGTTTGAATTCTGTCTTCTAAAGCATAAACTTCTTTATAATTTGCTACTTTTCGAATAAAGTTTTCAAGCATTTTCATTCCATTTTCAGTTAAATCTACTTCTGGGTGGAATTGAAATCCATACATTTTCTTTTCTTTATTACCAATTCCAGAAATTGCATCTCCTGATTTTGCAATTATTTCAAAGCCATTAGGTGTATTTCTAACATTATCTCCATGACTCATTAGAACATTTTGAGTTTGTTCTAGACCATCAAATATAGGCATTGTATTATCTATCCATATTTCACATTGTCCATATTCTTTTTTAATATTACTATCTATAACTCCACCAAAATGGTCTGACATCAGTTGCATTCCATAACATATGCCAAGCACTGGAATACCCATTTCGAATATTTTTTGATCAAAATTTAGTCTTTGACTTTCTCCAATATTATTAGGTCCACCAGATAAAATAACTGCTTGATATTCTTTTAGATCTTCCGATTTAACATTTATAGGAAATATATCAGATTTTACTCCTAATTCTCTAACTCTTCTATCAATTACCTTTGTGTATTGTCCTCCACAGTCAAGTATGGCTAATTTTTCCATTTACTTTACTTTCCTTTCTTTTTATTTGATTACACATCTCTAACAGTTAAATCGTGTGCTGATCCTTCTTGTATACTTAAATTTGATACAGGTGTTAAAATTGCCTTTTCGTGGAATTCTTCTATTGAAGCAGAACCACAATTTGACATTGTTGATTTAATTTTCTTTATTGTAACTGCTAAATTATCTTTAAGTGAACCGGCATAAGGAATATATGAGTCAACTCCTTCTACAAATGACATTTTTTCATTTTTAGATCCTAAATCATATCTTTGCCAGCTTCTTGCTCTTTTTGAACCTTCTCCCCAATATTCTTTAAAAAATTCGTTATTAATTTTAACTTTTTGAGTTGGGCTTTCATCAAATCTTGCAAAATATCTTCCCATCATTACAAAATCGCATCCCATAGCTAGAGCAAGTGTTACATGATGATCATGTACTATTCCACCATCTGAACAAATTGGAATATAAATTCCTGTTCTTTTTGCATATTCATCTCTAGCTTTTGCAACTTCTATACAACTTGTAGCTTGTCCTCTACCAATTCCTTTTGTTTCACGGGTAATACAAATTGAGCCTCCACCAATTCCTATTTTAATAAAATCAGCTCCTGCATCTGCTAAATAATCAAATGCTTCTTTAGAAACAACATTTCCTGCACCAATTTTAACTTTTCCATTATATTTATTTTTAACCCATTCTATAACTTCTTTTTGCCATACAGAATATCCATCTGAAGAATCTAAGCAAAGGATATCTGCTCCTGCTTCAACTAATGCAGGTATTCTTTCTTCGAAATCACGGGTATTTACTCCAGCTCCTACCATATAACGTTTTTCATCATCTAGTAATGATAGTGGATTTTCTTTGTGTTGTTCATAGTCTTTTCTAAATACTAACGAATTTAAATTCCCATTTTCATCTATGATTGGTAAACAATTTATTTTATGTTCCCAAATTATATCATTTGCTTCAGATATTGTAAGACCTGGTTTTGCAGAAACTATTTTTTCTGCTGGAGTCATAATGTCTTCAACTCTTTTATCTAAACTATCTCTTGATAATCTATAATCTTTGCTTGTAATTATTCCTAAGAATTTTCCTTTTGGTGTACCATCTTCTGTAACAGGAATAGTTGAATGATCTGTTTCTTCTTTAATTCTTAATATATCTGCTAATGTGTCTCCTGGTTTTAAATTCCATTTACTTTTTACAAAACCAGATTTTGTTTCTTTAACGCTTCTAACCATTTTTGCTTGATCTTCTATTGACTGTGACATATAAATAATAGAAATTCCACCTTCTTTTGCTAATGCTACTCCCATTTTTTTACCTGATACTGATTGCATACAAGCTGACATAAATGGTACATTTAAATACATATCTGCTTCTTCTCCTACTTTATGTCTTACTAGTGGTGTTCTTAATGATATTTTGTCTGGTGTGCATTCTCTTGTTGTTAATCTTGGTATAAGTAAGTATTCATTAAATGTTTTTGATTCTTCTGTTAAAAATGTTGCCATGTTTAAATCCTCCTTTTAAATTTTATATTTCCGAATATAATTATTCAACATTATACTACATTTTTCAGTATTTTGCAAACCTTATTTTAAAAAAATATTGACCCCTTCTTTATAAAAAAGCATATAAAAATAGAATGTAAAAATACTAAATAATTAAAATATTTCTTACATTCCATTATAAATATATTATCTATCTTCACCCACTCGCCTTGGTTCTGAACATGCATTTTTCAAGTATTCTGGTAAATCATTAAGTTGAGTTACTATAGTGGTATAATCCAATCCAGTTTGGGTCTCTATAGTCTCACATAATTCTTTATTTGTGGCACCAGGATTTTCAGATAACAATCTACAGAATAACTTTCTTATATTTTCGCTTGACCAATAATCTTCCTTAATTTCCATAATTTATATCTCCTCCCATCTTCCTTTATTATACCATATTAATGTATTTTATTCAACAATATTTTACATTTCTTTGTTTTTTTATGAAATATACATTTTAATTTTTAAATCCTTTTAGACTACTTGTACTATTTTTTCGATTTCTTTAATAAATGCATTTTTTATATCTCTCATTTTTCCAAAAACAACCACTGTATCTCCTTCTTCAAGTATTGTAGTAGGTTTTATATCTGATATGATTTGCTCCTTTCTTTTAATTACCAATAGAGATATGTGGTATTTTTGAGCAAGTTCCATTTCTTCTATTGTTTTATTTTTCATAGAGCGTTTTAACTTTGTTAATTCTATTTCTGCTATTACCTTATTACCAAATGTATCATAAATAAAAACGAAATTTTCCTTTTTTACTCTTTTGTTATTTACAATTTTCATAACTATTCTATCAATTATACTTTTTCTAATATTAGTTTTGTAAAATATAATTAAAAAAAAGATTATAAATAGTGTAAGACCTATACAAACTGGAATATCCTCTTTGCTAGTATTTGCTGTTAATGAAAAAATACTAACAAATGTAGATACAATTGAAATATTAAATATATAGCTAAAAAACATTATTCTTCTAGTTAGTTTTCTTCTATTTTTTGTAATTAACATTGATTCACTTTCATTTGTTGTAAATCCTGTGCCTGTCAGTAAAGAAACAACTTGAAATCTAGAAACTTCAACATTTATACCATTTATTCTATATAAAATCGTAAAAACTTCGATTAAAATTTGATATATGATTATTAAAATATCAAAAATTATTAATACAGTTATAAGATTCATTTTTTCTCTCCTAAATCATTTATTATGTTTCTATAATATTAAAAAAAATCACAAAAGTCAAATATTTGTGATTTTTTCTACTATATTCGTTACAGATCTGTATTAATTATTGGTTCAATTCTTTCTCAATATTTACTGTTTTAATTCAAATATATCAATTATCCTTTTATCTCTGGGTTATCTTCTAAAACCTCATCTGCTAAACTTATATTTTTGTTAAAAACTTTGACATATCCATCTAAAGAATTTGCTTTTTCTTTTAATACATCTACATCTGCATTTACATAGATTTTTGCTTTTCCTTTACCATTTTTTGCTTCTTGTATTAAGTTTGAAACTGGTGAGTTTCCATCAAATGCAACAACTACCGAATTTCTTCTTTCAAAAATTTCATAGTTAAAACTTTTATAAATTCCAAGTTCAGATGGATCTGGACATACATAAATACCTTTTAATCCATTTGTATTTTCAATGTTTTCTCTAACATCTTCTGAAACATATTTAGGAACAACAGCTGTAACATCAAAGTGTTTATTAAGTTCTTTTGAGATATCTAATACTGCTCTTTCATACCCTTGCATTTTATGACCTATAACTATATAAGTATTTTTATCATCAACTTTTTCTAAGAATTCTTTTAATGCTTTTTTAGTATCATCATTTGTCATTGTAATTCTTCCTTTAGCATTAAAACTTCCTCCTGCAATAATTATAGGTGTTTTGTTTGTTGGTAATTTTACAATTTTATTTTCAAATACTTTATAAGAATTTAATGTTTTGTTATCTGGAATGTCATCTTCATTTAAGTCAATATTTGCAAGTTGTTTTTCTTCTTCCTCCATTAAAGCCTCTTCAATAGTTCTACCATTTAAAAACTCTTCGAACTTTTTAGATTTTTCTACAAAATACTTATCTCTTAGTGCCATTATTTCTTCTTCAACTGCTCTCATTTTAGCAAAATCATCATCTGTTATTCCTAATAGGTTTCTTAAAGCAATTTGTTCATCTATTGTATCAATTCCATAAAAACCACATCCATCTGTACCTTGAACACATTTAATCCCATCTTCCAAATATTTCTTCATTGGGTGATTACTTAAATTAGTTAAATTGTTTAATCTAACATTTGAAGATAATTGGAATTCTAATACAACATCTAAGTCTTTCATTTTTCTGATTATTCTTTTACCATCTTTCGAGTCCAAATCTGGTACATATAAACCATGTCCCAATCTTACTTGAGGTGCTTTTTTTCCATTTGGAACACATAATTTAACACAATCTAGTGCTTTTTCAATATTATCTTTGAATGCGTCAGTTTCTCCCGCATGTAATCTAATAGTAAAACCAGGATCTTCATTAATAGCATAATCTACAATTTCTTCTATAATATCTGAAAAATCTGTAACATTGTTAATTTCTTCTCCGATTAAATCCATACCAACAACATATGGACTTTTTGCTAAAGTTTTAATTACTGTTGGGCATTCCATTAATTGTTGTTTTGTATATAAAGTTCTACTTGCAGCTGCTAAAAATCTAATTTTTACACCTGTTTCTTTTTCAACTTTTGGCATCAAAGTATGCATATCTACAATATTAGAAATTCCTGCTAGCCCCTTTTTAGGTAATGTTGAGTTTGCAATTTCAACATATTTTATACCTTGCTTTTGATATTCTCTTGCAATCCATAATAATTTGTCTTGGAAAAAAGTATTATTTTCATAACAACTTCCTTGCTCTTTATCTTTTAGCATCTGTATCAATGAATTTCTAACATCATCATCTTCTAGCATCTTTGCTTTATCAATTGTTAGTTCAATTTGTTCATTTTCTGGTACAGCATTTCCTCTTATTATTGCATATCTGTATAAAATTGTTTTTTCAAGATTTGTAAAAACTGCTTGCCCATCTTTTAATAATACTAGGCTGTTTCTTATTCTATTTATGTTTTTTTCTGCTTTTTCTATATTGTTTAAAATTAAATCTGCCATATTAATAAAAACATTATCATCAATTTTTCTTGTTAATTGTTTATCCGGTAAATTAGAATTTTTATATTCTTTTTCAACATCTTTTCGTTTTTTATTTAAATATTTCTCTTGCTTTTCAGTAAGTTCGATTCCTAATTTCTTTATATAATATAAGGAATATCCTATTTGATGCTTTATTCCAAGTGCAATTAATAAATCTGGTTGTAAAATCTGATTAATATGTGTATGAAGATCTGTTCTAAATTTTGATTGTTTTAAAATATATGATTTAATAATTGTTTTCTCAACTGGTAACCTATAGTCCTTAGTTTGTGCCATAAATAATTTAATAATTGCAGGAATCTTCGCTTTTCTTTCTATTCGCCCATCTGGATATATGTTTGCAACTTTAATTCCTCCAAGTCTAAAAACAAATACTTCCTCCCCATTATCATTTATTAATGCTTTTAAAGTACCTTGTATTATTTTTATGCCACTATCACTATATGAAACTTCAGCATTTGCAAGCTTAGCTAAATTAGTTATTAAATTTCCAGTATGATGATTTGGCGTTCTTATAACATAAGTTAATTCATCTGGATTTTCTAACTTAAATAGTTTTACAACAATATCTTTTTCTTTGTCTAAATAAAACTTTGCAAAAAAATCTTCTGGTCTCATACATTCCTCCTTTTATTTTTAGAAATACCAGGTATATTTGTTACATTTATCCTTAATACCTGGCTATTTAACTTATTATTTACATCTCACTTTATGTTAATTCAATATTATATCATAAATTTTAAGATTTTTCAATAATTTTATGTAAAGTCTGTCAAATTGGGACCGGGTATTTTTTGCACATTGGTAAATTGGGACCGGGTACTTTTTTGCCCAATAATAAAAAATAACTAATCCGCGTCAGCATATCGTTTTATAAAATCCGTATGGTGGGTATCCCTAAAGGGGGAACCATAGGAGTTTATAAAATGATATGCGGTTAAACAGGATTAGTTATTTTCTTTGTAAAAAAAGTACCCGGTCCCAATTTACCAATGTGCAAAAAATACCCGGTCCCAATTTGACAGATTAAAAAGAAATGATTTTTTCCCATGGAAGATTTTCTTTTCCAAAGTGTCCATAGTTAGTAGTTTGTTTATAAATTGGTCTTTTTAAATCTAAATAGTTAATTATACCTGTTGGTGTTAAATCAAATTGTTTATTTATTTTATTTAGTATTTCTTCCTCAGGTATTGTATTTGTCCCAAAAGTATCTATATAAACAGAAACTGGCTTTGCTACACCTATTGCATATGCAAGCTGGACTTCACATTTTTTTGCATATCCATTTGCAACAACATTTTTTGCAATATGTCTTGCCATATATGATGCTGACCTATCAACCTTTGATGGATCTTTTCCAGAAAATGCTCCTCCACCATGACGACTATATCCACCATAAGTATCAACTATTATTTTTCTTCCTGTTAGTCCACTGTCTCCTAATGGACCACCTATTACGAATCTTCCAGTAGGATTAATTAAATATTTTGTATTTTCGCCTAATAAATTAAACGGAACAATTGGTTTTATTACATTTTGAATTATATCTTTTTTTAATTGTTCCATTTCTATATCAGGTAGATGTTGAGTAGATACAACAATAGTATCTACTCGTATTGGAATATCGTTATCATACTCAACTGTTACTTGAACTTTTCCATCTGGTCTAATATAGTCAATAATACTATTTTTTCTTACAAATGCTAGTCTTTCAGCGAGTTTATGTGCAAGAAAAATTGGAAGTGGCATTAATTCTTTTGTTTCTGAGCAAGCAAATCCAAACATTAAACCTTGATCTCCAGCTCCAATTGATTCTAATTCTCCTTTTTTAGTTTCTAATGATGAATCTACTCCTAATGCTATATCTTGCGATTGTTTTGATATATTTATTGTTACTTTGCATGTTCTATAATCAATATCAACATTAGCATCACTATATCCAATTTCTTTTATTGCATTTCTAGCTACATTTTCAATATCAATATTAGCTGAAGATGAAATCTCTCCTGTAATATATATTTCTCCTTTTGAAGCTACACATTCACATGCAATTCTTGAATTTGGATCCAATTCAAGAAAACTATCTAATATGCTATCAGAAATATAATCACATAATTTATCTGGATGTCCCTCTGTTACACTTTCTGAACTAAAAAATTTTCTCATTATGATTCCTCCCATTATCTTTTTTCAGATTGTTCTATCTTAAATTTCTCAATTTCTTCATATATTTCATTCCAATTATTTACTCGTACAATTTCTTGATTATCAATATCACAATTCATTTTTGTTGTCATAAGTATTGATTTAATCCCATTATCTGTCATTTGCCTACAAGTTTCATAACTGTCTTCTATACATATATCTATTTTATGTTCTTTGAAAAAGTTTAATTTATCCGAAATATGTAGGTTTAAACTGTCATACGGAATATTATTCTCTTCTAAGCTTTTTCTTGTAATACTTTCAGTGTCACACCCTTCTATATTCATTAATCTTGCTGTAATAAAATGAATAGTATCTCCTTCTTCTTTTAACTTCTGAATAACTGTATTTGCACCAGGTAACATTATACATTCTTCTAATACATTTTTATAATATTTGTTAAAGAATTTAAACTTAGTTTCATTATCCCAACCATATAATGCATTTAAATAATATCTATTTTTTATTAAGCCAAAATTATCTCTATCTATTGGTTTTCCAGATATTTCTTCTTCAAAAATATTTCCATACTTTAACATAGATTTTACTGTAAAAAAAGTAGTATCATCTATATCTATTCCGATTTTCATATAACCTCCACATATTCTTCTTTTTAACTATTTTTCATTATACTCTTTTAAAAAGAAATTCAATTATTTAATATCCTCTGAGAATCTTAATAAATATCCATCAGGATCTTGTACAAGAAATTCTCTATTTCCTAATAAAACATCATTTTTTCTATACCAATTTTCTTCAATTTCAAATGTGATTTTATAATTGTTGGCCTTTAATGATTTATATATTTTATTTACATCATCAACTTCTAATTGAAAGTTTATTCCATTTCCAAAAGGATATGAAAGTGGTGCAACATCCCATTTATCATTATCACAAATTTCTTGTAACATAAATTGAATCTCTCCTAAAGATATAAAAGCAAATTTATTTTCTGGTCTTTCATATTCGATCTTAAAACCTATACATTTATAAAACTCTAGGCTATTATTTAAGTCTGTAACCGATAGTTCTGGTACATTTTTGTTATATTCCAAATAATCTGAAGCTCTGATAATTTCGCTTTCAAAATACTGTTCTTGGAAGTGAGTTAATGCCCTTATTTCACTATTAGTAAATAATTTACCATGTGGTGCAATTATTAATTTATCATCATCATCATTTTTTCTATGTATTACCGCAATACATATTCCTTTATATTCTTTTATTTGTTTATATACTCCTAATACATAACAATCCAGTTCTTCACCATCACCACTTATTGTATTAGGTACATATCCATAATTTAATAAATATATGCTATTTGGATAATCTTTATATCTACTCCCTATTTGCCTATCTATAATTACATTAACTTCTTTTCCAATATAATCATATGCTTTATCCATACTTTACTCCTAAATTATAGTTATCTTTTTTTAGATTGATTTTTGTAACACATCTTTGCCATTATGCTATCTGGTATTATTTTTGCAAAAAGCCTAACTGCTTTTATTTGTATTCCAGGAACAATATAAAATTTATTTTTTAAAATTTTATTTACCGTATATTTTGCAACATACTTACTTGATAATGCTGGTAAACTAAATGATACACCAGCTACTTTATTAAAGTTTGTATCTACAGGTCCTGGACATAATACTCCGACTTTGACATTAGATTTTTCTTTTCTTAATTCTTCTCGAATTGCTTGTGTCAATCTTACTATATATGCTTTTGATGCGTAATATGCCGACATTAATGGTCCTGGCATAAAACCTGCTATTGACGCTACATTTAAAATGTAACCTGCATTTTCTCTTTTCATTTTTTGTAAAAAAAGCTTTGTTAGAATATGCATTGCAATTATATTTGTTTTTATCATACTTAATTCTTTTTCTAATGGTGCTTCAGCAAATTCTCCAAACAATCCAAATCCTGCGTTATTTACTAATATATCTATTTTTTCATTTTTTAATTGTTCAAATAAATCAATACAATTTTGTTCAATACTTAAATCTTTAGATATTATTTCAACTTGAACATTATTAATTTGTTCCTTAACTTTCTTTAATTTATCTATATCTCTTGAAACTAAAACTAAATCATAGTTTTTCTTAGCTAATTCAATGGCTATATCTTTACCTATTCCTGAAGAAGCTCCTGTAACTATCGCTTTTGGCATAATGCTTTCCCCCTGTTTTTTATTATATCACCACATTTAGCTTATGTACAATACAAATATGAATTTTTACCCTTCTAATTTAAAAAATGCTTCGTTTGGGTTATCTCCTGAAACAAGTATTACTGTATGTTCTCCCAATAAAAGATCTTCATTATCTTTATCTGAATTTAAATATGCATAAATACTATAATTTGTTTTATTAAGATCCACAATGACGCCTAAAGGTGCTATATGATTTTTTACATATTCTAGTGTTATTTTATTATTATTTTTATCAACTTCCTTCCATTTGTTACATATATCAACAACACTATCTAAAAATTTATCTATTAAAACATTTTGAATTTCATATAATCTTTCTACCTTTGATACTATTTTACTTAATTCGCTTTTTTTAATTTTATTTTCTTTATAGTCATTGTAGCTTTGAATATATACATTGTTTTCTATATCATTAAAATTAAGCTTTTTACAATTAATTTTATAATAATATATGCCTGTAGCATCATCGCGAATCACTTCAAAATCTCCTAATAAATTATTATGTAATAAATATTTTTCAATTCGTTTTATATTACCTATTGTGTAGTATCCTATTTCACCTTTTGTTATTATCTGTTTACTATATTTATCGAATTCATTTGCATTTATACCGATTAATTTTTTTATTTCTTTCACTACTGGTTTGCTTAAATAATTATATATACACTCAACAAATTCGCCATTAAAACTATATCTTATTGTAAACCCATTATCATAAATATATATACGTATATCTTCATCCTTATTATCTATAATGAAACATTCATACTTTTCGTTATTTATACTTTCATACATCTTTAGAATTTGTTTTTTTACTTCATTCTCCACTTTAGCATAATATTCTTCATAAGTTATACTAGAATTACTTAATACATTAATTAAAGGTTTTACAAACTTAGATACATCGTTTTCCTTAAAACTAGCTATATTCTTTTTCATTTTTACATAAGAAAAAATATTACTTGAATTAGCTATTAAGTTTATATTTTCTAGATTTAAGTCACGAAGTATTCCCATTAATTCATCTTTGTTTGTTATATTGTAACGATTAATTAAATAATCGCATATACAATATAAAGATAGTTGATCCCCCTCTTTTATATTTGATGAAATATCAGAAATAAAATTCTTTTTAGCTTTTTCAATTATCTCCTCTTTATTGTTTAATTTGCCTATTCCATATAATTTCAAATAATATATTGATTTTAAATTTTCATCATTTTTTTCTTTATCAGTTATATTTATAAAGTTCATCCATATTTGATTATCACTATCCATTTACATACTCCCCGTTTTTATTCTAGATTATATTTGCACTCATTAAAACAATAATTTCTTCTTTAACTCCAATTATTAATTTCCTTACTAATTTTCTCCAATGAAAAAATACTATTATAATCATTCAAAATTGCTAATTTAAAAATTTTTATCTCTTGCCTCATATATTTCAAAACCAATAATAGCAATTACACTATCTAACATCACTTGCTTTCCTCTTATTGTATATATGATTACTATTCATAACGTTCTTTTAGTTTATTCAAATCTCCTTTTGTTTTACATTTTGCTAAATATAAAAATGGTGTATCTAATATAGCTATTATCATTTCTATTACTGATGCAACTGTTGCAATTTCCAATATTGTTTTTATTTCAAATATACCTAAAAAGGCTAACATATAGAAAATGTAATTTTCTATACAATTTGAAATAATTGTTGATACATTATTTCTAAGCCATAATCTATTTGGAAATTTCTTTTTAATTCTTTCAAATAAATATATATCAAGCATATTACTTGCAAAATACATACTAATACTTGCTATGCTAACTCTTAAATTTATAGAAAATAGTTCCTTCATTACTTCATGACTTAAGTCTTCTAGACTTGGTATATACGCAAGTGCAAGCTGAGTTGTAGCTACAAAAATAAGTTGAGATATTACTCCTAAAACTATTGTCTTTCTACTTTCTTTTGCACCATACTTTTCACACATAATATCTGTTGCTAAAAAATTGGAAGCAAACGTTACATTTCCAAGGTTTGTTGTAAATTTCCATAAATCTACACTTTTACATACAAGTATATTTGCTATTATGGTTGATATCCCAACCCATACATATAGCCCTTCTTTTTTAAATATCTTTTCAATTAAAACAACTAAACTAAATGTTATAAAAATGCTTATAACTCCTAAAATAATATTCATATTTAATTACCTCTTTCCTTTTTTATACTAGGCGGCGTAGAATAACTAGTATTTTTTATATATTACCATATAAAATTTGATTTTAATTTTTCGCCATTATCAATAAAAATATCTTCACCCGTCATACTTTTGTTTATAACACTTACAAAGTATACAAAATCTGCAATTTCTTCCGGTGTTGCCCATTTATTTAATAATGTTTCATCTAATACCTGTTTATATAGATTCTCATTATTTAAAATATGTTCATTTAATTTTGTAATAACTCCTCCAGGTGAAATGGAATTAGCTGTTGCTCCATATTTAGACACTCTTAAAGCAACATTTTTCATATATGCTAATACACCTCCTTTTGATGCCACATATTCAGGAAATTCCGATCCTGTTGTAGCACTTGATGATGTTATAAATACTACACTCTTTATATTTGGTGTTATGTATTTTTCTGTAACTTTTATTGTTCCTTCTAAATTGACTTTTATTACTTCTCCTTCTTGGATTCCTGCGTTGTTAACAATAATATCTATGCCTTCTAATTCTGGCAATATTCCACACACATTTTGTTTATAGTGCTTATAATTGACATTTTCTATAGTAGCATCTTGAATATCGAAGCCTATAACTTCAAAATTATTTTCTAAATATTTCATAGCTATTGCTCTTCCTATACCGATTGCTACTTCCTGTGACTAAAACTCTCATCATATTTGTTCTCCAATTTCTTTGACCTATTATTTATCTAATTTATCATATCCATAATATCAACGTCTTCCGTAAACATGGTTCTGTATAAATTTCTGAATCTTTTCTCTTTCTTACAAAACGAATAATTAAAAAAACACAAATCAGACATACTAATTCCAATGATATTGATATTACTGCAAAATTATCATTTAGCACTAGTAATTCTTTACTTAATCCAAAATCGTACAATCCATGTAAAAGCCAAGGAATTAAAAAACTGAATAAGCCATATATTTTCTTTCCAGTCTTTTGCATTTTTCCATAAAACCAACCCATAATGAATCCATATCCAGCATGTCCCAATGATATACCTTTAATAAACATTTCTATTATGCCGGATCCTAATGAAAAAGTCACATTTTCTATACATTCAAACCCTAATCCAACCATTACTATAAGTATCGTTAGATTATACCATGAATACTCATATTTATTCTTCTTTAAAACATTTTTAAACATAATGAATTTAACTAATTCTTCTGCAAAAGCTAATACAATAAATTTATAGTATAATTGGTATAAAAGAGGATTTAAGTTTTTTAAGCCTGATATTCTTCCAATAATATTAAAAATCAAAGATGTTAGTATTATTGGAAATATGGCAATTATACCTTTAACAAAAGCACTTTTATATATTTTTTTATATTTTTCATCTTTTTCTTTTTTTTGAATCCATTTATATAATAATAGTGATGGAACCAAACTTACCAAAATTGCAACTATAAAAACTATAATATCCATATTTAAAATTCCTTCAATTTTTAATTTTAATATGTACGTAATATTAATGTTATATCACATTTTTTTCAAAATCTCAATATTTTGGGTCAAAGAAAAAGAATACAATTCTGTGTATCCTTTTCTGGTTAAAAAATAATTTTTACATAACAGAATGCCTGCTATTTACAGTATTATTATTCGTTTACTAATTTATCTATAATACTTATATCTTCAATTTTATTAATTGCAAAGCACTTTTTACCTAAATCTTTAATTGAAGCTCCGTGAGTGATATAATTCTTTGTTATCTATTATAATAAATCTATCATGGAATTTATTTGATTTTGCAACTTTTAATGTTGGATATTCTTTATTAAACTTTTTAACATCTATATTTTCTATATTACTCTTATCTGATGTTATTATAATTACTTCAACATTTTTATTCTTTTTTGTTAGCATTTTTAAAATACTATCATCTATATAATTATCTATATAATTATCTATAATTGTAATCTTTTTATTTGCTCTTTTATATGTAAAAATCTCAGTATATAATGATGATTGATCTGAAGCATATATACAATCAAATACTAGAGAAAATTTTCCGCTTCCAGATACTCCTGTTTCCTCACTTTAAATGCATTAATTACATCATATTTTATCTACATCTATTCCTAATCGTCTAAAATTATTGTTCACCTTAGTCATATCCCTATACTTTCCTTCTTTTAATTCCAAACGATAATTATCTCTTTCTATATTCAGACTTTCATTTTCTAGTTCTTTATCAATATTATAAGGAACTTTGATAAATTGGAATGATACATCAGATGTATATTCTTTTGAGCCATATTCTCCTTCAATAATCATATAGTAGCTTTTGGTCGTTTCTAACTTACTACTGTCCTTGCTGTCATTTCTTATAACATCATATGAATTTCCAACGCTTCCTACATTTATTAATGTTTTATTATATAATTTGTCTAAATACGGATGATGAATATGCCCATATATAACTACATCTGCAACATTCTGTGTCTGAGTTTTTTCACTTGGTAAAAACATTTTATACTTTGTTTCAATACTATCAAGATTTAGTACATGTTTATCAATAGATTCAGGAGTTGCATGAAATAATCTCACTAAACTTCCACTCAAATAAAATTCATAGCAATATGGCAGATTTAATAAATATTTCCTATCTTCATCAGTTATTAGAGATTGATTCCATTCTATTCTTCTTTGTTCTTGTAGTGATAATTTTTCTTTATGTTCCAATGAAAAATATCTATCACAATTTCCTTGTAAAACAATATCACATTTTTCCTTTACTAATTTTATGCATTCTTTAGGATGTACTCCTTTTGCTATTATATCCCCTAAACATATAATCTTGTCTACATTTCTTCTTTCTATATCTTGTAATGTTGTTTTTAGTGCCTCTAAATTTCCATGTATATCTGAAATAATTGCAATTCTCATTTTATTCCTCCATTTTTTATCTAAGTTTTATTTGATGTTGATTTTTAAATATCAGATACAATTATAAATTCATTTTATTATTTGCCTTTATATAGATATTCTTTAATTGCAATTGCTGTATATGTATTTGTTTTTATCAAATCATCTATAAAACCATTAAAAATTATTTTTCCCCCATTTTTACCTGCATCTGGTCCCATGTCTATTATATAATCACTATCTATAATAAAATCTAAATTGTGTTCAATTACAATGACCGAATTACTTTTTTGTATCATATTTCTCATAGCTTTTTTCAAAACTTCAATATCTTTTAAATGTAAACCTTGAGTAGGTTCATCAAACACATAAATAGAACCTTTTTTATCAAGATATTTTGACATATTAACTCTTTGAACTTCACCACCTGATAATGTGTCTAATGTTTGACCTAATCTTAAATACTCTAATCCTACATCTTTTAAAATTTGAAGTTTATTTTTGATTTCTGTATTATCAAAAAACATTAAAGCCTCTTCTATTGTCATATTTAATACTTCGCTGATATTTTTATTATTAAGCTTATATTTTAATACATCATTTTTATATCTTTTCCCATGACATACATCACATTCTTGTTTTACATCACCTAAAAAGTGCATGTCCATTTTGATATATCCATTACCGCCACAGTTTTCGCAAGCACCTTTTGAATTAAAGCTAAATAAACCACTATCTACATTGTTTTCTTTAGCAAATAAAGCTCTAATAATGTCAAATACATTAGTATATGTTGCCACATTTGATCTTGAATTAATTCCTACATTATCTTTTCCTACTTTTACTATCTTTTTATCATGGTCTAAAATATATTTTATAAGTGATGATTTTCCAGACCCTGATACTCCAGTAATACAAGTTAATATTCCTAATGGTATTTTAATATTTAGATTATTAATATTGTGGATACTAATATTATTTAATTCATAATATTTTGATATTTTTTTATGTTCATAATTTATCTTTTTCTTATTATTTAAATATTTTCCTGTTATAGATTTTGGCTCTTTAAGTATTCCATCAGTTTTTCCATTATATATAACTTCTCCACCTTCATTTCCAGATTTTGGTCCTATATCTATAATACTATCACTATTTTCTATAACTTGTCTATTATGCTCTACCACTATTGCTGTATTACCTCTTTCAACAATGTTCTTAATTGAGTTAATTATTTTATACACATCTCTTGCATGAAAACCAGTAGAAGGCTCATCCATAATATATATTAGTTCATTTAAAGAATTATCTATTGATTTAGCGAGTTTTATTTTTTGAGATTCTCCATTAGATAAAGTATTAATTCCTCTGTTTAAAGTTAAATACCCAATACCAAGATTTATTAAATTTTGAATGTCTTTTTTCATTTTATTTATTATTTCAGCAGCAACATCATCTTTTATTTCACATATGAAACTATACAAATCTAATAATTCCATATTAAGTAATTCAACTAATGTTTTTCCATTAACTTTGACTTCTCTTGCCTTTGAATTTAATCTTGAACCCAAACATTCAGAGCAATTATCTTCAACAAAAAAAGTTCTATCATAATCATTAATTGATAAGCCTCTTGAATCACCTTGTCTTTTCATTATTCTTGTTATAATTCCTTCATGCGAAAATGTTTGCACAACTCCAAAGCTAGCTTGAGATATTTTTGTAGATTCTTTATATAACAAATCAAATAATTCCTTGTCATTATAATCTTTTATTTTTTTATCCATATCAAAAAGATTTGAAACTTTTTGGATATTAAAATATCTCGAGTTAACTTTCCAAGTTCTATGTTTAATCGCTCCCTCATTTAAAGATTTATCAAAATCAATCAATTTGTTTAGATCTGGCTGTAGTTCAAATCCAAGCCCTCCGCACTTTTCACAAGCACCCTTTGGAGTATTAAATGAAAAATAGCTACTATCATAAATTGGATGCCCTATTCTAGAATACAATAATCTTAAATATGTAAAAATCTCAGTATATGTACCTACTGTACTTCTGGGATTTTGTCCAAGTTTTTTTTGTTCAATTAATACACATGGTGATAAATTATAGATATTATCAACATTTGGTTTATTTATTTTAGGGAGATTATTTACAATATATGTTGATAAAGTT
>Ga0247608_10001334_pt1 | contig 34629 bp, 17 predicted proteins | sample 176DNAGHGlowgp2_FD_193490 | JGI IMG/M metagenome (GOLD analysis project Ga0247608, IMG submission 193490) | Sheep rumen microbial communities from Palmerston North, Manawatu-Wanganui, New Zealand - 1766 DNA GHGlow gp2 | ecosystem: Host-associated > Mammals > Digestive system > Stomach > Rumen ...
CCCACGGTCTGTCCAACGCCCGCAAGCTCCTCGAGAGAGTGCGCGAAGGCAAGGAACAGTTCCACGCCATCGAGGTCATGGCCTGCCCCGGCGGTTGCGTCGGCGGCGCTGGTCAGCCCTACCACCATGGCAACAGCGAGATCATCAAGAAGCGTACGGAAGCCATCTACCGCGAGGATGCTGGCAAACCGATCCGCAAGTCGCATGAGAATCCTTCGATCAAGAAGCTCTATGCCGAATACCTTGGTGAGCCTTGCGGCCATCTGTCACACGAACTGCTGCACACCCACTATTTCGACAAGTCGGAACACGTTGAGATCAGCGAGTAATTCCATAACCAGTAAATAATAGAAAGGAAATAAATATGGCAGTTATCAAATTATCAGAATCGAAGATCAACTTCATCAAGGAAGTCTGCAAATCGTACGGCAACCAACCCGGTGAAGTCATCAACGTGCTGCACAAAGTCCAGGGCGAGTATGGCTACCTGCCTGCTGAGGTCCAAGAACTCGTGGCCAAGGAACTGGGTATCCCGGTTTCGAGAGTCTACGGTATCGTTTCGTTCTATTCTTTCTTCACCATGACGCCTAAGGGCGAGCACCCGATCAGCGTCTGCTTGGGTACCGCTTGCTATGTGCGTGGTGCCGAGAAGGTGTTGGACGAACTGAAGCGTCAGCTGGGTATCGGCGTCGGTGAGGTCACTCCCGACGGCAAGTTCTCCCTGAACTGCCTCCGCTGCGTCGGCGCTTGCGGTCTGGCTCCTGTCATCGAAGTCGGTGACAAGGTGTATGGCCGTATGACCCCCGACCGCGTGAAGGACGTGTTGGCCGAATACAAATAATTGGTGACAATGGTAGAGACGGTGCATGCACCGTCTCTACACACCTATTAATATTAATAGGCATACGAAAAAGACTCCGTCTCGATCGAGGCGGAGTCTTTCGTTATCCGTTTATAGTTTGTCAGAGTCGTTCGATTTCGCAAAGCCCGTCCCTGTTGCCCACAACGAAAGCAGTGGGCAAATTGTTGCCCTGCACCAGGTCGGTCAGATAGAGCGGTTCGTTGAGGATGAAGAGCCCGCAATAGAAAGTGTTACCCACCTCGAGCTTCGAATTCTCGGCCGCTTCGACCTCAAACTTTTCCTCGCCAAGATAACGGAACGTGCAGCGACGGTCGGGACGCCACGACACTTTCACCCTGTCGCCCACATTCAGCTCCTTGACATCAATGTGAGGCGACAGCACTTTGTTGGAACCGCTGTCCTTGCCGATGTCACTGACGAACGCTTCCCAACTTTCATATCCCAAGAATCGGGAAAGGATTTGAAGGGTGCTGTTGCGCGTTTGGTCGGCACCATCGATATAGCCCCACAGACGTTTCAACGTGGTGGGACTCATGGTCTCTCGCGTGCGTTCGAAGATTGCACCGCTGAGGAAAATGAAGTCGTTGGGCGTCTTCATCTTGCGTCTCAGGCTTTTCTCAATGCAGTGTTTCAACTCCGCTATTTCTGGACTGGTCTTTTTCATGCCACAAAGAAACGACATTTTTCCGAAATTAAATTGGTCCTTTTTGGTCCTTTTTTTTTCTGTTGGCATAATCGGAAAGAAAGCCTTATCTTTGCAGCGAATTAATGCGATGACAAAAGACATCAGTACATCGGGACCGCTCAGCGGCACGTTCCTCTCGGAAGACGAGGTGCAGACCTCATACGAGCCCATGACGAGCCGTGGCTTCAACCTGTTGGTGAAGGTGAAGCGACAGGGGAGATGGTTCCTGCTGAAGGGCTTGAAACCGGAGTTCAGGAAACAGCAGGTCTACCTCGAATTGCTCAAAAAGGAGTATGAGCTGATGGTGCAGCTCGACCATCCCAACATCGTGAAGGCATACGCCAAGGATATGGACGACGACCTTGGCCCTTGCATCGTGATGGAATACATCGACGGCGTGACGCTCGACCGGTTTTTGGAGACCAGGCCTTCGCGGCAGGTGCGTCGCAAGGTGCTGGACCAACTCGTGGATGCCTTGGCTTACATCCACAGCAAGCAGATCCTGCACCGCGACTTGAAGCCCAGCAACATTCTGGTTACGCGCAATGGCAACAACGTGAAGATCATCGACTTCGGCCTCTCCGATGCCGATGATTATGCCATCTTGAAACAATCTGCCGGCACTTTGGAATACATGGCACCGGAACAGTTGGAACATGGCCGAAGAACAGATTGTCGTGCCGATATGTACGCCTTTGGCTTAATGTTGGGTAATCTGTTTCCGCACCGTTATCGCCACATCGCCAACAAATGCACGCGCCAAGACCCTGAGCGGCGTTATGAAGACATGGAGGCCGTGCGCAAGGCCTTGGAACGCAACGATAAGTGGAGAAGAACAATGCCTTGGTTAGTTGTGTTGGCCGTAATGATCTCCTTGCTCTTCCTTGCCATCAAACCAATCCCAAGCGTCAAGGAGACTGAAAGCGTGACAAGTGGCATGACAGCCGACCAAAAGAATTATTTTGACGAGGCCGACTGGTATCTGAACGTCTTTTTCCAACCGATCAGCAACGAAGCCGCATCGGGGAAAGAGTATCGTGAGGTGTTGCAGGCCCGGCTGAACAAAGCCAGCATCGACGCCAAGACGATGATCAATGAGATGGCGAATCTCTATCCAAGCAACAGCCAGGCATGGCTGAACTTCGTTTTCCAAATGGGCGACTATCAGCGTGGAAAGGAGAACGCTGCCCTCAACTTCATCAACGACAACTGCAAGTCGTTTAGGGAAGCCTATCAGAGAGGCACAATCAGCCAAGCTGCATACGATAGTCTGGAATGGTTGGTCTCGCCTTCGATAACGACGCGACCCGTGCACGAAATCACGGCCACCACTGCCACAGGAGGCATCGATGTGCTTGGGGTGAAGCACTACGGCGGGACGGAACAAGGCATTTGCTGGGGCTTGTTGCATAACCCTACCCTCAAGAGCCGCCATGCGAGCTGCGAGCGTGGCTCCGAGCCTATCGTCATGGACAGTCTGCTGCCCAACACCACCTATTTTGTCAGGGCTTACCTGAAGAGCAGTGCTGGCACGACGTACAGCAACGAGGTGGCCTTCACCACTTTGCCGTTGGATACCATTATCTCCTTGGAGGAAGGCGTCTTGCCAGGGCTTTTCTCCATCAAGGAGGGCAAGCAAGTGCATTTCTCGAAAGGCAACCTGCAGTATCAGGCCACGACGAAGACCTGGCGTTTTGCCGAGCACCAATACGACTTCATTGGGAAAGACAACGAAAAAATTTCGGAGACTTACAGCGGCTGGATCGACCTGTTTGGCTGGGCCACGAGCGGCTACGACCATGGCGCGGTGAACTATCAGCCCTGGAGCGGCAACAAGGACACGCAAAGCAACGCGCTGCATTATGCCTATGGCAAGGCATCCTACTGTTTGTATGAACAGACGGGCAAGGCCGACTGGGGCTACAACGCCATTTCGAACGGTGGCAATCGCGAGCACTTGTGGCGTACGCCGAAGAAAACGGAATGGATGTATCTGTTGTTTGTGCGCAACACCGCTTCAGGCGTTCGTTTCGCCAGAGCGAAAGTGAATGGCGTGAACGGACTGCTCATCTTGCCCGACAATTGGAAAGTGACGACCTATCAGTTGAACGCTGTCAATGATGTATCAGCTGAATCTAATAACAATGTCATTAGTCAAAGTGACTTCCAACAGGTGATGGAGCCTTCGGGGGTGGTTTTCTTGCCTGAGGCAGGCGTCCGCACCATCGACGGAGTCTATTTGAATGCAGGTGTTTACCACACTTCGGATGCAGCCACCGAAGACTCATACGGGTTGGGTATGGTTATGATCAAGTGCGACGGCCATCGTGGCGACGGCCTCTCGGTGCGTTTGGTGCGGGATGCGGAGTGATGACTGATATGGAACAGCGTCAAATTGGCATGTTGTTCTTTATTATAGTAATGGCGTCATAAACGTCGGGACTAAGGAGACCCTGCCGTCCTTGTTCAAGTCTTTGGTGTAAACCAAGTACTGTTCGTCTATGCGTGAAGCGAATTTTTCGGAAAAAGCATCCAACGAGCCGTGAGTCTTGTAGCCAGACGACTTCACTTCTATCGGGCACAGTTTCGCCCCACGAGAAAGCAAAAAGTCAATTTCATAATAATGTTTTTCGTCTTTTGGCCACGAATAATAAAAGAGCTGGTTGCCTGCGGCGGCCAACATTTGAGCTACTATGTTTTCGTATATGTAACCGAGGTTGGCCGACAGTTTGTCGGAGAGTAGCTTTTGATAGATCGTGTTTTCGGTGAAGTCCTTGTCCCAAAACGCAAGCGTCACGAAGATGCCGGTGTCGGCTGCGTAAACCTTGAATCGGTCGAGGTTTTTTGTCAACCCCATACCCACATTGGGATCGTCGGCATGATAGACCATATTCACGGTTTTGCTATCCTCCAACGCATTGAGCAATTCCGAAAGTTTCTCGTCTTCGGCCTTCCCGATGATGGAAGAGGAGACAAAACGCTTTGTTTTACGGCTCAGCTGTCCTGGTATGGAGCGGTACAATTTGGACAATTTCCCTGAATCGTCAATCTTGAGGAAATCATCCTCATATAGCTGTATGATGCCCCGTTTCGTCTTGTCAACGAGGCTCAAATCCTTCGTTTCGATGTAGGCTTTCACTGCCTGAGGCATCCCGCCAACAAGCATATATAGGCGGAAATCACGCATTGCCGTACGAAACGCAGCCCCCAAGGCTCGCTTGTGTTCCCAAAACGACTGCAACAAGTGGATGGTGGCAGCATCGCCCAAGGCCCACCTGAACTCTTCATAGTCCATTGGGTACATCTGTAAGCGCTCTTCCTCGCTTGGAATGGTAATGTCTTTTGTGTTTCTCTTGATGCTGATGAGTGAGCCGGTCTCGATATAGTCATAGCGTCCGTCTTCGACGAGATACTTGATGGCCTGACGGGCATTAGGGCATTTCTGGACCTCATCGAAAACGATGACAGACTTTCGCTCGCGTAATGGGGTTCGATATGTAGCTTGAAGCGACATGAAAATATAATCAAGGTCCATCAAATCGTCAAACAACTGTTTGACGCCAACCGATGCCTTGTTGAAATCAATCAGGATAAAGGTGTCGTATTCGCGGCGCGCAAATTCCTTTACGATGGTCGATTTCCCAACACGCCTTGCGCCTTCGACCAACAAGGCTGTTTTCCCTTGGCTTTCCTGTTTCCATTGAAGAAACTTCTGGTAGATTTTCCGTTTGAATACCAAATCCTTCATATTCACTCCTTTTTGAGATGCAAAAATACATAAAATTCCGTTTCCCGAAAATTTTTTCATCTAAAAACCGCCGTTTCCCGAAAATTTTTTCATCAGAAAGCCGACTTTCCCCGAAAATTTCAGTCCCAAATTGACCAGCTTTAGGTAAGGATTATTTCCAAAACAAGCATTATAATCGTGCCGAAAATATAAAAATAAACGATTTTCGGCTGAATTATAAAATGTTTTATCGCCGAAACATATAGAATCAGAACCTTTCGGCGAGTGTTGGTGCGCATCGCGCGTCTCTGAACTCTCAACTCTAAACTCTAAACAACCATTCCTTAATTATCAATTATCAACTATCAACTGGCTATCAACTAACTGACAATCAGTCAAAAACAACAAGGACTAACAAGGACTAGCAGAAGCCGAATTTTTTTTATTTTATTTGCAACGTTTTTCGCGTTGTGGCGGAAACGGGCAAGCAAGGAGAACGTGTGCCGCAAAGGGGCGGCTGATTCCCACGGTTTTTCTTTTTGACCTTGATGCAAATCTTTACAATAAAATGCTGGCTTGGAATCGGCTGAAGAGAAATAGAGATGGTAAAAAGAATACACAGGCCGTTTTTAACTTCTGCTTTCATTATGATAGCAAGTGTTTTGTTTGCTAATCATTGGACACCAATTACGGGAACACAATATAACCTGACAATGAATGGTGTTATTATTATCGATGGAGTGGAGCAAATGGGCACAAACTTGGAAGTGGGCGCTTTCTGTGAAGACGAGTGTCGTGGCAGTATGCTGCCCGAATTCTTTCAGCCTACCGGACAGTATGTGGTTGCCTTGACCGTGGTTAGCAATATCATGAGCGGCGAGACAATCTCTTTCCGCTTGTTCGACCATTCCACCAATGAAGAGCTCGATTTGGTGAGCCTCAACACTATAACGTTCCACAACAACGATATCATCGGGACGATTGGCGACTGGTTTGAGTTCTCGTTCGAAACGCATACAACCACACAGACCTACAATTTGCCCATCACTGGTTACGAAAGCGAAAATCCTGTCGACTATTACCTCATCGCTCCTCCGTTCGACGGCATCGATCCGACTGAGATTGAGGGTATGACGACAGAGGCCTTCGACCTTTATTACTTCGACCAGGCACAAGAACTGGAATGGGTGAATTATAAAAGCCATGCTTTTAACCTGGAATCAGGCAAAGGCTACCTTTATGCCCACAATACCGATGTCACGCTTTCCTTCACGGGTGTGCCTTACAATGGCGACGGTAAGGTGACGCTAAGGAAGACTGGCGGTTTGGAACTTGAGGGGTGGAACCTCGTGGGCAATCCTTTCGGAGGTTCGACAGCCACCATTGACCGCCCCTTCTATGTCATGAAATCCGATGGCACCGACATCGTCGCTAGCACAAGCAGAACCATTCGACCCATGCAAGGTGTTTTCGTCATTGCGAGGACCGACAACGAGGTGATGACTTTCACCCCAACCCCAGGAGGCAACAGTAATTGGGAATCCATTCTTGCCCTTGACCTCGTCCGCAACGACCGCAGCGAGGCGCTTGTCGATAGGGCTATCGTCCGCTTCGATGAAGGCGACGCGCTACCCAAGATTACGCTTGACACTTCCAATACCCATATCTACATTCCACATGACGGTGCTGACTATGCAGTGGTAGGCCGCGGCAACGAAAACACGATGCCCGTCAGCTTCAAAGCCATGGAGAATGGCAGTTACACCCTCAAGGTTGAGACCACGGATGTCGATGTGGACTACCTCCATCTGGTCGACAACAAGACCGGCAACGACGTCGACTTGCTTGTCAACCCAAGCTACACCTTCGATGCCTACATCACCGATGCCACCGACCGCTTCAGTTTGGTGTTCTTCACTACCACTGGCCTCAACGAGTCGAGTTTTGCCTTCTTCAACGGCAAGGCATGGAACATCATCAGCGAGGGTAATGCCACCCTGCAGGTCATCGATGTCGCAGGTCGCCTCCTCAGCACCGAGAGCCTCAACGGCAACACTGAAATCAACATCAGCCAACCCGCAGGAGTTTATTTGCTCCGCCTCGTCAGGGGCAATGAGGTGAAAGTGCAGAAAGTGGTGTTGCATTGATTTGACATGACTAATGAACATATAAACGAATTTGATTGCATGGAAGAATAATCATTTAAAGTATAAACAATATGAACAAACATTTACAAACCAAACCGCGCCTCATGGCACTATTATTCGCCCTCTTCCTTGGCATGGGAACGGCTTGGGCGGATGGTTTCTCAGCTGTCTGCTCCACTGGACAAACTTTGTATTATACAATTACCAGCACTTCAAATCATTATGTTAGCGTAACGGGTGGAAGTGGTTTGACAGGATCATTAAACATCCCGGAAACAGTAGAGAATGGGGGTGTTACCTATACGGTAACTGCCATAGCAGCCAATGCGTTCGTTGGTAGCAGCATTACAGAAGTGACCATACCTGCTGGCATTACAACCATAGGTTCCAAGGCTTTTTGGAACTGTCCTTCATTGCAATCAGTGCATTTCAATGCGACAAACTGTACACAAATGTACACTCAGGTCGGAATATATGGAAGTGACGGCCAAACAGCACAAAATACCCGTTCTGTGTTTAACAGCGGTTCAACAAATAGTGATTATCCTGCTATTGCCACAGTTACCATAGGTAACAACGTAACATCCATTCCTGATTTTGCTTTCTTTGATGCAAGAGAATTGCACGGTTCATTGAATATTCCGGCCACGGTACATACCGTCGGCAATTATGCATTCTACAACTGCATTTCGTTAAACTTCCTCTCGTTACAGGAAGGGCTGGTCTCTATCGGCAATTATGCTTTTTATAATAATACGGCACTTGAGGGAAGGCATCATCCCTTGCCTCGTGGCCTCTATCTTCCCAATTCTTTAACCACAGTCGGTGACTATGCATTCAAAAATTGCTCTGTGCTGCCTTTGTTGAGTATCGGTGAAGGCACTACTTCCATTGGCAATCAAGCTTTTTGGGAATGTCCTATTTTGCAAACAGTTATTTTCAACGCCATTAATTGCACCACCATGTACTCCGAACATAATAGTGCATCACAACATTTTTCTGTTTTCGGTGAAACGTCCACTCCTATCGTTTATTTGACAATCGGCGAGCTTGTTACAAGAATACCAGAGTGTGCTTTTAGTTATTCTTATTTAATTCAGGGAGAACTCTCCCTCCCTAATCCTCTAATTACTATCGGTGATAAAGCTTTTATAGGTTGTTATGGATATACTGGCTCTCTTAACATCCCCAATAATGTTACCTCAATAGGTGCATCGGCATTCAGTGGTTGTTCTGGTTTCACAGGATCGTTGGTTATTCCTAATGCTGTAACAACAATAGGCGACGCTGCATTCAGTGGGTGTTCCCAATTAACCGAATTGACCGTCGGGGAAAGTGTACAAACGATCGGTAGTTTTGCATTTTTACAATGTCCTATGACTATTGTGCATTTCAATGCTACGAATTGTACAGATATGTACTCATACACAAGCAGTCAGAATTATGATTATTCTTTTTATTCTGTATTCGGTTCCAGCAGCAGTACGCCTTCAGTCGTTACGTTGACCATTGGAGAAAATGTCACAAATATTCCTAGTTTTGCGTTCTACGGTTGCTCTAATCTCACCAGCGACATCATCATACCTAATGCAACAACTCATATTGGTCGTCAGGCTTTTTATGGTGTTCAAAGCTCAGAAGTCACTATTGGTACAGGCATGACTACCATTGACTATTACGCTTTTTGGAATTGCCCTTCCTTAACCACGGTACATTTCAACGCAACACATTGTACTAAAATGTATAGCGCAGGAAGAACCAGCAACAACCAATCAAATTATAGTGTTTTTTATCGTTCTGCCTTCAACACTGGCACTGCCAACAACGACAATAACGGATGGACATTAAATGGTGTTGCTACTTATTATGCTGTACCTGGAACATCTGTCATCGAAAACCTTACCATTGGCGATAATGTGACTCGTATACCTGACTATGCCTTTTATTATAGTCCAAATATGACTAGTAGCGTTATTATCCCAGATGCGTGTACCTATTTGGGCTCGTACTCTTTCGCCAATAGTAGCGGACACGATGTGTTTACTGGCAATAATGTGACAGTCATTCAAGACCATGCCTTTGACAGTAGCCCAGGGTTTGACGGAACGCTGACTCTGGGTCCCTCGGTGACCAGCATTAAAGAATCTGCTTTTAACGGTTGTAGTGGATTCACTGGCGGCTTGACATTGTCAGATCCTTTAATTACGATTGGCAACAGTGCATTCCAAGGGTGCATCGGATTGAATGGAAATCTGAGAATACCTGATTTGGTTCAAACCATTGGCAGTTCGGCTTTTTATGGCTGCAGTGGTTTTACTGGCGACTTGGTCATACCCAATTCTGTCACCTCAATAGGAAGTAGCGCTTTCTATGGTTGTATCGGCTTTAATGGTTCCTTGGTATTGGGAACTGGACTTACCACGATTAATAGCAGTGTCTTCTATTATTGCAATGGTTTTAATGGAGCGTTGATTTTGGGAAGAAACATTAATAGCATTGATATTAATGCTTTTAAAAATTGTAGTGGTTTTTCTTACCTGATAGCTACGCACACCCCATCAATAACTGCTCAAAGCACTTCGTTCGGATCGATGAATTCCAGCATACCTGTTTATATTCCTTATGGAACCATAAACAATTTTAGGAATGCCACTGGATGGAACCACTTCACCAATTTCCAAAACCAGTGCCTGTTTGAAAACTACGAAGGCCAGAATTGGTCGGAGATATACAATTGGGCTGCCATGGAGTTGCCAACGACTGCTGATGTCGTTTGCATCAATGGCACCTGCCAGATGGACATCAGCGCACAGGTGCGTTATGTGTATATAATGGATGTCAACAAATCACTCACCATCAACGATGGTACTACCTTGTCTTCGACATTCGGCATGGGCAATGTGGATCCTACACAACTGGTAATCGAAGACGGAGGTGCTTTTGTGAATCGATTCCCTAATGCATTCGGAACCATAAAGAAACATGTTAGTGCTTACTCTGGTAATGGAGGATGGTATACCATGGCTACACCTATTTATAAAGGCACGGCTACCAGTGCGTTCTCAGTGGGCACCTATGACTTGTATTATTATGATGAGCCCACGCATTATTGGAAAAACGAAAAGAATACTTCAAATGGATTTACCAATCTTGCTCCTGCCCAAGGCTGTCTTTATGCCAATGCCGCTAATCAGACGTTGGAGTTTGTTGGGCAACTGAACGATATCAATTCCAGTTTCGAAGTGCATGTCACCCGCGACGGCAACCATCTGACAGGATACCATCTTGTCGGCAACCCACATTCCTGCAATATCAACATCAATGAGGTCAAGGTGAATGGCACGGCACTCAGCTCCTATTATAAGATTGTCAATGGCGGCAATCTTGTTGCTTATACCAACGACGAACCCATCAAACCCGGTGAAGGTTTTATGGTGGTGGCCAATTCGGCAGGCACGCTGTCGTTCAACATCACAAGAAGCGGCGACCAAAACAGTTATGTCAGATTGGCGTTGCTCCAAGATGAACAGATTGTCGACCATGCCTATTTACGTATGAGCACAGGAGAGACAATGAGCAAAATGAGTATTAGCCCAACGCAAAGCCTGCTTTATTTCATCCATGACGACAATGATTTTGCTGTCGCCAATGATACGGAGCAAAACGAGGTCTGGCTGTTAGGTTTTGAACCAGCTGAGACAGCCTCCTATACGATTGATGCAGCCTTGTTGAATTTGGAATGCGAGTATCTGCATCTTATTGACCGCCAGGAGAATCGCGAAATCGACCTTTTGGCCACGCCGAACTATAGTTTTGAGGCTAATCCAAATAATGAGCCCATTCGTTTTGCTTTGAGCTTCCGCCCCAATACTCCCATCATTTGGCCAGACAGAGGCAATCGAGACGAAGCTATAGTGCTTCCCAATCATGCATCAGCCGATGACAAGGATGCATTCGACGGGGGCATGTGCACAATCTCCGTCTCCGCCAACCCCACCCATGGCGGTTCGGTAACAGGTGGCGGCAACTACAGCTACGGCACCAGCTGCACGCTGACCGCTACGCCCGCCACGGGATATTCCTTCTCCAAGTGGAGGAAAAACGGCGTGGATCAGAACTATCCAGCTACCTACACCTTTACGGTGACGGCAAGCGCTAGTTATGTCGCTGTATTCACCCCCAACAGCTATACCATCTCGGCCTCGGCCAACCCGACCGCAGGCGGCACGGTGAGTGGCGCAGGGTCCTACAACTATGGAACGAGTTGCACGCTGACGGCTACGCCCGCCGCGGGTTACAGCTTTGTGAGATGGACAGAAAACGGCTCGCAGGTGAGCACCAACGCCAACTACACCTTCACGGTGACTGGCAACCGCACTTTGGTGGCTAACTTCACGCAACAGAACTATACCATCTCTGTAAATGCCAGCCCGAGCAGCGGCGGCACGGTGACTGGTGGCGGTGTCTTTACCTATGGACAAAGTTGCACGGTGACGGCTACACCCGCCACGGGATATAGCTTCGTCCGTTGGACCAAAAACGGCACTCAAGTGAGCACCAACGCCTCCTACAGCTTCACGGTGACAGAAAGCGCCACTTATGTAGCTGTGTTTTCCCTTATTGGCTATACCATCTCGGCCTCGGCCAACCCGACTGCAGGTGGCACGGTGAGTGGCGCAGGCTCCTATAACCACGGCGCCAGCTGCACGCTGACGGCTACTGCCGCTTCGGGATACACCTTCACCAATTGGACCGAAAACGGCAATGTGGTCTCTACAAATGCCAATTATACCTTTACCGTCACAAGCAACCGGACTTTGGTTGCCAATTTCACGGCACAGACTTTCACCATCACGACTACGACCCATCCGGCAGGAGTCGGCTCGACAAGTGGAGGCGGTGCTTACAATTATGGTGCGACCTGCACATTACGTGCATATTATGCAACGGGCTACACTTTTGCCAACTGGACAAAGAATGGAACGGTGGTGTCCACTAACTCCACATTTACTTTTACCGTGACGGCATCAGCGACCTATGTGGCTAACTATAACATCAATAGCTACGATATTACAGCCACAGCTAGTCCTTCTAATGGTGGTACGGTGAGCGGAAGTGGTACATATGACTATGGGACTTCATGCACATTAACTGCCATACCAGCCGAAGGTTTTGCCTTCTCCAAATGGACTCAAAATGGTAACATTGTTTCGACTGATGCTAACTACACCTTTACGGTGACATATCATGGCGACTATGTCGCCGTGTTCACCACGGGCACTTATGAAATCGCTGCCTCGGCCAACCCGAGTGCGGGCGGCACGGTGACGGGTACGGGCACTTATGAATATGGTGTCAGTTGCACACTGACGGCTATACCCAATTCAGGCTTTGTCTTCAGCAATTGGACCGAGAACGGAACGGTAGTGTCACCCGATGCCTCATATACTTTCACTGTTACAGGATCACGTATCCTGACGGCCAACTTCAATTCGACAGGTACGCAACACACCTGTGAAATGGCGTCGGGATGGAACTGGTGGTCGACCTATGTCGAATTGTCGACGATGGACGGACTGACTGCACTTGAAGAAGGGCTCGGCCACAACGGTCTCTCGATTGTGGCACAAAACGCATCGGTACAAAACTATTATCCTTCACTAGGGTACGACTATTGGTTTGGGCCGTTGCAAATCCTTCAAAACGAAAGCGGATATAAGGTGAACACCTCGAGTGCCTGCAATGTCACCATGGTGGGCAACAGCGCCAACCCCAGCGATCATCCGATTACGATTCACCCCAATTGGAACTGGATTGGTTATCCGTCGTCGGTGCAGCAGTCCATCACCTCGGCTCTTGCTGGTTTCACACCTTCCAACAATGACGTGATAAAGAGCCAAAATGCAAGTGCCACCTACTACGAAGGCAATGGATGGTTCCCCGACTCGTTTGTCGTCAGTCCTGGCAATTGCTATATGTACCAATCCAATGCCAGCGGAACGAGGACGATGACCTTCGTCAACGGAAGGGCTATTGAAGCCATGCCTGAGGAACATCGCCACTGGAACAACGACGCACATGCCTATGCCGACAACCTCAGCGTGATGGCCGTGGTAACGGTTGACGGCGAAGAGCAACGTAGTGAAGACCTTGAACTGGGCGCCTTCGTCGGCGGCGAGTGCCGCGGCAGCGCAGTGCTGCGCTACTTTGCGCCCACCGACCGCTGGTATGCCATATTGACCGTGGCAGGCATGGAGGGCGACGCCATTGAGTTTGGCCTTGTCGACAAACGCAGTGGCACGACCTGCATGGGAGGCGACAGCCCCATCACCTTCATGGCTGATGCCGTGATCGGTAGTTTGGACCATCCTTATCCAGTAGGTTTTGGCAGCAAGTCTTCAATGTATCTCTATCCCAATCCGGTTGACCGCAACGCGTTGTTCACGCTTGCCCTTCCCGAAGGCGAAACGCCGCAGCAGGCCTCTATCGCCAATGCCTTGGGTGAGGTGGTGTGGCACAAGGCGGGACAGCTCTCTGCCTCAATGATGCAAGGGCCTCAGACTGCGGGCATCTACACCGTGAAAGTGGTTTGCACCTCGGGTAACACTTACATGGGTAAACTCATTGTGAAATAATACATTAATTAGCAACATATAAAACTGACATACAATGAAAAGACATAGTTTCAACAAAAGCATGTTTGCCCTTGTCCTGTTCCTCTTCGTGGGTTGTGGTACGGCCTGGGCGTATGATTTCTCGGCAGTTTGCTCATCGGGGCAAACCTTGTATTACACCATTACCGATGTTTCCAACCATTATGTTGCTGTTGTGGCACCAGGTGGAAATTCTAGTTCGGGGTGGAACAACAATACCAAGCCCACCGGTGTTTTGGAAATTCCTGCAACAGTGGTTAATGGAAACGTGACCTATACTGTCACTTCTATAGAGAATTATGCTTTCTATTCTTGTTCCGGTTTATCTTCTGTGACCATCCCGAACACTGTAACCTCGAATGGCTATTATGCCTTTTATGGCTGTAGCGGCCTAACCTCAGTATATTATACGGGAGACATTGCACAATGGTGCGGAATATCATTTGACTATCCAACTGGCAATCCTGTTTCCATCGCCCATAATTTGTATATCAACAACCAGCTTGTTACGGATTTGGTCATTCCAAATTCCGTGACGTCAATCAAGTCTTCTGCTTTTCAAGGTTGCTCTAGTCTGACCTCAGTAACCATTCCGAACACTGTGACCTCGATTGGCAACTATGCCTTCACTGGTTGTAGCGGCCTGATCGGTTCTTTAACCATCCCCAACTCTGTGACCTCAATTGGCAACTATGCCTTCTCTGGTTGTAGCGGCCTGACGGGTTCATTAACCATCCCGAATTCCGTGACCTCGATAGGCAGCAATGCCTTCTATGGTTGCAGCGGCCTAACGGGTTCATTAACCATCCCGGATTCCGTGACCTCGATAGGCAGCTCTGTCTTCTCTTACTGCAGCGGCCTGACGGGTTCATTAATCATCCCGAATTCCGTGACCTCGATAGGCAACTCTGCCTTCTGGAACTGCAGCGGCTTTACGGGTACACTGACAATTTCCAACACCGTAACATATATTGGCGACCATGCCTTCTATGGCTGTAGCGGCCTAACCTCAGTATATTATACGGGTGACATTGCACAATGGTGCGGAATATCATTTGGCAATGATGGCAATCCTGTTTCCATCACCCACAATTTGTATGTCAACAACCAGCTTGTTACGGATTTGGTCATTCCAAATTCCGTGACGTCAATCAAGTCTTATGCTTTTCAAGGTTGCTCCAGTTTAACCTCGGTTGTCATCCCGAATTCAGTGACCTCAATTGGCGACTACGCTTTCTTTAATTGTACTGGCCTTACCGGTTCTTTGACCCTTCCAAATTCCTTGACCTCAATTGGCAGCAGTGCTTTCTATAATTGTACTGGCCTTACCGGTTCTTTAACCCTTCCAAATTCCTTGAGCTCAATTGGTGGCAGTGCTTTCTATAATTGTACTGGCCTTACCGGTTCTTTAACCCTCCCAAATTCCTTGACCTCAATTGGTGGCAGTGCTTTCGATAATTGTACTGGCCTTACCGGTTCTTTGACTATTCCTAATTCGGTGACCTTTATTGACAACAAAGCTTTCTATAATTGTTCTGGCTTTACGGGTTCTTTGACCATCCCGAACTCTGTAACCTCAATAGGCTACTATGCCTTCTGTGGCTGCAGCGGCTTGACCTCGATTACCTCCCATGCTCTCCTGCCACCTACTGCAAGATCCAATTCTTTTTCAGAGATCGGCAGAAACATCCCAGTGAATGTCTTTTCACTTGCCATCAATAGTTATAGGAGTGCCACGGGATGGAGTTACTTTTCTAATTACATTGGGTTTGATTCTGATGAGGATTATATATGCGCTACCAGTCCTTCAGGTCATACTTTTTATTACAAAATCATTGATGGAACGAACCATTATGTTCAATTGTTTCGCCCAAGATCCGGGTGGGGCAGCATGGAACCTGCTGGAGACATAATACTCTCTCAATCCATTGAGGTTGATGGTATAACTTATACGTTGACTTCAATTGACGACTATACTTTCAATGAATGCTCCAGTATAACTTCCGTTGTCATCCCGAATTCAGTGACCTCAATTGGCGTCTCTGCTTTCTATAATTGTACTGGCCTTACCGGTCCTTTAACCCTTCCGAATTCTCTTACCTCAATAGCCGACGATGCTTTTTATGGTTGTTCGGGCATTACCGGTTCTTTGACCCTTCCGAATTCGGTGACCTCAATTGGCAGGGAAGCTTTCTATAATTGTTCTGGCTTTACGGGTTCTTTAACCCTTCCAGATTCCTTGACCTCAATAGGCAGTTCTGCTTTCAGCGGATGCAGTGGCTTGACAGGTTTGTCGACCATCCCTAGTTCTGTGTCTTATATTGGTTATCGGGCTTTTTTGGGGACAGGATGGTTTAATAACCAACCAGATGGAATCATATATAAGGATAACTGTTTATTAGGATATAAAGGAAACGCCCCAACGGGTACATGTAATATAGCGGAAGGTACAAGGGTGATTGCAGGAGGCGCTTTGGCTCAATGCACAGGCTTGACTTCGATCACGATTCCTAATTCTGTGATTACTATCTGTGGTTCAGCTTTCGAAGGTGATACAGCTCTGACCTCGCTTGTCATCCCTAACTCGGTGACGTTAATTGATGCTCATGTGTTTGCTTTTTGTTCTTCATTAACAACAATGACCATACCCAACTCTGTCACTAGCATAGGTTCTATGGCTTTCGTAAATTGTAGTAGTTTAACATCAGTTACTATTGGCAGCTCGGTGGCTTCAATAGGAGGTCTTGTTTTCAATAATTGTGAGGAGTTGGATTCTTTAATAGTTTTGGCCGAAACGCCTCCCGTACTTGACAGAGGTTTAGGTGCATTTCCAGCTGTGATAGAGATACCCTGTGGAACACTGTCGGCCTATCAGAGCGCACCGTATTGGCAGTCTTATAGCCGTTATTTTTACGACCCAAGTACCGAAATTACGGCAACAGCCAACCCCTCTGACGGTGGCTCGGTTGAGGGCGCCGGAACCTATTGTGCCGGTGAAACCTGCACCTTGACAGCCACGCCTGCCGCAGGCTATAACTTCTCGAACTGGACCAGGGGAGGGACTATCGTCTCCACCAATGCCAACTACAGTTTTGTGGTCGCTGAATCTGGAGAATACACCGCCAACTTCACTCCAGCCAGCTATGCCATCACAGCTACGGCCAGTCCGACCGTGGGAGGCATGGTGACCGGCGCAGGCTCCTACAACTACGGTACCACCTGCACGCTGACGGCCACGCCTGCCAGCGGCTATGCCTTCGTGCAATGGAACGAGAACGGCAGCACCGTATCGACCTCGGCGACCTACAGCTTCGAGGTGACAGGCCCGAGGAACCTGACAGCGGTATTTGAGCAGAACACCCACTGGACGCCCATCAGCGGCACCTTATATAATATGACCGTGAGTGGTTATATCTCTATCAACGGCGTGGAGCAGACCTCGACCACCCTCGAGGTGGGCGCCTTCTGCGGCGACGAGTGCCGTGGCAGCTTCTGCGCGGCCTATTTCCCGCCCACGCAGCAGTATATCGTCAGCCATACCATCGTCAGTAACCTCGAAAGCGGCGAGACCATCACTTTCCGCCTCTTCGACCTGGCCACGGGACAGGAACTCAACCTGCATTGTGTCAACACCATCCAGTTTGAGGCCGACGCCACCATCGGCAACCCGAGCGACTGGTTCGACTTCGCCTTTAGCCAAGAAGTGACCATCGCCGCTACGGCTGCCGTAGGCGGCACGGTGACGGGCGCAGGCAACTATGCCATTGGCGCGAGTTGCACCCTTACCGCCACACCCAACCCGGGCTACACCTTCCAAAACTGGACGGAGAACGGCACCGTGGTCTCCACTGATGCCGCCTACAGCTTCACGGTGAACGAACCGAGGACCTTGGTTGCCAACTTCAGCCTCAACAGCTTCGAGGTGTTGGCGGAAGCCCATCCCGAGGAAGGCGGCACCGTCACGGGCGGCGGCACCTACAACTATGGTGAGACCGCCACGCTGACGGCCACCGCCAACGAGGGCTACACCTTCGACCATTGGAGCGACGGCTACGCCTCGGAGTACTTCACCATTGAGAGCCTTGAGGATGGGAATACGATTACACTGACCATCGGTTCATCCGTTACCTCCGCGCAGCTCACCTATGTGGCATGGAGCAAGGACAAGACCAATTGGACTTCCACAACCGTTGATGACACCGAGCAGGTCATCACCGTGCCCGCCAATGCTCATGAGAAGGTGTATTGGAAGGGAGAGGGAACCAACTATGCATCGGGCTACAACAATAACACGCAATGGTCAATTTTCTCCGCCACGGGACAACACAAGGTGTATGGCAACATCGCCAGTCTGCTGTTTGGCGACGATTTTGAGGAAGTCCTAACTCTGCCTTTATCACCAAACAATGGAAGGAATTATCAGTATTTGTTCTTTGGAGATGTCAACTTGACCGAAGCAAGTGACCTAATTATCCCATTCACAAATGTACAAACCAATTGCTATGCTTCCATGTTTAACGGATGTAACTCACTTACATCTGCTCCTAAATTGCCTTCCACGACAATGAAATCATATTGTTATGACAGCATGTTCTATGGATGCACTTCATTGACCACTGCTCCTGAGTTGCCTGCTACTACTTTGGGCGTTTATTGCTATGCAAGTATGTTCAGAGGTTGCACCTCATTGACCACTGCTCCCGAATTGCCCGCAACGACTTTAGCTAACTATTGTTATCAATACATGTTCTATGGCTGCACTTCACTGACTACTCTACCAGCATTGCCTGGTACTACCTTGGCTAGTTATTGTTATAGAAGCATGTTTCAAGGGTGTACGTCGCTGACTCAAGTACCAAGCATCCTTCCTGCCATGGAATTGCAACCTTACTGCTATTCTCAAATGTTTAGGGGATGCACTGCGTTAAATGCTTCACCTATCCTGCCAGCACCTGTTCTGGTAGAACGTTGTTATGAATATATGTTCAATGGGGACAGTTCATTAAACAAAGTCACTTGTCTTGCCACAGACATTTCGGCCTTCGATCCCGTCGTGAGTTGGATGACAAACGTCGGTCAAGGCGGCACTTTCTACAAGCATCCATCAATGACGGCTTGGCCGCAACCCTCTGGCACAGGTATTCCTGGTACCTGGACCGTCGAGGACATCACTACAGACTACCAGACTCCCTTCGAGGAGCAATACTTCACTATTGAGAGTCTGGAGGACGGGAATACGATTACGCTGACCATCCCAGCTGTAATTACCACCAGTTACATGACCTCTGTTTCTTATTCAACGGATAATGGAGCAACTTGGAACACCACCGACATTGACGGCACGGCGAAAACGATAACTGTCTCTTTGGCTAATTCAGGAGATAAGGTGTTGTTTAAAGGAATAGGTAGAACTCTAACCTATGGAAACTCACATGACAATGAACAATCTTATTTCTCAGCAAGCAAACAGTATATTGTTTATGGTAACATCGCCAGCTTGCTGTATGGGGACGACTTTGAGGATAAGACCCAGTTCCCCAATAATTCAGCACGAACTTATCAAGGGCTGTTTAGATTCAGCACCACTTTGGTTTCTGCCCAACATTTGGTGATGCCATTTAGCGCCGTGGCGGGTCATTGTTTTAGAGATATGTTCCAGGGTTGCACCGCACTCACACAAGCACCGGCTCTTCCCGCTACTACATTAAACAGTGATTGTTATATGAACATGTTTAATTCGTGTACTGCGTTGACTCATGCTCCTGAACTTCCCTCTACTACATTGGCATCAGAATGTTACAATCAAATGTTTATTGGCTGCTCATCGTTGACACAAGCGCCAGAGCTCCCCAATACATCATTGGCATATATGTGTTATTACAGGATGTTCGAAGGATGTACTGCATTGACTCATGTGCCTGAACTTCCTGCTACAACATTAGCAAGTACGTGTTATTATAGGATGTTTGCTGGTTGTACTTCGTTAACAAAAGCTCCAGAGCTTCCTGCGACTGTATTAACTTATCGTTGTTATAAGGAGATGTTTTATGGTTGCACCTCGCTCAACGAAATCACCTGCTTAGCCACTGACCTTTCTGAAACTGAATGCACGCTCAACTGGCTCATCAATGTCGCCTCCACTGGCACCTTCCACAAAGCCTCTGGCATGAACGACTGGTCCACTGGCGCCTCAGGCATCCCCAGCGGTTGGACGGTATTTGAAGAAGCCCCGGTCAATCCGACCGAGCCCAGCTTCAGCTACACGGTGACTGGCGACCGTTACTGGCTGGCCAACTTCACCCTCAACAGCTACGAGATCAACGCCTCCGCAAGTCCCGTGGAGGGCGGCACCGTGACAGGAACCGGCACCTACAACCATTTCGACAACTGCACGCTGACGGCCAACGCCAACGCAGGCTATACCTTCGTCAACTGGACTGAGAACGACAACCCCGTCTCCACCGATGTTGCCTACAGCTTCACGGTGACCGGACCGAGGACGCTTTCAGCCAACTTTAGCCTTAATAGTTACAGCATCACGGTGGCGGCCGACCCAGTGGAAGGCGGCACCATCACGGGCGCGGGCACCTACGCCCATGGCGCCAATGTCACCCTGACGGCCACGGCCAACACGGGCTACACCTTCGTCAACTGGACGAAGGACGGCATCCAGGTCTCCACCAGCCCCACCTACACCTTCAGCGTGACAGAACCTGGCGCTTATTCCGCTCACTTCAGCCTCAACAGCTACGAGGTGTTGACGGGCACCGATCCTGAAGCGGGCGGCACCGTCACGGGCGGCGGCACCTACAACTATGGCGAAACCGCCACGCTGACCGCCACCGCCAACGAGGGCTACACCTTCGACCATTGGAGCGATGGCTACGCCTCGGAGTACTTCACCATCGAGAGCCTTGAGGATGGGAATACGATTACGCTGACCATCGGTTCTGCCGTTACCTCCGCGCAACTCACCTATGTGGCATGGAGCAAAGACAAGACCAATTGGACTTCCACAACCGTTGATGACACCGAGCAGGTCATCTCCGTGCCCGCCAACGCCCACGAGAAGGTGTATTGGAAGGGTGAAGGGTTGAGATATGCATATAGCTATCAAAATGCAACTCAGTGGTCTGTGTTTTCGGCAATTGGACAACATAAGGTGTCAGGTAATATTGCTAGCCTTCTTTTTGGAGATGATTTCATTGGAGTCACGGCATTGCCGGTTGCGACTAGAAGCTACCAACGACTTTTCAGCGATGATATTAATCTGACCGATGCGAGCAACTTGATTTTGCCATTTACCGACATCCAGTCTGAGTGTTATGGCAATATGTTCCAAGGTTGCACCTCATTGGCCTCAGTTCCCGAACTCCCTGCGATGACTTTGAAGTCTTATTGTTATCAAGCCATGTTCTCTGGTTGTTCCTCATTGACACAAGCACCTGCTTTGCCATCTACCTCATTGGCAAGCTATTGTTACAATGGCATGTTCAGGAACTGCACTTCATTGACTCACGCGCCTGTTTTGCCTGCCACGACATTGGCAAACTATTGTTATGCAAACATGTTTAATGGCTGCACAGCACTTCAAGTAGCACCGGAATTGCCAGCTATAACTCTAGCTGACTATTGTTATAGTGCTATGTTCCAAAACTGCGCTGCATTGTTAGCATCTCCAGAATTACCTGCTACAACTCTACCTACTAGATGTTATAATGCTATGTTCTATGGCTGCACATCACTTGTTGAAGCTGGAGATGTTCAAGCTACAACAGTGGCTGACTACTGTTGCTCTGAAATGTTCAGAGGATGTAATTCATTAGATGAGGCTCCTTTACTTAAGTCAGTTACTTTAGTTAATAGCTGCTATAAGAACATGTTCAATGGCTGCACGTCATTGAATGAAGTAACGTGTCTTGCAACGGACATCTCAGCTACTGACTGTATTACCAATTGGCTACTAAATGTCGCTTCAACTGGCACCTTCAACAAAGCCGCTGACATGAACGCCTGGCCTACAGGAACGTCGGGCATTCCCAGCGGCTGGACGGTGGAAGACCACATCGAAGACTACGCTGCCGAATATTTCACCATCGAGAGCCTTGAGGATGGGAATACCATTACGCTGACCTTGCCAGCTACTCTATCAAGTAGTTTTATGACATCCATAAGTTATTCGACTGATAATGGTTCTGTATGGAACACTTTGACAGTGGATGATACTGACCAAACAATTACAGTCAATTTGAACAATGGACAGAAAGTAATATGGAAAGGAATAGGACAACGTTTTGGATTTGGAGCCGGGGTTGGTAATGGTGGTTATTTTAGAGGAACTAAAAGTCATAAAGCTTATGGTAACATACTTAGTCTGATAAAGGGTGACAACTTCATTACAGACACTGGAATTCCGGCAGCTCGTACCTTCGCCTGGCTTTTCTACAATGACAGTGGTCTTGTTAGCGCAAAAGACATTATATTACCAACTACTATGCCATACGGGTGGATGTATAATGGGACTTTCTATGGATGCACATCATTAATGGATACTCCTAAATTGCCTAATGTTACAACTTTGGTACAAAGCTGTTATGAAAACATGTTTAGAGGCTGCTCTTCATTGGCTATTGCCCCTGAATTGCCAGCGACGACATTGGCTATTTATTGTTATACTAGTATGTTCCGAGATTGTTCATCGCTAACGGCGGCTCCTGAGCTTCCTGCACAAGAATTGAAAAACAGTTGTTATGGCAATATGTTCTATAATTGCTCTTCATTAGTGACGGCCCCCACCGTTCTAGGCACTACTTTAGAAGCCGCCTGTTGTCAAAGCATGTTCACTAATTGTACCTTACTGAGCAAAGCACCAATGCTTCCTGCTACAACATTAGTGACCAATTGCTATCAAAACATGTTCCTCAACTGTTCGTCACTGAATGAAATTACAGTCCTCGCCACTGACATATCAGCAACTAATTGTACTACAAATTGGATGAAAAATGTTGCTTCCAATGGTACCTTCCACAAGGCTTCGGGCATGAACGACTGGCCTTCGGGCATCTCTGGCATTCCGAGCGGTTGGACGGTGTTTGAGGATGCCCCAGTCAATCCGACCGAGCCCAGCTTTAGCTACACGGTGACCGAAGACCGATACTGGCTGGCCCACTTCATCATCAATAGCTATGAGATCACCGCCTCGGCAAGTCCCGTGGAGGGCGGTACCGTCACTGGCTCAGGCACCTACAACCACTTCGAAAGCTGCACGCTGACGGCCACCGCCAACGAAGGCTACACCTTCGTCAACTGGACGGAGAACGACGCCGAGGTCTCAACGGATGCCACCTATATCTTCACGGTGACGGGGCCGAGAACGCTTGTGGCCAACTTCAGCCTCAACAACTACGACATCACAGTCGAGGCTAACCCGGCTGAAGGCGGCACCGCCACTGGCGCAGGCAACTACGACCACGGCACCACAGCCACCCTCGGTGCAACCGCCAATACAGGCTACCACTTCGTCAACTGGACCAAGGATGGCAATGAGGTCTCTACCGACAACCCCTTCGACCTCATTGTGACTGTGGCGGGCAACTATGTGGCCAACTTCGCCCTCAACACCTACGAGGTGACGGCCACCGCCGATCCCACCGAGGGCGGTACCATCACGGGCACGGGCGTTTACGACCACGGCACGACCGCCACCCTCACGGCCACTCCCGCACAAGGCTATGCCTTCAGCCACTGGACCAATGACTACGAGTCGGAATACTTCACCATCGAGAGCCTCGGAGATAACAACACTATCACCCTCACCATCCCCAGCGGAGTGACCTCGGAGGAGATGACCAGCGTGTCCTACTCATTTGACAAGACCACATGGACCACCACCACAATCGACGATGACGATCAAACCATCTCCGTCACCCTCAACGCCAACGAGAAGGTGTATTGGAAGGGCATAGGTTCCACCATGGCCATCGGCACGGATGAAGACTCCCACAGCTCCTTCTTGTCCGACGGCACCTTCAAGGTGTATGGCAACGCGATGTCGCTCTTCCATGGCGACGACTTCGTGGGTAAGACTAACGACAACGACTACTACATGGCAGGTCTGTTCTATGGATCCGAAGTGGTCGATGCCTTTAACTTGGCGCTGCCCATCACGACGGCCAACAGTTGCTACCGTAACCTGTTCTATGGTTGCTCGGAATTGGAGTCGGCTCCGCTGCTGCCTGCCACGGCATTGTCCGAATATTGCTATGCCTACATGTTCAAGAACTGCACGTCACTCGTTAAGTCTCCGACATTGCTGGCCGCGACATTAGACAGAAACAGCTATTACCAGATGTTCTACGGCTGCTCTGCTCTCAACGAGGTGACCTGTCTGGCCACCGACATCTCGGCCTCGAACTGCTTGACAAACTGGGTTAAAAATGTCGCTTCCACCGGCACCTTCCGCAAGGCTTCGGGCATGACAGACTGGACGACAGGCGCGAACGGCATCCCTTCGGGCTGGACTGTGGAAGAGGCTTCGCCTGCAGTCCCTGCAGAGGCTGTAGTCACCTTCACTGTGACGGAGCCGATGCACTTTGTAGCTCACTTCACGTCGCTCTATATCTCACAGGAGGTCACGTTCGCTCAAGGCTGGAACTGGTGGGCTCCCACTGTTGCGGCGACACTGCAAGACCTTGAGACCGCCCTTGGCGTCAACGGCCTGGCCATCATGGCGGAGGATGGTAGCACGCTGAACTATGTCAATGGACAGTGGAATGGCACCCTCGAGAGCCTTGTGCTTGGACAGATGTACCGCATCAACACTTCGTCACCTTGTGAGTTCACGCTTACTGGCTCCAAGCCCGCGTCGGTCGAAGTGAGTCTCGCCCATGGCGCCCATTGGTTCGGCTTCACGGGCTCAGCCCCGACAGCCGTCGGCACGGTGTTCGGCACTGCTTTCGGCCCTGTGGCGGGTGACAAAGTCGTCTCACAAAACGGAGGCTTCGCCATCTACAACGGCACGGCATGGCAAGGCACACTCACTACGCTGCTGCCTGGCTTCGGTTATGTGTACGTCGCAACCGAGAACAAGACGTTGACGATAGAGTAACCCTACGACAACACAAATGATTCAAATGTGAAAAGGTGCAAGGGAACTTTCCTTTGCACCTTTTTTTGTTTTTGGGCTCGCTGCCAATAGGCTGAGCCCTCTGGCATTGGGTTGTTTCGTGGGAAGTGTGAAATGGTGCTTCCAATACTTCCTTCTAATAGTTATTCCATCCTATTGATGTAATTGAGCGGAAAGTCTTCTATGGACGGAAGGCTTTGTGTACTTTTTTTGTTGCAATGTCACACTTTTCGTCTGTTGCCAATAGTGCATCTCGACCTTCTGGTGCCCAACGGCGGGTGGAACTTGATGTCGAAATCGATGCCGAGACCGAGCAGGATGTCGACGACCTTCTGCTGCTGCTCGCTCAATGGTTGGTTTATTTCTGATGGTTTCATTGCTCTTGATTTTTTATCAAAAACTTGCAAAACCCGACAAAACCTTTGAACTTGGTTGTGGAAAGCCTGCCAATCGGCGGCTTTCCTGCGGCGACGCGGTTGCGCAGCCGCCCACGCTAAATGATAGTTTTGTATGTTTTGTCGGTTTTGTGACATAGATTATATTTCGATGCAATAACTATACAAAAAACCTTGCAGAATTAACCGAAAATGCGTATTTTTGCAAAGTAAATGAAAGCATAACAGATGCAATGACACAAAAGGGGTGCATTTTGTACCTTGGTTCGCGAGGCGGAACCGTAGAGAAAGACACTTGCCAGCCCGTGGTATCATCGATGAACGCCAAACAGATTGCATCGGGAGAAGGGGAAGTGTTTTTGGAAGGAGGGGAGGTTTGAAAGACAGACATTTTAAAGTATTGATATGATAAAGACAGACCTGCCATTTGAATATAAACCATCCGTAAAAGATGCTCTATGGTTTATTGATTATTGGCAGAAGTTGCCAAGTTATACCGACCAAGAGAGGGCATTGGACAGACTCTTTATGGAACTATGCCCAAAGAACGATCGCATAGAGGATGTTCTCATTAAGTGTTCAGCTTTGAACGACTTTTATAGCACCAATATCTTTGGTATCCATGCCCTTGCTGAGCATATTTTGAGCTTAGATATTGATAAAAGACTCCATCGGATGGATTTTAATCTGATTGGTGATATTGCAAAAGTTGAGGTGCACGGTAAAGAACGCTGTTTCTATTCATTTGCCACTAAGTATTGTAGTCACCATTTGCCCGAGAAGTACGCCATCTATGATACCTATGTTGAAAAGGTCCTTCTTTCTATGAATAAAAGAGAGCCATTTGCTATCTTTAAAAAGGATGACCTGAAAGACTATGAAACCTATGTGGGTGTTCTTCGAGGATTTAGTCAGCACTTTGGCTTGACCCAATTCTCAATTAAACAATTAGACCAATACCTTTGGCAGTTGGGTAAGTGGTATTTTAATCAATATGGCTTAACCTATAAATACTATAATCGAGAAGAAGCTTCTCCTTTCTCAGAAGATGACATCCGAAGTAAGTTTTGGCATGGAGAAATGATGTTTGTTACTGGACACCAGTCTGTGGGCTATTGGAAGGAGCAGGGAAAGAAATGGCTGCAAACTGCAGATGATAGTATCAAACAATTAGCCAAAAAATACACACCAGAGCAATTCGGTTTGATCACATATATCTATTTTAATCGTGCGACTATGTGCCCATACGATGATTTGTCATGGATTATTGAGTATTAAGATATTATCGGATAGCAAATAAATGTGTAATGATTGCCCATTCAATAAATGATATAGATGTCAATTTTGATGTCCAAACAGACAGCGGCGGTAAAGATCCCGATTATGCCAGTCCTACTTTGAGGTCGTTTCATCAGTTATTATGGAGTAAGCTCCTGCCTAACGGTATGATGATGAAACTAGAAGTTGCCAAAGATTGTTATCTGAAATGGGATGGTATATGTTTCGGCAGCGACTCCATTACCGCCACATTCCGTAACGGAAGAAACAAACACTTTGATGAGTTTAAGAGAGGCATCTCTGACTATCAAAACTACGAGAAGCATAATTTATCCATACTATATACCATAGGTGGTGAAATAATTTTTCCACAAACCCCATGGAGCATGAATAGGGCGCGAGGATGCCATCCAAAGATTTGTGACAGATGGGATTTGACTCTGGAATGTATTCGCAGATATTATGCTGGTGAACCTTCCCCCTTAGATAAAGCCCTATTGGAAAGCAAACGTTTCTTCGACCTGTTCGTAGACTTCAATGGTTATGTGGACTTTTTCTTTTTGCAAGACTGTGTGGACGAATATTACAATGTCAAATTCTGGCTCGATACGCCACTCTTTGAAAACAATCCGATACCTGAGACATTGGATTCTTACCTCACATGGGTTGATAGCCAAATAGAGTTTGTGGCAAATCGAAATAAGCGGATAACAGAGTACTGCCTATCATAAAGAAAAAGAATTCCATGCATTTGGGAACAAGAATACATTGTATCAATCATAAAGTTCCACAAACTCATAACTATTCCCCATCGCCTCCAAAAACTTGATAAAGTCCTCCTGGCTAATGATAATCGTCCCCGTGTTGTCGTTGGGATGGAAGCTCAGGCGTGGGGCGTTCAAGAGGTTTTTGTCGATGAAGAGGTGCACCTCATGGTTCACGTCGTTGATGAGGCCGAAAGGGGAGACGCTGCCGGGTTTCAGGCCGAGGTATTTCTCTATGCGCTGCTCCGAGGCGAAAGTCAGTTTGCCTTGGTGTAGGCGCTGCTCCAGGTCGTGGATGTCCATCTGGTGCATGCATTCGAAGATGACCAGATAGTGCTTGTTGCCCTTGTGGTTCCTGAAAAACAGGTTCTTGCAGTGCGTGGCCTCGAACTTGCCCCAGTAGGCCAACGACTCCTCGATGCTGCCCAACGGCGGGTGGAACTTGATGTCAAAATCGATGCCGAGGCCCAGGAGGGTGTCCACTACCTTCTGCTGCCGCTCGCTCAATGGTTGGTTTATTTCTGATGGTTTCATATCGTTGTCAGTTTTTTCTTCTAATTCGGTCTTTTTCTGACTATGGCTTATGGCCGATGACTATGGCCGCTTTCACGACCGTTGAGGCGGCCATAGTCATAAGCCATTGGCCATAGTACTACAACTTACTTTTCAGTGCTTTACCCGTATACGATGCCTTGCACTTCACGATGTCCTCGGGTGTGCCTTCGCAAACGATTTCGCCGCCCTTGGCACCGCTCTCCGGACCCAGATCGATGACCCAGTCCGCCGACTTGATGACCTCCAGGTTGTGCTCGATGATGATGACGCTGTGGCCGTTGTCAATCAAGGCGTTGAACGACTCCAACAACTTGTTCACGTCGTGGAAATGCAGGCCTGTGGTCGGCTCGTCGAAGATGAACAGCGTGGGCTTTTCCACCTGTCCCTTGATGAGGAAATAGGCCAACTTGACGCGTTGCGCCTCGCCGCCCGAAAGCGAACTCGACGACTGTCCAAGCTTCAAGTAGCCCAAACCGACTTCGCGCAAAGGTCTGAGCCTCGCCAAGATGCGTCCCACAACAGCCGAATTGCTTTCCGACGAGCCTTCGAAGAAGTCGATGGCCTCGTCGATGCTCATGTTGAGGATGTCGGCGATGTGCTTGCCGTCGTATTTGATTTCTAGTACCTCTTCCTTGAAGCGCGTGCCGTGGCAGGCTTCGCAAGGCAGGTAGACATCGGCCATGAACTGCATCTCGATCTTTTGCACACCTTCGCCCTCACATTCCTCGCAGCGACCGCCAGGCACGTTGAACGAGAAAAACGCGGGCTTGATGCCACGCAATTTGGCCAATTTCTGTTCCGAAAACAACTGGCGGATTTCGTCGTATGCCTTTAAGTAAGTCGCTGGATTGGAGCGCGTTGACTTGCCAATCGGGTTCTGGTCGATGAACTCGACGGCTTGGATGAGGCGGAGGTCGCCTTCCAAGGCACCAAAGCTCCCGACGCGTTCGGCACTCTCGCCCAGTTGACGTTTCATGGCGGGATAAAGCACGTCCTTCACCAAGGTCGACTTGCCCGAGCCGCTCACGCCCGTGATGACGGTCATCATGTTGAGCGGGAAGCGCACGGTGAGGTTCTTGAGGTTATTTTGCGTCGCGCCTTTCACGATGATGGCGTTGCTGCTCTTGCGCCGGCGTTGCGGCACGGGGATGCTCATCTTGCCCGTCAGGTATTGCGTTGTCAAGCTGCGTTCGCAATTGATTAAGTCCTTGATTTCGCCTTCAAAAACGACTTCGCCACCAAAGGCACCTGCCATCGGCCCGATGTCGATGATGTAGTCGGCGGCGCGGATGATTTCCTCATCGTGTTCGACCACAATCACCGTATTGCCGATGTCGCGAAGGCGTTTCAGCACTTTGATAAGTTGCTCGGTGTCACGCGAATGTAACCCAATGCTCGGCTCATCCAAGATATAGGTGGAACCGACCAAACTGCTGCCCAACGAAGTTGCGAGGTTGATGCGTTGCGATTCGCCGCCCGAAAGGGTGTTTGAGAGACGGTTCAGGGTCAGATAGCCCAAGCCCACCTCGATGATGAAATCCAGGCGGTTGTTGATTTCGACCAGCAGGCGAGAGGCGATTTTGCTGTCGTTTTCGTCGAGTTTGAGGTGGTCGAAGAAGGATTTCAGCTCGTCCAACGGCATTTGCACCAAGTCGGTGATACTCTTGCCGCCCACTTTCACGTATTGCGCCTCTTTGCGCAGGCGTGTGCCGTGACATTCGGGGCAGACCGTCTTGCCGCGATAACGCGCCAACATCACGCGGTATTGTATCTTATAGGTCTGTGTTTCAACGTATTTAAAGAAATCGTTGATACCCTCGAAATAGCGGTTGCCAGTCCAAAGGAGTTGCTTCTGTTCTTCGGTCAGCTCATAGAACGGCTTGAAGATGGGGATGCCCACCTTGTCGGCCACGCGGATAAGGGCGTCTTTCCACTCGCTCATCTTGTCGCCGCGCCAGCAGGCGATGGCGTTTTCGTAAATCGACAGGCTCTTGTTGGGCACCACAAGGTCGGGGTCGATGCCAATGACATTGCCGAAGCCTTGGCAGGTGGGGCAGGCACCATAGGGGTTGTTGAAGGCGAACATATTGGCCGTAGGCGGCTCGAAAGTGATGCCGTCGGCCTCGAAACGTGACGAGAAGTCCGTTTCCTGTCGTTGGCCGTTCAGTTCAACGACCACTTGGCAAGTTTCCTTGCCTTCGTAGAAAGCCGTCTGTACCGAATCCGACAACCGCCCCATGTTTTCCGCTGCGTTTTCGCTGATTCTGATGCGGTCGATGAGCAGTTTCACCTTCTTCTCGCTCACCTTTTTCTTTTTGTCGAGGAAATCCTCAATCTTGACGATTTCGCCGTTGTAGAAGATGCGGTAGAAGCCTTGTTGCATCAATATATTAAGGTGTTCGTCGAGGGTGCGGCCTTCGGGCAAGATGATGGGCGCGACGATGTAGGCCGTTGCGCCGATTTCGAGGCCGAGGATGTAGTTGACCACATCCATCACCTGGTGTTTCTTGACCAGTTTGCCGCTCACGGGCGAGTAGGTCTTGCCGATGCGTGCATAGAGCAGCTTCAGGAACTCGTAAATCTCGGTGCTGGTGCCCACGGTGGAGCGCGGGTTGTGCGAATTCACCTTCTGTTCGATGGCGATGGCAGGGGAGAGGCCGGTGATGCTCTCCACGTCGGGCTTGTTGAGGCGGCCCATGAACTGCCGTGCATACGAGCTGAGGCTCTCCACATAGCGGCGTTGTCCCTCGGCATAAAGTGTGTCGAAAGCCAACGACGACTTGCCCGAGCCGGAAAGGCCCGTGATGACCACAAGTTTGTTCTTCGGAATCCGTAAACTAATGCCTTTCAGGTTGTTGACCTTGGCGTTTCGGATGGTGATATAGTGTATTTCTTTCTCCTTCACAGTTTCGAAAAATTGAAACTGCAAAGGTAGGGAAAAGCGGGGAGATAGGAGAGTGGGAAGGAAAAAATAATAAGAATTACGTATTTTTGGAGAAATCTAGATAAAACATTTCGGTATTTTTGGATAAAACAGCATAAAACAATTTGGTATTTTCCATAAATCAAATAAAAATTCAGCCAATAGAGGCGAAGTCTTTTGTTTACAACAACCATATGTCACTCGATGTGTTTTGCGAGAAATACGCTCATATTGTCGAACTGCGTTATCTGATTTACAAAAAGAATTTGAAAACGGACCAGGGAACCATTCTACTTCCTGTTTATATGACACCTTTTCTTGGCGGATAAAGCGAGGCTAAAGTTTTTCCGATAGTGCGCATGTGGGAAAGGGAAATAGGTCACAAGACATTTAGTGTAACTAGATGGTTTCCACTCAAGTTTATGTTGATGTGATTCTTGAATGCGTGAGCAAAAATAGTCAATTTGCTAGAAATATAACATAAAACATCAATGAATAATCAAATCACCTAAAAATCAGCAAGTATAAAATACCAACCTGACGTTTTCTTCGCTGCACCAACCATCGGTAACGAATGAGGCGATTTTGTTTATGCTTGTCACAAAGCCTGAGAGATAAATGTAATCGTCAAGTTCCTCCTTTAGCCAATGCACGTTCTCTTCGTAATCATTGACTTCTTTCGTTTGCTTAGGCGTGGATCTGTTTGTGACAGATTCGATTAGGTAATCCATCTTGTTTTCAAGTCTCTTGAGTTCAAACGACCTTTTGGCATCTATTAGTTTGGTCAAAAATTCGTCTACCTTTCTTTGTGCGTATGAGCTAAACTCGCTCATTAGGCACCACGACCTTCCCCAGACGTATTCAAGGTTACCAATTTCTTCCCTGAGAGCATCACTCATGTCAGCAGGGAAACCCCTTTCGGTAAACGGTGCGTCACCATCATTGTCCAGTTCGTCTCTAATAATCCCTTGAACATAGCCCATATCCATTTTCAAATATTTTCTACCATTAATCTCCAAATCGGAATCATTAAATTCTCTATACCCACCAAACAGATGCTCCTCTGTGTAGCATTGCAAAAGTTCCCACTTGCCTTTGATTTTGACTTCAATATAATAATGTGTAGCTCTACTCATATCCAATTCATTTTGTTTACGCTGCAAATTTACTAATAAACAGCAAATCTTCGTACTTTTGTGGCCAAAATTTGCAGACGATGAAAAAACGATACACTTTTGAAGGCGAATGGTTTGAGGCCGACTTGGATGACTTGCGGAGGCTTCTGGCCGAGAACCGAGAGTATCTGAAGAACTATGAAGAGGTCTTCAGCTCGCTTGACGACGATGATTATGTGGCGCGAGGCAACGGCTTTTGCGACCGAAAATACAGCGACGATTTCATTGAGGGACAGATGGATAAGTATGCACAACGCGTTTCATTGCTCGAACAGTGGATTACCGAATGGCCTTTGGAAGCCCTGAAGGAAGGCAATGCCCGTTTCGCAAGCGGAAAATCGGTGCAGAAAGCGGATTATTCCGCTGACCGTGAGCAGCTTACCAATGGTCAGCAGCCTTTCGCGGTGGTGTTGTGTTGCTCCGATAGCCGTGTGGCTCCCGAAATCCTGTTCGACCATGGCTTGGGCGACCTTTTCGTCATCCGCAATGCGGGCAACGTGGTCGATGAGGATGTCCTCGGCTCGATTGAGTATGCAGTGGAACACCTTCATAGCCCATTGGTTGTCGTACTTGGCCATTCGAGTTGCGGTGCGGTCACGGCAACCTGTCAAGGCGGTGACTTGCCAGGCCACATCAAGACCATTGCCGAGCGCATCAAGCCTTCGTTGGCAGCATCGTGCCAAATTGACGACAATGCGCGTCGCCATGCCAAGAGGATGGCGCAAGTCATTGCCGAAAACGAAATCATCAAGCACGAAAAGGCGCAAGTCGTGGCAGCGTTTTACGACATCCGGAGTGGGGGAGTGGAGTGGATGTGAACTACTCACTTCTGGCAAAATTATTGCCCTCCATCGAAAAAAAATCTCAAATTTTTGCTTGCATTTCCGAAAAATCCGTATTTTTGCGGTGTAAAAATTCACTAACCAATCAATAGGAGAGACGCTATCGAAAGATTTATACCCTTTATTAACAAGCATTTACGATGAATGCACAAAGAAAGGGGGACCAGATGTCCAACATAGTGAAAAGCGACAGGGAACTGATTGAACGTTACCAAGACGGCGATGTTCACAGTTTTGAATTATTGATTGGCCGTTACCAGAAACAGGTCTATTCTTATATACTTACGCTTGTGAAAGACAAGCAGTTAGCCGATGATGTCTTTCAAGACACCTTCGTCAAGGTGATCCAGACCATCAAGTCGAAGTCTTACAAGGACGACGGCCGTTTCGTGCAGTTTGCCATGCGCATCGCCCACAACCTTGTCATCGACCATTTCCGCAAGGAGAACCGCATCCCCACGGTGGAGTCGTCGAGCGAGGACTACAACTACATCGACAATGTGCCGATTACCGACCATTCCGTCGAACAGGGCTTGGTCGTGGACCAGATCTATTCCGACCTGCACCGCATGATCACCTTCTTGCCCGACGAACAGCGTGAGGTGCTCAGGATGCGCATCTTCGACGACATGAGCTTCAAGGACATCGCCGACATTACCAATGTGAGCATCAACACGGCTTTGGGACGCATGCGCTACGCCTTGATCAACTTGCGTAAGATGATGGTTACCAATAATATGACGCTGACATATTAATTTCTGAGAAAATTTTCTCAACGAGATATAATAATCGGGGAGAGGCAGCGTTTGTAAGGTAAAGTCTAACCTAACAAACGCCTATGAGAAATAGTTACGCCGCTTATCCTTCATCCGTCGAAGACGCCATTCTGGTGTCGCAAATCAGAGAGGCTTTCCGCGAGGAGAGCGAGAGGCAAAAGCCCAGCAACAAGGTGCTGGATTTCCTGTACAGCTACGCTGCCGCCTACGACACGGTAAGCACCAGCCTGATGGGACAGGTTGCCTTCATGAACAACTAAGCAATACGGATGATGAAGAATGAAAGCCGCTGAGTGATTGGCGGCTTTTTTGATTTTTCAGCGTTTTTCACCAAAATGCTTGCGGGTTTAGAAAAAGTTCGTATTTTGCAGCGACAGAATCCGCCACGCAATAAAACTACAAATCAGAGTTTTTTTATGTTTTTTGTAACTTTTTCGTCCTTTCTCTGTATTACTATAAATCATTCAAACATTAACGATATGAAAAAGAGTTTTTACTATGTGGTTTTAGCGCTTGTTCTTTGTGTTTCAAGCACTTCATGCTCACAATCCAATTCCAATCCGATGGAGAAAGCCGCTCCATGTTTCGAGAACCTGAAAAAGGTTTCCGATGCGGACAACGGCAAGTTGTGGGGCAAAACGCTCTATGGCCCGACAATGTTTGTAGATATTCAAACACGGAATCTCGTTGCCAATCAGCAAAATAAGAAAAACACTTTCACG
>Ga0247608_10001335_pt1 | contig 34623 bp, 23 predicted proteins | sample 176DNAGHGlowgp2_FD_193490 | JGI IMG/M metagenome (GOLD analysis project Ga0247608, IMG submission 193490) | Sheep rumen microbial communities from Palmerston North, Manawatu-Wanganui, New Zealand - 1766 DNA GHGlow gp2 | ecosystem: Host-associated > Mammals > Digestive system > Stomach > Rumen ...
CACAATGTCGGAATATGGCTACTTCCATATCTGGCATCATGACGCTAATCTGTGGATAATGGATTTAAGTGAAAAGGGAAAAGCGAAGAGTGAAAACTATACTGCCGCTCACCCCTTGGAAAGCGTTAATTCCAATGATACTGAGAGTTATCATACCTGGTCGAGCAACGGACGATGGCTGGTGTTTAGCAGTCGCAGGGACGATGGTACTTTTACGCGACCTTTCTTTGCTCACATGGATAAAAACGGTAAGTGGGGGAAACCCTTTGAGTTGCCCCAACAGAATCCTGACTATCACCGTCAGTTACTACGCAGTTATAACATTCCTGAATTTATGTATGGTCCAGTAACCATAGAACCGCATACTTTTGCAGATATCTTGAAGGGGGAGGGAGAACCTGTGAAATACGTACAACAACTGCGATAGTTTGTTACCTGTGGCTTCTGCACTAGGGAATGTCCTGTTGCTCCTCTGTTAAATGGAACTTGCGAAAGTTAAATTATGCAAGAAAAAGGTCGAAAGATAGTCGCTATGTCGGAAAAAATGAGTATCTTTGCACGCAATAAAAATTTAAGGTACCAATATTATGTCATCATTTATTGCAGATAAGATTGTGATGGACGGCCTCACTTTCGACGACGTCCTGTTGATTCCCGCTTATTCAGAAGTATTGCCAAAAACAGTAGAGTTGCAGACACGCTTCTCTCGTAACATTGTGTTGAATGTCCCCTTTGTAACGGCTGCTATGGATACCGTGACAGAGAGTCAGATGGCAATTGCGATTGCTCGTGAAGGTGGTATCGGTGTGATTCATAAGAACATGTCGATAGAGAATCAGGCACGTGAAGTGGCTATTGTAAAGCGTGCAGAGAACGGTATGATTTATGACCCCGTGACGATTCGTCGTGGTTCTACCGTTGCTCATGCTCTGGATATCATGGCAGAGTATCATATCGGTGGTATTCCCGTGGTTGATGAGGATAATCACTTGGTGGGTATCGTGACTAACCGCGACCTGCGTTTCGAACGTCGTCTGGATCGTCCCGTGGATGATGTGATGTCAAAGGAAAATCTGGTGACCACTCATCAGCAGACGGACTTGGCTGCTGCTGCACAGATTCTGCAGGAGAACAAAATTGAGAAACTGCCTGTTGTGGACAAGGATAACCGTCTGGTAGGTCTTATTACTTATAAGGATATTACCAAGGCAAAGGATAAACCCATGGCTTGTAAGGATGAGAAGGGACGTCTGCGTGTAGCTGCTGGTGTCGGCGTGACTGTAGATACACTGGATCGTATGCAGGCTCTGGTAAATGCAGGTGCTGATGCTATAGTCATCGATACTGCTCACGGTCACTCAAAGGGCGTGATTGATAAACTGAAGGAGGCAAAGAATGCCTTTAAGGATATTGACATCGTTGTAGGTAATATCGCTACAGGTGCTGCAGCTCGTATGCTCGTAGAGAATGGTGCTGACGCAGTGAAGGTTGGTATCGGTCCGGGTTCTATCTGCACAACACGTGTGGTGGCTGGTGTCGGTGTGCCTCAGTTGAGCGCAGTATATGATGTGTACTCTGCCCTGAAGGGTACAGGTGTGCCCCTTATCGCAGATGGTGGCTTGCGCTATTCTGGTGATATTGTCAAGGCTTTGGCAGCAGGTGGCTCATGTGTGATGATTGGTTCACTGGTGGCAGGTACCGAGGAGAGCCCTGGTGACACGATTATCTACAACGGCCGTAAGTTCAAGAGCTATCGTGGTATGGGTTCTCTTGAGGCTATGGAGCACGGTTCTAAGGACCGCTACTTCCAGGCTGATACAAAGGATGTGAAGAAGCTGGTGCCCGAGGGTATTGCTGGTCGTGTGCCTTATAAGGGAACGGTACAGGAGGTGATCTATCAGTTGACCGGTGGCTTGCGCTCAGGTATGGGTTACTGTGGTGCCGCTTCTATTGAAAAGTTGCATGACGCTAAATTCACCCGTATTACGAATGCAGGTGTGATGGAGAGTCATCCTCATGATATCACTATCACCAGCGAGGCTCCTAACTACTCAAGACCAAACGATTAAAACCTAGTAGAACTAGTGCTACTAGTATAACTAGTAAGACTAGTAGCACTAGCATAGAAAGAAATAAGGAAATGAAACTGAAAATGCTTTTTGCTGGATTACTGGCTTGTGCTTCTGTGAGTGCACAGACTGATGATCCTGTAATCATGATTGTGAACGGAGAGCCTGTGCTTCGTTCGGAATTCGAATATTCGTATAACAAGAATAACTCTGAGGGTGTTATCGATAAGAAGAATATCGAGGAGTATGTAGACCTCTTTATTAATTATAAATTGAAGGTCTGTGCTGCTCTTGATGCAAAGTATGATACGCTGCAGTCGTTTAAGGATGAGTTTGCACAGTATCGTAACCAACAGGTGCGCCCTGCTTTCGTGACAGATGCTGACGTCGAGAAAGAGGCTCGTAAGATTTACGACCAGACGGTAGAGCAGATTGGCCCAGACGGACTGATTCAGTGTGCGCATATCCTGTTGCGTGCCAACCAACAGGCACCGCAGGCCGAGTGGGATGCAGCTAAGGTGCGTATCGACTCTGTGTATAAGGCTCTGAAAGATGGTGCTGACTTCGCAGAATTGGCTAAGAAGGTGTCGCAAGACCCTGGTTCTGCTCGTCAGGGTGGACTGTTGCCTTTTGTGCAGCACGGTCAACTGGTGAAGGAGTTTGAGGATGCTGCTTATGCCTTGCAGCCAGGTGAGATGTCGGGTATTGTACAGTCACCATATGGCTATCATATCATCCTGATGAAGGAACGTAAGATGTTGGAGCCTTTTGAATTCCATCATGATGCCATTCTGAAGTTCATCGAACAGCGTAATATGCGTGATCAGATTGCTGAGCAGAAGATTGGTGAACTGGTGAAGAGCACGAATAGGTCGGAGGCTGAACTTCTGGATGAGAAGGCTGCAGAACTGTCGGCTCAGGATATGGAGATGAAATATCTGATTCAGGAGTATCATGATGGACTGCTGCTTTATGAAATCAGTAATAATCTGGTTTGGGACAAGGCTGCCAAGGATGATGCAGGACTGGCTAATTTTTTCAAGAAGAATAAGAAGAAATATGCATGGGATAAGCCTCGCTACAAAGGCATTGCTTATCATGTAAAGACTAAGGAAGACGTAAAAGCTGTGGCTGATTGCGTGAAGAAACTGCCTTTTGATAAATGGGCAGAGGCTTTACGTACTACATTCAATGCAGATTCTGTGATTCGTATCCGAGTAGAGAAAGGCATTTTTAGACAGGGGGATAATGCGCTTGTTGATAGTGCCGTGTTTAAGAAGGATACAACAGTGACAAAGTTGAAGGATTATCCTTTTGATGCTGTCTATGGTAAGGTTCTGAAGAAGGGTCCGGAGGACTATACCGATGTGCGTGGCCTTGTGGTGGCTGATTACCAGGAGGCATTGGAGAAAGAATGGGTGGCTCAGTTGCGTAAGAGATATGCAGTTGAAGTCAAAGAAGAAGTGTTGAAAACTGTCAATAAGCATTGATGAGAAATCTTTTTTTCATACTATTATCACTGATTGCTGTTACTTCGGCTTATGCTGATAAGCGTGATAGTATAGGCTCGGTTGTTGATGAGGTCATCTGGGTTGTGGGTGATGAGGCCATCTTAAAGAGTGAGGTGGAGGTTACTCGTATTCAAGCAGCAATGGAAGGTATGCGCTGGAATGGTGATCCAGACTGTGCTATCCCGGAACAGTTGGCCGTGCAGAAGTTGTTTCTTCATCAGGCTGCCATTGATAGTATTGAGGTGACTGAGAACGAGATTGCATCGGGTATAGAGCAGCGTATTGATTATATGATTCAGCAGACTGGCTCACGTGAGAAACTGGAGGAGTACAAGAAGCAGAGTCTTAGTCAGATTCGTCAGTCGATGCATGATGATTTGCGCGACCAAATGCTGATTCAGCGTATGAAGGAGAAGTTGGTGAAAGATATCAACGTTACTCCTGCTGAGGTGCGTCGCTATTTTAGGGATCTGCCTGCCGACAGCGTTCCTTTTGTACCTACGGAAGTGGAAGTGCAGATTATTGCTAATACCCCACGTGTCTCAATAGAGGAAATCAACCGTGTGAAGGATGAACTGCGTGAATATACGGATCGTATTAACAGAGGTGAAACATCGTTTCAGACATTAGCACGCCTGTATTCTGAGGATCCAGGTTCACGTCGTGCTGGTGGAGAACTGGATTATACGGGACGCGGTATGCTTGATCCTGCCTTTGCTGCAGTGGCATTCAACTTGACAGATCCTAAGAAGATTTCGAAAATTGTTGAGTCGGAGTTCGGCTTCCATATCATCCAATTAGTTGATAAGCGTGGTGATAAGATAAAGGTACGCCATATCTTGCGTAAGCCTGTCGTTTCAGACTCGGCTGTCAATGCATCTATCGCTTTCTTGGATACAATTGCTGATTATATTCGTAATGGCGAGACTCCAAAACAATTGGAGGGGTTGTATGTAGGAACCTTCAATTTTGAGGATGCTGCAACGATTTTCTCTGACGATAAGGACACACGTAATAATCGCGGTTTGATGTTTAATCGTTCGGAACGTGGACAGACCTCGCGCTTCCAGATGCAGGACTTGCCTTCTGAAGTAGCTCGTGTAGTTGATGGCATGCAAGTGGGCGATGTGTCGAAAGCGTTCTCAATGATAAATGATCAGGGAAAGACGGTGTGCGTTATTGCTAAGTTGAAAAGCAGAACCGAAGGTCATAAGGCTACCATTACTGAGGATTTCCAGGTCATGAAGGATATCGTGATGGAGAAACGGCGTGAAAAAGTGTTGCACGACTGGGTAGTGAATAAGATTAAGAGTACCTACGTGCACGTCAATGATGACTATCGCAACTGCAAATTTGAATATGAAGGTTGGATTAGGTAAGAGTCGCAGAAGCATCAGTTTGGTGCTTCTGTGTGCGCTATGCCTTGTCGTGTATGGCGCAGCATCGTCTGCTCCGAAGAAGAAAACGGAGAAGAGCAGGGTGTACTTGGTACATGCTGATGAGTTGTTTTTTGATATATGGAAAAACAACAATGCTCAGGTGTTGCGCGGAAAAGTGAAATTTGAGCATGATGGTGCTCACCTGTATTGCGACAGTGCCAACTATTTTGAACAAAGTAATTCTTTTGAGGCCTGGGGAAATGTCAAGATGGTGCAGGGAGATACCCTCTCGATGACCGGTGACTATGGCTTTTATGACGGCGACAACAAACTTCTGGTCGCAAAAGTCTTTGACAGTGGAAAACAGGTCGTGCTACGTAACCGAACTACAACGTTATTTACAGATACACTATATTTCGATCGTAATGATAATATGGGCTATTATAATGACGGTGGAAAAATTGTGGATAAAACGGCTACACTGACTTCTTGGCATGGGGAGTATCATACAGACTCGAAGGATGCTTTCTTCATGGATAAAGTGAAACTGGTGGATGGCAACTCTACGCTGACAACGGATACGCTAGTGTATAACACGCAAAGTAAACAGGCAAATATCGTTGGACCATCGGACATCATCTCGGGGAAAAGTCATATCTATTCTGAGCTAGGCTATTATAATACCGCCAAGAAACAGGCGGAACTGTTGAATAGGTCAAGAGTACAGAATGAAGGACGGACTATCGTGGCAGACAGTATCTGGTATGATGGCGTCACTGGCGTTAGTGAGGCCTTCAGAAGAGTGGTCTATGATGATAATGCTAATAAGAATGGTATGCGTTGTAACTATGGCTATTATGACGACCTGAATGGTTATGCGTTATCGACGGATAGTGTGGTGGCATTGGATTATTCACAGAAAGATACACTATATGTTCATGCCGACACTTTTAAGGTGTTTACTTATAACATAGATACCGATTCTGTATACCGAGTGATGCATGGCTATAATAAGGTGCGCGCGTACCGTGTTGATATACAAGCCGTCTGCGACTCATTGGTATACAATTCCAAAGACTCGTGTATGACAATGTATACTGACCCGATTCTGTGGAATGTCAATCAGCAATTATTCGGCGAAATGGTTCAGGTATTCATGAAAGACTCTGTTGTGGATAGGGCGCATGTGATAAATCAGGCGTTCTCTATTGAAAAACTGCCAGAGGATAAGTTGTACAATCAGGTGTCGTCGAATGAGATGTTTGCTTTCTTCCAGAATGGGGAAATGCATGAGGGACAGGCCGTAGATAATGTGCTGGTGGCATATTATCCTGTAAATGAGTCGGATAGTACCTATGAAGGACTTGTCAGGATGGAAACGTCGAAAATGCGTCTAATCATGGAGAATAAGAAACTAAGCAGTATCTGGACGCCCAAGGCTAATGGCGTTATGTATCCTATGACGCAAGTACCACCAGAGAAACGTTTCCTTGAAGGCTTTAATTGGTTTGACTATGTGAGGCCTATGTCGAAAGATGATATCTTTGAATGGCGTCCGAAGAAACCAGGAACAGAAATAAAACCGACTCGACACAAAGGAGAAACGATACAGAGAAAGAATACGCGACCATTATGAGTGATGTGATACAACTACTGCCAGATTCGGTGGCTAACCAGATTGCTGCCGGTGAGGTGATTCAGCGACCTGCTTCTGTTATTAAGGAGTTGGTAGAGAATGCCGTGGATGCCGGTGCAAAGACTATCCGTGTATTGGTGGTCGATGCAGGACGTACGTCAATACAGGTGATTGACGATGGTTGTGGTATGTCGGAGACAGATGCCCGTTTGGCTTTCGAACGTCATGCAACATCAAAGATTCGTCAGGCTGATGATCTTTTCGCACTTCGTACGATGGGGTTCCGTGGTGAAGCGCTTCCCTCTATCGCTGCAGTGTCGGTTGTTGAACTGACAACTCGAATGGCAAGTGAGGATATTGGAACCCATTTGACCTTACAGGGGTCAAAGGTGGTGAGTCAGGAGCCTGCGGCTAGTCCTGTCGGTTGCAACTTTAAAGTTGAGAATCTTTTTTTTAATGTACCGGCACGGAGAAAATTCCTGAAGACGAACGCTACGGAACTGAATAATATATTGGCGGCTTTTGAACGTATCGTTTTGGTATATCCCAATATCCATTTCGTTCTTTACAGCAATGGACAGGAATTGATGAATCTGAGGGCTGGGCATCTGCGCCAACGTATTGCTGATGTGTTTGGTAAGAAGACCAGTCATGATTTACTGCCTGTAGAGGTGGATACGTCATTGTGTCGTATTACGGGATTTGTGGGAAAACCGGAGGCTGCCAGAAAGAAGGCGGGCTATGAGTATTTCTTCGTCAATGGCCGTTATATGAAGCACGCCTATTTCCACAAGGCGGTATGTGGTGCGTTCGAACGTTTAGTGCCCGTAGGCATGCAAGTTCCATACTTTATTTACTTTGAGGTGGATCCTGCAGACATTGATGTTAATATCCATCCTACAAAAACGGAGATAAAATTTGAGAATGAACAGAGTATCTGGCAGATTCTTCAGGCTGCAGTGAAAGATGCTATTGGAAAATTCTGCGATGTGCCGACTATTGATTTCGATACTGAAGGGAAACCGGATATCCCTGTGTTTGACCCTCAGCGTGATTCTATAGAACTGCCTCATGTAACATATAATCCCAATTATAATCCGTTTGAGACTCAGTCTGGTGGAGGGACTTCAGTTTATAAAGGCTCATCATATACTGGTAGGGATCGTGTGGCGAAAGATTGGCAGAGACTTTATGAGCCGCAAGAGTTTCATTCCTTTTCTGAGGAGAACCTTTTCCCTGTAGAAGAGCCTACAACGGAACGTGATACACTCATCTCAGAGAAATCGCCTGTTCATTACCAGTTTAAGGGTTGCTATATTATGACGGCAGTGAAGTCGGGACTTATGATTATTGATCAACAACGTGCCGATATTCGTATTCGCTATGAACGTTATATGGAACAGTTTCGGCTGAAAACAGCAAACACGCAACGTATACTGTTCCCTGAGGTCATGGAATTCACTATGGCTGATAGTGTGATGGTTGATAAGTTTATGCCAGACCTGGCAATGATGGGCTTTGATATCAACTCTCTTGGTGGTGGTAGTTATGTTATTAATGGTATTCCCGCAGGATTGGAGGGACTGAGTCCTGAACGATTGATGCGTCAGGTGGTAGCTGATGCTATAGAGAAGGGAAGTGGTGATGCGGAGGAAATACATGCGGCTTTGGCTTTAAGTTTGGCACGACATGCGGCTATCCCTCATGGGCAGGTGCTGAGTAATGAGGAGATGGAATTGATTGTGAATGAATTGTTCTCGTGCTCCAATGTCAATTACACACCTGATGGACGTGCCATCCTTTATATCTTACCACAAAAGGAGATAGAACAAACTTTAGGCTGAAAAAAGCAAAAAAGTTATAAATAAATCGACGAAAACCGTTATTTTGAAGTTTTTTTATACTAAAAATGCATTTTATTTAGTATTTTTGTTGGAAGTTATGAAAAAAATATCTACTTTTGCAGCAAATTTGAATTTAAATTTTCACTTATAAATTAAAAATTGTATGAAAAAGTTTTTAATGGTGCTGGCTTTTGCTAGCGTATCTGTTGCAGGAATGGCACAGGAAACAACAGAAAAGTACAGTGTAGCTACCAATTCTTTCTGGAGCAACTGGTTTATTCAGGCAAATGTAGCTTATGAGGCTTTCTATTCTAATCAGGAAGATGGTAAGGGTTATTCTAAGAGTCCTTTGAAGGGATTCCGTAGCAATGTTTCTCCTTCTATCGCTATTGGTAAGTGGTTTACTCCTGGTTTTGGACTGCGTACTAAGGCCATTGGTATCTGGGGTCGTACGGTAAATTCTGAGGATAAGAGCCAGAACGCCATGAAGTTCATGAACATTCAGGAGCAGGCAATGTTTAACCTGAGCAATCTGCTTTGCGGTTATAGCGATACTCGTGTTTGGAACTTTATTCCTTACGCTGGTGTTGGTTTCCTCCGCAACTTCGATGACAATTTGAATGCTCATGCTGCAAGTCTCGGTATTCTGAATACTTGGAAGCTTTCTAGTAAGTGGGCTGTAAACTTGGATTTGAGTTTCAATATCTCTGATGATGATATTGATGGTATTGAGCAGAGTCACGCAACTTATGCAACATCTATTGCTAAGGCTGATCGTTACTTCACTGCAGAAATCGGTTTGACCTACAATCTGGGTAAGGCTACATGGAACAAGACTCCCGATGTTGATGCTATCAACGCTCTGCATCAGAGCCAGCTCGACGCTCTCAATGCACAGCTCGCTGATGCAAATGCAGAGAACGATCGTCTGAACAACCTGATCAAGAACCACAAGTGTCCTGAGGCTAAGACTATTACTGTGAAGGAAGTTGCTACTGCTCCTGTATCAGTATTCTTCAACATTGGTAAGTCTAAGATCGCTTCTCGTAAGGATCTGCAGAATGTGAAGGCTCTGACTGAGACTGCTAAGGACGGCAAGTTCGTTGTTACAGGTTATGCTGACAGCAAGACTGGTAGTGCTTCATTCAACCAGAAGCTGAGCCAGAAGCGTGCTGAGACTGTTGCTGACGAGCTTGTTAAGATGGGTGTAAGCCGTGACAATATCGAGATTGTTGCTGCTGGTGGCGTAGACAGCCTGACTCCTATCTCTTACAACCGTCGTGCTACTGTAGAGGTTAAGTAGTTTTCGGTAAGTAGAAATAATAGGGCCGATAAGAATTCTTGTCGGCCCTTTTTTGAAAATCTAAATCAGTTTATTAATTACTAACTCAATTTTCTTATTGCCTATGAAAAAGCTCGTCTTAATGTTGACGTGTATGTTGGCGACTACTGTTTTGTTTGCACAAAATGGTCCTATCACGAGTGTGGAGGGAGAGTCGTTTACCTACACACGTGCAGGTAAGTGTTTCTATCCTAAGAAATATGGCGATGACAACTATATTTATGAGGGTAACCAAGGTGGTGCCATGACGGTTGTGTATGGCGCAAATAAAAAAGTGTATTTCCAGGATCCTGTGTATGGTTTCGTTCATCAGACTTACGTTGAGGGTACATTGAGTGAGGATGGAAAAACTATTACCGTCAGTGTTCCACAGGTTCTTTATGTTTACGAAAGTGGTGCCAAGGTTGTTTTGGCTGTTGGTAAGTATGAGGACGATTTAAAAGAATACAAAATAGATAAGAGTGTCACGGAGGTTACGTATAGCGTAGAGGGTGAGAATGATGATGTGCTCACGTTGAATGCTTGTGGTGACAAAGCACCTCTGGGTAACTTCTGGGAGTCAGACTCTACCTTTGCTGGACGTGGTGAATGGGAAACCATTCTTACGAAATATGTGGAGCAGACGGAAGTTCAGGAAGTGACACAGGAAGAGGAACAGCGATTGGAGACGTATGATCGTCCTATGGGTTGTGCCTATTGGGATGGCAGCGCTAATTATACAGATGTAAACAATACGATAAAAGTGGCTAAACTGGGTGAGACAGACACTATCTTAGTACAAGGTATGGTGTCTATGTTGCCTGATGTTTGGGTGCGTGGCGTGAAGAAGGACAGCATCGTAACCTTCCCCGTTCAGTTGTTGAAAATAGAAGAGGGTCAGAAGTATTTCCTTGGTGGTATAAGTGGTGATGGATTGAATTTGGCTCCTTTTACCATGTTCTACGATGAGAAACTGAATAGTTATGCTGGTGAAGATCGTTTGGTTGTCAATAGCAGTGACCTTTCTTACAATGATAATACAGTGTTTGGCTATTATACTGGCGTATACGTGGGTCAGCGTCCAGAACTCGTACAGCTGCCTGCGGATATTACTTCTGATAAAATCATGGATATGCCATACGATGGTGTTTTTGATAATGGTCAGAAAAAACAGCCTATCGCTGGTACCGTGAGCGTGGCATTCAAAGGTCAGACTTTCTATATAAAAGGTTTGGTTAAGAGTGTTCCTGAGGGTTGGTTGAAGGGAACCTATAATGAATTCGGAGAAGCTAAAATCGAGCTTGGTCAGTATTTAGGCCATGATGCTTATGGCAATATTTATGCAGTTGGTGATAAAGCAGATTTAAAAGGATTGTTGGATTTTACCGAGAGTGTTGACGATCCCGCTGCTGTTCGTTTCACTTACGATCCAGAGACTAACTCCTTTAAGTTGAATAATAACCTGTATGCTAGTCACAAGCCTCAGAAAATTAATCGTGAGTATGTGCTCAGGTCTGGTCTTACGATTAATGAGGGCGTAGCATGGGTGGCCGAAAGACAGGGCTATGATAATGGAAAAGAGGTTTCTGAGTCGAGTATTGTTACTGGTGTGAAGGCTACTTTTGCAAAAGCTGATGGAAGTAATGCACCTAGTTATTATGAGAAGGATGCTACTGTGCGTATGTATGCTGGTAATACACTAACGATTACTTCTGAGGAGAAGGTTATCGGCAAGATAGCTTTCGTTTTTGACACTAAGACAAAGACACCAATGCTTGAAGCTCAGGATGGTGACTTCAGTATTTCCGATGATATGGGCATTTGGACTGGTGATGGTACTAGCGTATCTTTTGATGTGATAAAAGGAAGTGGTAACCAGGCACGTATTAAGAGCATCATGGTATTCTTCTTTGACTATTCAACAGCTATGGTTACGGTTCCAGACTTTGCTTCTGTGATGCCTTATGAAATGAAGGCTAAAGTCAGTGGTGGCTGGATGAGTGATGATGAAGAGAAAACCATTGATGTCAAAGTGGGCTTCAAAGGAAATGATGTTTATTTCCAAGGTCTGAGTGAAAATGTACCAACAGTGTGGGTTAAGGGTAAAATCGCAGGTAATAAGGTTACAATCCCTGGTTGGTCTATGGGTACCTATGAAAATGACTGGGGACAGGAGACTGACCTGGCGTTTGGTGAGTCTGAGTTCACTTATGACCAAGAAACTGGAACCTTTAGCACAGAAGGCTATAAAACAAAAGATCCTTATGCATTCTCGGAGGAGTTTGCTGATGTAGAAGTGTTCACAGAGGTGACTATTTCAAGGAAACCTGAGGTGGCTGCCGTTCCCAGACTGCCAGAAGTGACTGATTTCGTTGGTACAGGTAATGATCGTTATGTGGGCATCAGTGTACCTGCTGTAGATAAGGATAGCACTATTCTGTTTACGAATAAGTTGGGGTATAGGCTCTTCGTAGAAAAAGAAGAGGGTAAGGTGGAGTCGCTGACTTTGACTAAAGACCTGTATGGTTTTGATGACTTGGCTGAGATTCCTTATGACTTTACCGACAATTCATATGTTTTGCGTAAGCGAGTAGCTTTGCTGCAGGCTGATGATGAGTTGCAGTCATGGAAGAAAATTGGTATTCAAAGTGTTTACCGTGGAGGTGACGTAGAGAATAAAACAGAAATCAACTGGTATGCACTCGAAAAATATTGGGAGGTAACAGGTATTCAAGTCGTGAATCCTGAAGTTCACTCTGTGGAATACTTTGACTTGCAAGGGCGTATGGCAGGCTCTTCTTCAAGAGGTCTGTTAATCAAACAAATTCGTCTTTTAGACGGCTCAATTAAGGTGGTTAAGGTCCTCCGTAGATAAAATATGTTAAAAAATCCTTAGTGATTGGCAATATGCTTGCAAATATCGATATTTTTATTGTATCTTTGCACCGTAATTGTATTAAAGAATTTAATAAACTAAAAAGTAATATTAATTAAAAAGGTATGAAAGCATTTTTAACTAAAGCCTTAATCCTGACATTTGGATTGGGTTTGACAATGACCTTTACGGCTTGTCACACAGAAGGTGGTACTGCTGCTGCTCCAGTAGTTACCAAGGTTAATCCTACACACTCTATTAGTGGTACTATTTTGACGGCTGATGGTAAGGCCCTGAATGGTGCAGTTGTTACTATTAATGGCACTGCAGTTGCAGTTACTGGTAATACTTTTGCTATTGCTGGTCTGAAAGATGGTACTTATAATATTGAAGTAAAGCGCAGCAATTACAAGACTGCTACATCTACAGAGACCCTGGCTGCCAAGATCGTTGAGGGAACCAACGGTGAGAAGACTGGTATGAACATTGATAGAACCTTCTATCTGACTGAGGAAGTTACATCTACTCAGGTAGCATTCTCTACCAGCTCTACGTCTTCAAGTGACGAAATTACCATCGAGACAACTAGTTATACAGATGGTGATGGTGATAAGGGTAATGATACAGATGCTAGTATTACTGTAGCTGCTGAGATTCCTGAAGTTTCTGGTGATGAGTACTCTACTATTGAACAGTCAATTACCGAGCAAGGTGGTACTATGGATGATTTCAAGGTTACCTTGACTAATATCACTAGCTTGGAGGATGCTAAGGCTGTGGCTCGCGTTAACAATGTGGCTACTTCTCGTTTGAATCGTGCTACAACCGCAATGCCTAATAATAACGAGTTGTTGGCTGGTGTTGCTGTGAACGCAGGTCGTTATACTGTTACAATGCCTGCAAACAAGCCTTTCGTTGTTACAATCAAGATGCCAGATGATGTGAAGGGTGCTATCGCTCTGTTCCATACCATCTCGGGTGATTCTTGGACAAGAGTTGATATGAACAATCCTCAGATTGATGGTATCCAGTCTATTGATACCCAGACATCTGGTGTTGTTAGGATCTTGTTGAGCAAGGTTAAGACTCAGTCATTCGGTTTCGGTGTAGTTGTTGAGGAAACTCAGGCTGGTGATACTGAATTCGAGGATATTGTTGCTAAGACTATTACTAATAACACTGCAAGTACTTATAGACTCTCAGGTATGAATTATACTGTGAAGTCTGGTGTTGTGCTGGGTGATTATTCTAAGTCTTCTTTGAGTGACTTCCTGCGTAAGATGATGATTCGTAAGTATGGTTCTCGCCTTGTTAAGGCTGCAAAGCTTGTTGAAAAGGTTTATGAGTTCTCTCCAGCTTATTCTATGCACCCCTATGGTGTTATGCATCTGGAAGGTATGCAGTTCGTTAACAAGATCAGATTCAGCGTTGCTAATTCTCAGGCTTACTATAACGTAGTCGAGTATGGTGATTGGTATGTATTCCCATATGAGGAGTGGTCTGAAATTGAGCCCGTTATCGTTCATGGTGGCGGTAGCAACTAATTTGAATTGAAACAACTTAAATATGAGAAGGACTGTGTAATGCAGTCCTTCTTTTTTTTCTTTATTTGTATCTTGTTAGAGAAAAAATGTGTACCTTTGCACAGACATTCTTGTTGTATGCATTATGTGGTATAGATTTTATGCTATAGTTTTAGCTCTTCTAATGACTTCTTCGGGGCTTAAGGCTCAACGGACAAGTCAGTTGGAGGTGTTCTGTGGGGCAGAGCTGAATTATCGTGATATCAATTTCCTTCGTCTGTATGACGTGTTATTAAGGGCAACTCCTGGCGTCAAATATCGTTTTGGGAATGACTGGATGGTAGCTGCTCAGGCTTATGTGCCAGTATGGAATGAGGGCTATGGCATGCGTGGTAATATGCTTCGCCTGAATATGGCAGATGTTTCAAAAGAGGTCCATTTCACGAATGCTCGTCAATATTTCAAATTTTCGGCAGGACTATTTGGTTCGGAGCGTTATGGTGCAGACGTTAGATGGGCTTTCCCTGTTAATTCCTGGTTGCTATTTCATGCTCGCTTAGGTTATACTAGCCATTGGAGCCTGGGTTATCATTTTGACGGATATTCAGAGTCGGAATTGGCAGATGACGATTGGACACTGTCTGGTGTAGGAGGTGTAAATGTTTGGCTTTCTCCATGGAATACTGAGTTGCGAGCTTCTGGGGGGCGTTATCTTAATAAAGATTATGGCGTTGAGGGTGAAGTGGTGCGTCATTTTAATCACTGTTCCATCAGCGCTTTTGTTCAGAAACATGAGTCGTATAAGAGTACTGGAGGCACGAATAATTATTCTGGAGGCTTTAGAGTGGTTATGATGTTGCCTCCTTACGAAAAGCATTCTGACAAGAGTGTGGTGTTTCGTCCCGCTTCTAACTTCCGTTTAACTTATAACGCACAGTCAAATGGATTCTCTATGAAACAGTATAATACTGATCCGGAGGAGAATGAACGTACGCAACCTATACGTATTCCGTGGGGTACTGGTAATTTTAATGAGTGATGATGATGAAGCAGATATTTTTATCTATCTTTTTCCTAATGGTTACTGCTGTAGCATGGGGGCAGCAGGCAATGGGTATAGAGGGAATGATTCATGTACCTACTGCCGATATGGATACGGTAGGTATGGCTCGAGTGGGCTTTCAGTTCGTGCCAAAAGATATGGTTCCAGATGCCATGAAATGTGATGGCAAGAAATTTAATTCTATGACGAACTTTCTTAGTGTTACTCCTTTTCGCTGGATCGAGTTGGGCTATGGCTATACGTTATGGAAGATGCATAAAAACAAGAACCCTAAGAGAGAGATTGGCTTTTATTCTAAAGATCGCTATTTCTCCGTTAAACTTCAGTTGTTGCGTGAAGGTTCTTGGTGGCCCTCTTTGGCAGTAGGTGGCAATGATGTGTTTGGTTCTAGGGATGGAGGTGAGTCTGCCAGTAATTATTATCGGAATTATTTTGTTGCTGCTTCAAAGCATATAGATTGTGGCGGACATGTTCTGGGTGCACATGTTGCCTATCGTAAGTGGAAACGTGATTTTAATCATAAATGGAATGGGGTAGTAGGTGGCGTTACCTACCAACCTTCCTTCTATACTCCCTTACGTGCGATGGCAGAATGGGATGGAAATGGGGTTAATGTGGGTGTAGATTGCCGTATATACAAGTATTTCCTGATTCAGTGCGGATTGCAAGAATGCCAGCATTTTACAGGTGGTCTCACCCTTTGTATTGGGCTATTATGAAATTTATTTCTGAAATAATGTTAATAAATTTGGTGGTTTGAAAATAAGTCCGTACCTTTGCACCCGCTTACAAGAAATACTTGCTACAAGTAATTCTTCAAAAAGTAAGGGCGTTTAGCTCAGTTGGTTTAGAGCATCTGCCTTACAAGCAGAGGGTCGGCGGTTCGAATCCGTCAACGCCCACAACAGAAGGAGTTCCGAAATAATTCGGAACTCTTTTTTTGTTAAATATCAAGAAAAACTCGGGATCTCCTCAAAATTATTATGAATTATGAATTATGAATTATGAATTATTTTGTAACTTTGCAATCTCAATTGAAGAGTATATTATCTAGATAGTAAAATGGAACTAAACTTATTGACGGCCATCTCGCCTATAGATGGTCGCTATCGCGGGAAGACAGAGCCACTGAGTGAGTATTTTTCTGAGTATGCGTTGGTGAGATACCGTGTGCGTGTGGAGATTGAATATTTTATTGCACTCTGCGAGTTGCCTTTGCCTCAACTTCAGGATTTCAATCATGACCGATTTGAAGCCATGCGTGACATCTATCGCCAGTTTACGCCTGCCGATGCGCAGCGCGTGAAGGATATCGAGGCGGTAACTAACCATGACGTGAAAGCTGTTGAGTATTTTATCAAAGAATGCCTGGATAAGATGGGTGGCTTTGAGAAATACAAAGAGTTTATTCACTTTGGTTTGACCTCTCAGGATATTAACAATACCAGTGTACCCCTTTCTTTAAAGGAAGCTATCGAACAGGTATATGTACCCCTGTTGGAAGAGCTTATTGAGCAGTTGCATGACTATGCTGAGGAATGGAAGGGTGTGGCTATGTTGGCTAAGACTCACGGACAGCCAGCTTCTCCTACTCGTTTGGGTAAAGAGATTATGGTATATGTGTATCGTCTTGAGGAACAGTTGCGCTCGTTGAAGGAAGTGCCTGTAACGGCAAAGTTCGGCGGCGCTACCGGTAACTACAACGCCCACCATGTGGCTTACCCCCAGTACGATTGGCGTGAGTTCGGTAATCGTTTCGTCAGTGAAAAACTGGGATTGGAGCGCGAGCAGTATACTACACAGATTTCCAACTACGACTGGTTGGCAGCCATCTTTGATGCTATGCGCCGTATTAACACCATCATCATCGACTTGGATCGTGACTTCTGGATGTACATCTCTATGGATTACTTCAAGCAGAAGATTAAGGCTGGTGAGGTAGGTTCAAGCGCTATGCCTCATAAGGTGAACCCCATCGATTATGAGAATTCAGAAGGTAATCTGGGTATGGCAAATGCAGTTCTGGGATTCCTGGCACAGAAATTGCCTGTTAGTCGTTTGCAGCGTGACCTGACCGACTCTACCGTTCTGCGTAATGTCGGTGTGCCTATGGGACACTCGCTCATCGCTTTCCAGAGCACGCTGAAAGGACTTCGTAAATTGATCCTCAATGAGGATAAGCTGCACGAGGATCTTGAGAATACATGGGCAGTCGTGGCTGAAGCTATTCAGACCATCTTGCGTCGTGAAGCCTATCCCAATCCTTATGAGACACTGAAGGCTTTGACACGTACCAACAAGAAGATGGATGAGAAGACTATCCATGATTTCATCCAGACCCTTGAGGTCAGCAATGAGGTGAAGGAGGAGTTGATGGCTATTACTCCTTGGAACTATACTGGAGTTTAACTAACTTTTTATATAATCATTATTTTAACGTCGTGTGACGGAGAAAGAAACATTAAGAACATTAGAATTTTAGAGAATTATGGATTTTGAAAACGAAAAGAAAGACGAACAGCAGTTTACGGAAAATGCTGCTAGCCGTGAGGGTTACCAGAAAGAGTATCGCCCGGTAGGACGTTCACCACGTCCACGTATTCATACGGGTCAGCGCCCAGCTAATTCTAGCTTCGAGCGCCCAAGTTTTAACAAGCACAGTCAGGATGATGAGGGCGGTTTCCGTCCAGAAGGCTTCGGTGCAGGTCTGCAGAGTCAGGCACCTCAGCGTAGCTATCGTCCCCGTACTAATAATTATAATAATAATGGTGGATACCAGCCCCGTCAGCAGGGTGGTTACCAGCCGCGCCCCCAGCAGGGCTATCAGTCTCGTCAGGGTGGCTACCAGCAGCGTGGTGGTTATGGTCAGCGTCCTCAGCCCCAAGGTGAATATGGTCAGCCACGTAGTGGTTACCAGCAGCGTGGCGGTTATGGCCAGCGTCCTCAGCCCCAAGGTGAATATGGTCAGCCACGTAGTGGTTACCAGCAGCGTGGCGGTTATGGTCAGCGTCCTCAGCAGGGTGGTTACCAGCAGCGTGGCGGTTATGGTCAGCGCCCTCAGGGTGGCTCCCGTCAGCGTACAGCCGATTATGATCCCAATGCAAAGTATTCAATGAAGAAACGCATTGAGTACAAGGAGCAGAACTATGATCCCACGGAGCCCATCCGTCTGAATAAGTTCCTTGCTAATGCTGGTGTATGTAGCCGTCGTGAGGCAGATGAGTTCATCCAGGCTGGTGTGGTTACCGTTAACGGTGAGGTAGTTACCGAATTGGGAACCAAGGTCATGCGTACAGATGTAGTGAAGTTCCACGATGATCCCGTATTGCTCGAGAAGAAGGTATATGTATTGCTCAATAAGCCCAAGGACTATGTGACTACCAGTGACGATCCTCAGCAGCGTAAGACTGTGATGGATCTGGTGAAGAATGCTTGTCCTGAGCGCATCTATCCTGTTGGTCGTCTGGACCGCAATACCACTGGTGTGTTGCTGCTCACTAACGATGGTGATATGGCTTCTAAGCTGACTCATCCTAAGTTCCTGAAGAAGAAAATCTATCATGTGTACCTGGATCGCAATGTAACTGCTCATGATTTGCAGCAGATTGCAGAGGGTATCACACTTGATGACGGCGAGATCAAGGCAGATGCAATTGAATATGCTGATCCCGTAGACAAAAAGCAGGTTGGTATAGAGATTCACTCTGGTAAGAACCGTATCGTGCGTCGTATTTTCGAGAGCTTAGGTTATAAGGTGTTGAAGCTTGACCGCGTACAGTTTGCCGGTCTGACCAAGAAGAACCTGCGTCGCGGTGACTGGCGTTACCTCACAGAGGAAGAGGTTGACCGCCTGCGCATGGGATCGTACGAATAAAGGTAAAAAAGTAAAAAGGTAAAAAAGTGAAACGTATAAAGGTAATTGATGTGCTGAAAAGCACAGAATATGGAAAAGAGGTCTGTGTGAAGGGCTGGGTGCGTACGCACCGCTCTTCCAAGGCTGTCGACTTTATTGCACTGAACGATGGTTCTACCATCAATAACGTGCAGATTGTGGTGGACCCCACGAAGTTTGATGAGCAACTGTTGAAGGATATCACTACAGGTGCTTGTATCTGTGCAGAAGGTACACTGGTTGAGAGCCAGGGTGCAGGTCAGTCTTCAGAGATTCAGGCTAGTAATCTGGTGGTTTATGGTCTCTGTGGAAATGACTATCCTATGCAGAAGAAGGGACAGAGCTTTGAGGCTATGCGAAAGAATGCTCATATGCGTCTGCGTACCAATACCTTTGGTGCTGTGATGCGTATCCGTCATAACATGGCAATGGCTATCCATACCTATTTCCATGAGCATGGTTTCTATTATTTCCATACACCTCTGATTACGGCTTCTGACTGTGAGGGTGCAGGAAATATGTTCCAGGTAACTACCAAGAACCTCTATGACCTGAAGAAGGATGAGCAGGGAAAGATTATCTATGATGATGACTTCTTCGGCGAGCAGACTTCTCTGACGGTGTCTGGTCAGTTGGAAGGTGAGCTTGGTGCTACTGCACTTGGCGCTATCTATACCTTCGGTCCTACGTTCCGTGCAGAGAACTCAAATACACCTCGTCACTTGGCTGAGTTCTGGATGGTAGAGCCTGAGGTTGCTTTCCTTGATCAGGAAGAGCTGATGGACCTCGAAGAGGATTTCATCAAGTATTGTGTGAAGTGGGCGCTGGATAACTGTAAGGACGACCTTGAGTTCCTCAATAAGATGATTGATAAGACGCTTATCGAACGTCTGCAGGGCGTACTGAAGGAGACCTTCATCCGTCTGCCTTATACAGAGGGTGTTAATATCCTGCAGGAGGCTATCAAGAATGGCAAGAAGTTCGAGTTCCCCTGCAACTGGGGTGATGACCTCGCATCAGAGCACGAGCGTTACCTGGTTGAGGAACACTTCAAGAAGCCAGTCATCATGACCGACTATCCTCGTGCCTTCAAGTCGTTCTACATGAAGCAGAATGAGGATACTGCCGATGGCGGTTCTGTAGGTTACAAGGGTGCTGTTGCTCCTGGTCCAACCATGCAGGGCACCGACGTACTGTTCCCACAGATTGGCGAGATTATCGGCGGATCTGTTCGTGAAGAGAGCTATGACAAACTGATGGGCGAGATTGAGCGCCGTCAGATGGATAAGACACACCTCTGGTGGTATATCGACACTCGCAAGTGGGGTTCATGCCCTCACGCTGGTTTCGGTCTCGGTTTCGAACGTCTCATCCTGTTCGTAACAGGTATGCAGAATATTCGTGACGTTATCCCATTCCCACGTACACCAAAGAGCGCTGAGTTCTAAAATTGCTGTTTTTTCCGCAATTCTTATAATATGTTCCAAATTTCTTTATGAAAAGTTTGGAACATATTTCTTTTTTACTTATCTTTGCACTTAGATATTAATATTAATTGTTAAAACAGTCAGATTTATGAAGAAGTTAATCTTTATTTTTGCTTTGGCAACCTTGGGCCTTACACAGTCTTATGCGCAGAGTTTGGACTCTGAAGATTTTGAACTTGCCAATCATGTAAGTGCGGGTATCTCGTTAGGTACCGACGGAATCGGTATCGAGGTCGCTACACCTTTGACATATAGCTTTGCTGTACGTGCTGGATATACATTCATGCCGAAGATAAAGTACAAGAAAGCTGTTGACCTGAAGAACAATGACGGTACGGTGCCTGGCGCTTTTACTGCTCCAGAGGTTAATCTGCAGGGTAAACTGAATATGGGTGATTTCAAACTCTTGTTTGACTACTATCCATTTATGAGCAGTTCGTTCCATGCTACTGCCGGTTTCTATCTTGGTAAGAGTTCTTTGGTTGAGGTGAACAATACGGCGCCTTTCGTGAGAGATGGTTATAAGGGTAATGCCGGTATTGAGTTGGGTGACCCGACAAAGGGTTCTGAGTACCGTTACACCATGTTGACCGACAATAACGGTGACGTGAAAGCTGAGGTAAAAGTCAATAGCTTTAAGCCTTATTTGGGTGTTGGTTTCGGACGTGCCGTTCCTAAGGGACGTGTCGGCGTACAGTTTGATTTTGGTGTACAGTTCTGGGGCTCTCCTGAGGTGTTGGCAAACATGAACTATGTAGACCGTAAGACTGGTGAGGTGGTTACTCGCTATGAGAAGATAAAGAAGAACCGTATTATCAACGAGAAGAAGGACTATCAGGACATCAAGGACGCCATCAAGACTATCCAGAAGGTTGGTGTCTATCCCGTGCTGACTCTTCGTATCAACGGACGCATATTGTAATAGTATAATGCTATCATGACTATAAATCATTAAAACGAAGGAAAATATTATGAAAAAGTATCTATTTTATTTTTCTGCAATTGCCGCAGTGGCATTGTGCAACATTTCTTGTAGTTCAAGCGATGATGACGATGATCCCATCATCACCCCGTCAGTAGTTTTGGAAGAGCCGGCCACTGCCAATGAGGCTGTTGCCTATACTATTCCTGAAGCCTCACAACCTCAGTCTGCTACCGGTGAGAACTACTTGGAAGGTGTCAACATCACTGAGAGTGGTAAGACCGTGCTGAAGGTAAACACCGCTCAGGGTGTGAAGTATGTCACCTTCGATACAACAATCAAGAAGGAAGGTAATAAGACTATCTACACGCTGACTAAGGATGGTAAGCAGGCTGGTACTATTGTGAAAATCGATGCTGCAGCGTCTCGTACACGTGGTACTAGTGTGGGCGACCTGATTATCGATTTGGTGTTTGAGATTCCCGGAGTTGAGGGCACAGTGACATTCACAAGTACTGTAAGTGACGCTCAGGAGGTGAATGAAATTGCTTCCAGCGTGAACCTCACCAACATTGCTCGTACATGGAAAGTTCAGGAGATGTCCATGTCGCTGAAGGGCGATGTAGACTGTACTGTTCTGGAGAAGAGTAACAACTTGATGCCGTTGGCTGAAAAAGCACAGGAGAACGATGCTCAGCTGACAGAAGACGAGTACAGGGAACTTTGTAAGACTATTGTAGGCATCACACTCGACAAGACAGGTCTCTTCTCTATCGAGTACAAGAATGCCTCTGGCAAGATCAAGTATTACTACACCAAGGCCGATGCGGACAAAGGTAACTTTACGTATATCGAGTGCGACGGCAAGACGGATAGTGAGGCTTGTAAGTGGAGTTGGGCTAATGCAAATACTCAGGATGTTCTGAAGATTTCTTCAGAAAAGGATACTGACTTCGGTAACAAGTTCTTGAACGACGACAGCCGTATTGGTGTCAAGTTCTATGAAAATGGTATTGCACACTTTACCATTACCACCAAGATTACTGGTAATAAGAATTACGATGCTACTATAGACTTTACGGTGAAAAGTAGTAATTAAAGTCAACTACAGGTATTACGCTTTTAACGTAATACCTTCATCAGAAATCTCAATCAGTCGGCGGCGGTATAAGTCGCCGACTGCTTTTTTATAGGCCTTTTTCGAAACCTTAAATCGGTCGTAGATAAGTTCGGCATCACTCTTATCACCTAAGTCGCAATGTCCGTCGTTCTCGTAGAGATAGCGTAGGAGCACCTCGGCGAAGTCGAGCGTGTGCTGTCGACCTGTAGGCTGCAAGGTAACGTCTATCTTGCCGTCCTGACGCACGTGATCGATATAAGCCGTGAGACGGTCGCCTGTATGCAGCGGCTGGAAAATCTGGTTGTCGTAAATCTGTCCTTGATAGCGATTATTGATAATCGTTTTGAAACCTAGGTCGGTCTTCTGCCAGATGAGGCAGTCGCAGGTGTCGCCATGCTTAAGGGAAGATCCGGCGACAGAATTGCTGGGCACACTATTGGAATCGCTGGATGTGCTGGCAGTAGGCGAACCCGGTGTGGGGACTAAATAGCGCTCCACCTTTGCAGTAGCCATCAGACGATGCGATTCTTCATCCTCCTTGACGAAAACGATATAATGCTTGCCTACCTCCATACGCTGTTTTTGCTCACGGAAAGGGCAGAACAGGTCTTTCATCAGCCCCCATTTCAGGAAGGCGCCATATTGGTTGATCCATGCTACCTCCAGACAGGCAAACTCGCCCACTTTGGCGGCAGGCTTTTCTGTGGTAGCGATAAGGCGTTCATCTTGGTCGAGATAGACGAAGACCTCAATTTCTTTTCCGATGGCTAAACCATCGGGCACATACCGGTTGGGAAGCAGGATGTCGCCGCTACGTTCATCACCTTCCAGATAAAAGCCCTGGTCGGCGCGGCGAATGGCTGTGAGTGTGTTGTAATCTCCAAGTTTTATCATAGAATAGATGGCTATTTTATGTCAGCGGGGGAACCGCTGACCACAGGTATATCTAGAATGCCGTCACGCATGTGGATGGTGCGATCGGTAATTGAGGCGAGGCCCTCATCGTGCGTGACGATAACGAAGGTCTGACCAAATTTATCGCGTAGATCAAAGAAGAGTTGGTGCAACTCCTCCTTGTTCTTTGTGTCAAGAGAACCGCTGGGCTCGTCGGCTAAGATGACTGCAGGACTATTGACCAAAGCGCGAGCTACGGCTACACGCTGTTTCTCGCCACCAGAGAGTTCGTTGGGCTTGTGGTTGGCGCGGTCGGTGAGTCCCATGAACTGTAACAACTCCTTAGCTCGCTCCTTGGCAACCTTGTTGGATGTGCCTGCAATATAGGCTGGAATCATGATATTCTCGATAGCCGTGAACTCAGGCAACAGCTGGTGAAACTGGAATACGAAGCCTAAGTGGCGGTTGCGGAAATCGGCAAGGGCCTTTTGGCTGAGGGTAGTCACGTCGACGGAATCGACGTGCACACTACCGGTATCGGGCTTATCCAATGTGCCTATGATTTGCAGCAGGGTGGTCTTGCCGGCACCGCTAGGGCCTACAATACTTACCACCTCGCCTTTATCTATATGGAGGTCGATGCCTTTAAGCACCTGTAATGAGCCGAAGCTCTTGGTTATATTCTTGATGTCTATCATTTTATTTGCCCCCTAAGTTAGGGGGTAGGGGGTCTGAACAAGCGAATCAGACTCTTACATGTTTGTCTTGAGGCCTGCGCTTGTTCAGACCCCTGTAGTCCCCTAACTTAGGGGACGTTTTGAATGTATCCAGCGGAGCAATGTATCATAGATACTGTTCTCCTCGTGGTGCTGAGCCTCGGTGAAGCTCATCTTCTCTTCCTTCGTGTTACCATACTGATCGGGGAAAATAATCATAAGATTTGTACCCGAGAAATATTTCGTCAACTCATCCGGCAGACGGTCGAGTGCAGTCTTGTAACTGATGGTTCCCTTACGGGCTGTCACCACTACCAACAGATTGTCGGGACCGATGTGGCTAGCCAGTTGAGGCAGTTCATTCCAATGGGCCATATAAGTGTACTTGGCACGTACGTTGGGGTGATGATTGTTGATATACTTCTGGATCAGTTCCAATGATTCGTTGCGACCATGAAACTGAATGCGACAATCCAACTGTCCTGCAAACCGGCATAGACGTTCCAACCAGCGATGGAAGCCTGGTTCGTATTCGGCCCTGCTGGGTATGGCCACCTGAATCTGGCGAAGGGTACTGAGTGGCTGTGTGAATCGCATGAGTAGAATCTGGCGGTTCAGACCATTGTAGAGACTCTGTATGAATTCACCCCAGAACTTTGTGCTTACTTCTGTATGAACGTGCATACCCATCACCACCTCAGAGCAACCACTCTCGCGGAAGGCGTGCTTGATGCCGTTGGCGATATTCGTGGCCAGTCGGACCTGCGTCTGTACCTGTACCTCTGATGCGCTGGCCTGGTGCTGCAGCTTTTCAAGTAGTTGGATACCCTTCTCCCGTTCTTGGATGCTGCCCTCGCCATCATACACTACATTGAGTGCCACGAGTTCACGTTTCAGTTTTTGATTGCGGGTGAGCAGCGCCAACTCCAGCAGTTGCGGCGCAATCTCTGGATATTTTACACAGACCATGATACGTTCGTCATCATTCTTCTGGTTGTTGGAAGATGGGTGCTGGGTGTTGGCGATGACAATATCCTGTGAAGCCCGTTCTGTAGTCAGTGTTGAGATGATACATGTAACCAATATCATGATAACCACGCCATTCAGCATATTGTCATCAGCCAATGCCACGTTGGTATCAACCATCAGTCTTCGACCTACCATCACCATAGCAATGGCGCCGGCAGCATGTGCTGATGTCAGTCCGAACATCATCTTTCCCTCCGTTTTCGTCAGGCGGAACAACAGGGCTGAGATGTAGGCTGCCAGTGCTTTTCCGAATGTACCGAAGAAAGCGATAAGGAACATGATGCCCCAAACCTCCAATCCGTCAGACAACGACTGTAGGTTGATAAGCATACCTACGCCAATCAAGAAATAAGGGATGAAGATGGCATTACCTATGAACTCGATACGATTCATCAAAGGCGACACATGAGGGATATATCTGTTGATAATCAGTCCTGAGAAGAAAGCACCAAAGATGCCCTCCAGTCCGATGAGTGCCGACAGGGCAGCGCTGATGAACATCACAGCCATGACAAAGATATACTGCATCACCGCATCACTATAGCGACGCAGAAAATAGCGTGCCAAACGGGGAATAATCAGGATACTGCCAGCACAGAATGCTGCAAATTTTGCCACAAACAGCAACCAGAACAGCCATCCGCTATCCTCGCTGAAAGTACCTACCAGTCCTGCCAGCATGACAAGTGCCAGGAAAAGCGACAACATAGACGAGCCTACGCTGAGCATCACGCTGGAGTTTTTCTGTAGACCATAACGTCCGATGATAGGGTAGGCCACCAGCGTGTTTGACGCCATGATACATCCTAATAGGAATGAAGCCCTTCCGCTATAGCCCAAGATGGTGATAGACATCACATAGGTCAGGATTAGCGGCACGAAACAAGTGAGCAGTCCGAAGACGACCAATCGCTTGGAGTTCTTCTTAATACTCTCAAGGTCCATCTCAAGACCGGCAAGGAACATGATGTAATAGAGTCCTACCTGTCCGAAAACCTCAAACGACGTGTCGCGCGACAATAGGTTGAATCCGTATTCGCCTATCAGCACACCTGCCAATACCATACCTATGATATGCGGGATGCGCAACTTACTCATCACGATTGGCGCGAAAAGAATAATGAGCAGCACCACGAAAAATATCATGGTGGGGTCTTGTATAAGTGGGGCTATCTTGATTTGTGCTTCCATTTTGTTGGCAAAGGTACAAATTTTTCTGTCAATTTGATATATAATTGGCGGAAAAGTTGTAAATTTGCACCCAATTTTAAACTTGAGTGATATGAAAGTAGCAATTGTTGGCGCCTCAGGCGCAGTAGGGCAGGAGTTTTTGAGACTGCTCGACGAGAGAAATTTCCCAATGGATGAACTTGTGTTGTTTGGTTCTGAGCGTTCAGCAGGTACCAAATATACCTTCCGTGGTAAGGAATTGACAGTGAAACTTCTTCAGCACAATGATGACTTTAAAGACATCGATATCGCCTTCACCTCTGCAGGTGCTGGTACCAGTAAGGAGTTTGCCGAGGATATCACCAAGTATGGCTGTGTGATGATTGACAACTCCAGCGCTTTCCGTATGGATGATGATGTACCCTTGGTAGTGCCCGAGTGCAATGCTGAGGATGCCCTGAAGCGTCCCCGTGGTATCATTGCCAATCCTAACTGCACCACTATTATGATGGTTGTCGTGCTGCAGCCTCTGGAGAACCTCAGCCACATCAAGCGTATCCACGTGTCTTCTTACCAGAGTGCTTCTGGTGCTGGTGCCGCTGCTATGGCCGAACTGCAGCAGCAGTACAAGGAGATAGTTGAGGATGGCGAGGTGAAGACGGTGAAAAAGTTCCCCCATCAGTTGGCTTACAACGTGATTCCTCAGATTGACGTGTTCCAGCCTAACGGCTATACCAAGGAGGAGATGAAGATGTACAATGAGACACAGAAGATTATGCATACCGATGCTAAGTGTTCTGCTACCTGTGTTCGTGTTTCTTCTTTGCGCTCTCACTCTGAGTCTGTATGGATTGAGACCGAGCGTCCCCTCAGCGTAGAGGAGGCACAGAAGGCTATCGCTGCAGCTCCTGGCTGTACGTTGGTTGACGATCCTGCTAACCTCGTTTACCCCATGCCTCTTGAGACAGCTGGTAAGGATGACGTCTATGTAGGTCGTGTACGTAAGGATATCTCTGACGAGAACGGACTGACCTTCTGGCTCTCTGGCGACCAGATCCGTAAGGGTGCTGCCCTGAATGCCGTTCAGATTGGTGAGTATTTGATAAAGGTAGGTAATGTGAAGTAAACATTCCCTATTTACCATACAACTGCGCGCTCTCTGTTTTTTCTGAGAGCGCGCAGTTTTTGTTTCTGCTTGCCTGTTATTTTTCTATCCCAAAGTTTGAAATGTGCATCCCAAAGTTTGAAATGTACATCCCAAACTTTGAAACGTACATCCCAAACTTTGGGATGGAGAATTCTAAGTGATAAAACATAAACTTTATAATGCATTTTGTTGATTTTCTGATACCTTTTATGTGTGAAATTAGACAGTTTGATAGAAATACTTATTATTGAGTATTGTGGAATAGAAAAAGATTTCGTAACTTTGCCGCCGAAAAATTTATGTAATACTACGTAATCGCTTATGAAATTTTCTACTTCAATTAAGACGTTGGCCCTGATGGCCGGCATGATGTTGGTGGGCACGCAAGCCCTTGATGCTAAAGTTTCTAAACCTACAAGTGCAGGAAGTATCGTTATTAGTAAGGTGTTCTTTAATAGCATGAAGAATGACGCTGACAAGGCATATATTCTTGCCAACTACATTGAACTCTACAATAACTCGACCGATACGCTTGACATTGCCGGTCTGTATTTGGGACTGGCTGAGAGCCATAGTGATGCTACTCAGGCATGGACGGCTACTGCTATGCAGGAAGAACATAAAGATAGTGTTGCTTTGAAACAGATTTTCCAGATTCCTACAGATGATGTTTATCGTGTTGAGCCAGGACAGAGTATTGTTATAACCAATGCAGCATTTAATCATACCGGAGTGGCCAGCTTGGCTCCTGATTTGTCTGCTGCTGATTTTGAATCGAAAACTCAGAATAATGCCTATAAAGACTATCATAATGAAAGTGTGAAAGGACTTGTTGTAGCTCATACTTACAATGCTGATAAGGTAGGACAGGCTGCTTATGCAGACTATATCAATTTTGTCACTACAGGTCCTGGTGCTATGGTTCTGTTGGCATACAACACAGATTTGACAAAATGTCCTACAGGTTTCCAGCGTGGTAAGGAGAGTGGTAATGTGATTAAGTTCGTACCTAAGTACAAGGTCCTTGATGGTGTGGATGTTGTGGTCAATACCAAGGCAAAGGCTCCCGCCGCTGATCAGAAGCGCCTGCCTGAAAGTGTAGATGCAGGTTTCATCACTCAGACAACCCCTGGTGGCAATAATGGCGAAGCGATTGTACGTAAGACCGCCTTTATTACCAGTGATGGTCGCACAGTCCTCTTTGATACAGACAACTCAAGTACTGACTTCGAGGTAACTACTGATTTGGCTATTCGTAAATATAACGCAGAAGTGGCTGGTCTGACTGACTATAACCTCGTGATTCCTGAGACTGGCTATGCTATTGTGAATTTTGAGAAGCCTTTCTGCGCAGGACGTGACGTGTTCTTCGTTCATGTGAATGCCAGCAATAAGGATACAACAACCGACTTAGGTTACTATGAATTCCCTGGTGATTCTCTGTTGCTCATCAAAGGTCCTTGGATTGCAGTTGGTAAACCAGGTGATCACGTTATAAAACTCTCAGAGTCGCAGGGCGTCATGAAAACTCGAAGTTCTATGGTGTCATGGGCCGATGAGGACACCAAGAGCGTGAAACAGACCGATCGAATGATTTATAAGTTCGTTGCAGAAACAGGTAAGGTAGGTTTCCAGCGTGTGCCAGCTACCAATGGCAATTACAACCAAGCTACATTTACAGATTCTGACCGTTTGTATATAATTGTAACTAAGGCTATTGCTGACAAGATTGCTGCTGCTAACGGCGCCACAAGTAGTGCTGACCTCGACTTCATTGCATGGCACGGCATCACACCAGAGAAGATGGCTGCTGGTGTCAGCGAGATGAAGACAGAGAATAAGGTTCAGTCAGTTGTCTATAATCTGGCTGGTCAGCGCCTGAAGAGTCTGCAGAAGGGGCTGAATATTGTCAAAGGTAAGAAGATTCTTGTGAAGTAAGATATGAAGAGAATGCTATTAGGCCTGGCCCTGGTGCTTACCACACTGGGGCTTCAGGCTCAGAATATTGACACCCTCACCGTGCGTATCAAAGGTATGCGCTGTGAAGAGTGTGCCCATAAGGTGAAGAATGTGGTGAAGAAATTGCCGGGTATTGAAGGTATTGCATTCAATATAGAGCGCCGCACGGCCAGCATTGCCTATGATACAAAACAGGTCTGCACCGATAGTATCGAAGCCCGACTGGCTGCAACGGGGCGTTATAAGGCTTCTGCCTATAGTCCACAGGATACTATTATTCGTGGTATGGGGCTTCGTATTGAGGATATGCATTGTCAGAACTGCTATAACCGTATTAGTCAGCGACTGCAGACGATGGAGGGTATTGACAGTATGGCACCGCATCTGGATAAGCACTATATTTTCGTACGCTATGATGCCAATCGTACCTGTAAGGCTGATATCCGTCGTGTTTTGGGCGGGTTGGGCTTTACGCCAGTAAATTACTACTCAGGTCCGAAAGTGGATTTTGCCTACTATCATATCCCCGCAGACAAGGTGACGCAGGAGACTATCGATGAGGTGCTTATGTTGACTGGTGTAGAGGATGTGAATGTCAATGCCAAACAACACTCACTTGCTGTAACCTTCTTCACGGATGAGACTTCGGCTGACCAGCTCCTCAAGGATATTAAGGCTGCTGGTATTGATGCTGAGGTGCCACCTGCTCACGAATGTAAGGAAGAAAAGAAGGACTAAAACTCGCAACCGATAGCCAATATGGCTTGAGTGTGGTTGTGACCGTTACTATACGAATAAGTCTCGTTTGCCTTTTGGTGAGCGAGACTTATTTGTGTGTAAGTCTTCAAGTGCGTATTGGGAAAGATGAAAGCGTATTTTACGTTACCACCCAACGAGAATTGTGAAGCAGTCAGGTATTGATACTCGCGATATAGGTAGGCCTCCATTGATGGAGGTGTCACCTGTTTGTCACTAGGCGTTTGGAATGTATTATCTTCGAAGGGACTGCCGCTACCTTTTAGGTAGGAACCGTTGAGGGTGACAGACCACACACCTTTGGCTGTAACAATGTTGCGGCAAACGGAGACAAATGGCGAATAGTTGCTGATGTCCTGCCGACGATAGTAAGGATAAACGTATGCTGTCTGCTTTCGTGTCATCCAATTGATTCCTGTCTGTAGAGTCCACGAGGGTATCGTTTCTTGTATTCCTAAATGCAAGGTGTAAACTAAGGAGGCGTTCTTCCATTGTTTATCGGCATTCTTTGTAGGCGTAAAATAATCATAGAAGGTAGCGCCAGTCGCGTTTTTCTGTTCGCGATAGGTGGTAGCATTATTCTGAAGAGTCTCAAAATCCATGTTGAAGTCGATGACATGTTTCGACTTGCAGTTGCTATAGGCGGCTTGTAGTTGCAAGGTATGTTTGTTGCTGTCGTGTTCGCTATAGGTTATCGTGTAGGGTGATTTGTTACCATAATAACCCCAGCCATAGGTGAAAGCGTATGTGGCGTAAAGTGCTAATTGAGAATTGCTTATTGAGAACTGGATACCTATACCGTTATTGTTGGTAACGAGTGGCATCTCACGACTCTTATCTGTATAGCCCTCTTGTCCGAACTGTTCTACGTGTCCTGTGAAGTTGGCGTAAGACACTAGTGTCTTGTACACCTTGTCGCTGGTACCATAGGTGCCAAAGGTGATACTCTCCGTATTCCGGTGATGCAGGTAGTAGGCACCTAGATTTAACCATGGTGTGATATCTGCGTAAATACCTGCAGATAGTTGTAAATCCATCAGCTTGTTCTGATGACGCAGGTCTTTGTATTTTGCCATATTGGCGGCAGTAAAGGCTATCTTTCCACCGATGGAGAAACCATCGACTACGCTACAGCCAAAGCCGCCTGTGAGATTATAAGAGTCACGGTGCTTGGTGCCTTCGTTGGTGAGCGAGTCTTCTATAAGGTCGAAAGGCTTGCGCTCTGGATTGATAAAAGCCGAGCCAGCCATGTGTCGGCCTGAGTAATTCTCATAACTCAGGTTGCCATAGAAGATGGTGTGCTGGTTGTAACGGTAGAACGACTCTACGTTGGCATTGAGTAATGTTGCGTCATCAGAGGCAAAATAGTTTGTAAACCCGCCTTTTTCTCCAGAAAAAGATAGTCCTGCTTGGCTCATGTTTTGATAGCTAAAACGCGTGAGTGCTGCAGCGTTAGGACTTGTGAGCCATGGGTCGCTCTGCTTCATGAATGTATAATCATGAAGCAACAGCGAATCCTGGGCCTGAATGGCTAATGTTGCTATTAGGCAGATGGGGAATATCAATCTTTTAGCGAGCATGTCTGTCGTTCGTGGAAATCGTTAGATGAATTGTTTGTGTCCATATAGACGATGTGGGCACCATTTTTTATGCTGGCCTCCGCATCAATGCCGCAGGGGTCTGCTGCGTAACCGTAAACCAGTTTCCCTTCGTTCTCGGGTAGAGCTTCTGTAGCTCCTTTGTCTACGTTACGATAGAGTGTATGTCCGTGCTGATTGTCAAGATATACATAGCCTGCATCAATAGTGGGTGTCAGCCGTTTCATATTACTGGTTGTGTTGGCAGCAGAGAATACTTCAATGCCGTCGAGAACCCAGTTTGTAGGTACTTTGACAACTTTGAAGATATCTGTCTGAGGCGAACCTGGTGTATAGCGTACGTTCTCTACGTTGGTAGTAAAATCGCGTGGGCTGATATCATAAGTCTGAAAGAGGAAAAGGGCTGGAGAGGTAACACTCAGAGCCCAGGCATTACTGGTACCTGTCCTGATGGCTTTCAGATAGTGAGAAGCAGGAATTACATCGGAAGGCGTGGGATAATACATGCTGTTTTTATAGCCTGACTCAGGGTCGTACATACAATAATAGTCTTCATGGGCATAGTTTATGGATTGTGGATAGGTCTGTGTATTATCAATAGCACCATGCACATTGACCACTATCTGTGAGTAGGGGGCAAATTGTAGCGTGTGGGGGAAATACCAGATGCCGTCAACAGCAGGAAGATAGCCCTCTGAGTCGTAGATGAGTTTGCCGTCAGTTCCATACCATTTATTATCAGCCTGACTGTTATAGGGGGATGTGATGCCAAAGCAGAGATTGGTGAGTGTGGCAGTCATGGGTGAGTTGTTGTAAAGGATGATGCACTTGTCGTATATAAAATTCTTACCATCGTCTCCCATCACGCCGCCATTGTAGAGTTCTTTGATAACCAGTTGACTGATGTTTGATGCCTGTAAGTGGATTGTAGCCATCAGGGCTGTTTTATTGCTAACGATAATCTGACCAGAGTTGCCATTTAATATCGTCATACTATTGGCACCCTGTTTTCGTGTTGTCGAGGAACTGGCTTCATAAATGCCTGAGGGGACAAGGAAATGCACATTTCCGTGTATGTCTGTAGAGTCCACAAAGAGGGCTTCATGACCGATGCTTTTCAATTCTACGCGAATGCCCTCTTTTGATATAGTCGTGCCATCAGGGAATTCTAATGAAACAGTCAGTGGGTAGGTTTCTACCGTCTCATCGTAGTCGGAACAGGCGGTGAAGACCGTAGCTATGCTGCAGCATATAAGACAGAGGGTTATGAGGTGCTTATACATTTTCTATATCTTTAAGCGGAGTGAGAGTCCGTAGTAGTAACTGGGTACGTAGGAACTACCGAATAGCGAGGTTTCTAAGTCGGTTTGTGATGAGTGTATCTTCCTCATTGTATTGAAGAAGTTGTTTGCATAGAATGATAATGATATGTGGTCGCCAATTTCCTTTGTGATGTTGATATTGGCCGAGTAATAGGCCGACAGACGATTGGGATTCATCGTGTAGGCAAAATTAGATCGTACTACAAGTTTCGACAGATCACTATAAAGTACAGGGTCGTTATCCTTTGCCCATAGAAATTTTTCCTTGAAAAGAATCAACTCAGAAGGATTATCCCAAGTGGTGTAGTATTCTGGATAGACAACTATGTGCTTGTCAGTTGTGCCGTCGTAAGGCTCTCCTTCGTAACCATTGTCGTTGTTGAGCATATAACCGCGTGTTCCGTCACTATATTCGCAGAGCGAACGACGGTAGTTATAGATAGACCCTTCTAATCGTAAGGCCACGATCATACGAATTTTGGGAATATGCGTCGTGATGGTGATGTTCTGGTTTAGTTGCTTTGACAGCGCACCATTAGCCACGTTTGCAGATGCTGTAATGCCTGTTCCTGTCACATTAGATCCCCGATAGTAGCCTATATATTGATACAGACTACCATCACTTTGGTGAGAATCTACTCCAAGGGGAATGTCAGCAAAGAGCACTTCGTCTATACCTTTATAATAATAAGCGTTGCCATCTAGTCGTATCTTGGTGTGCAGGGGTTTTATCTGCGCAAAATCGATAATCCATTCCAATCCGTATCTGTGCAGGGGAGAGTTGCCATTGACGTAGGTTGTACTTGTGGCATAAGTATGCCGTTTAACGGCATCAAGAACTTGTGGACCGGTGATGCCTGATGCATCACGCAATGTTACGAGACCCGTTTGGGAATCAATACTGAACTGTCGGTCTTCTGGAGCAATGGCATCGTAGTTGGTTGTTGGGGTAAAGTTATATTCAAATGGTGTATACGATGTTTTTGCCATATACGAACGGTTGGTGCGATGATAGAATCCTGATAATGAGATGCGTGTTCCTTTGATATCCATCTCAAAGCCTAAGTCCAGTTGGTTAGTATATTGCCAGCGCAAATCTGGATTATAGACGGCCTTTATCGGGGTGGTATGGTAGGCGCGTATGGTACGGTTTTGTGTATCACTGGTAGCTGCGAACACCTCGCGGTCAATATAGGATGGGGCAGGGTAGAGCACTTGGAATGATGGCAGTTTGACGCTCTTTCCCCAACCGGCATGCGCCTCCAATCTGTTAATCGGTTGTTGGTATCTGTTGCGCCAGAATACGTAACGTCCGTTAATGCGGGGGGATAGACTGTTTACGGTGCCGTATTCAGAACCGTGAATCATGGTTAGATCATCACGCAAACCT
>Ga0247608_10001339_pt1 | contig 34516 bp, 61 predicted proteins | sample 176DNAGHGlowgp2_FD_193490 | JGI IMG/M metagenome (GOLD analysis project Ga0247608, IMG submission 193490) | Sheep rumen microbial communities from Palmerston North, Manawatu-Wanganui, New Zealand - 1766 DNA GHGlow gp2 | ecosystem: Host-associated > Mammals > Digestive system > Stomach > Rumen ...
GTTTTGTTTTGGCTCTGGAAACCGATAGTAAATAGTGGGCGGGTTATGTGTTCTCTCTGTCACTAGCTAACTTGTATAAATAATCTCTATCTATCTTTCCTATCTCTGCTTGTTTATGATGTTCTTGACATAAACATATTAGATTATAGTTATCTAATACTCTGTCTTTATCTTCTTCTATTGGTGTTATATGATGTACTTCTAGTCCTTTATATGTATATATTCCTTCTTCTCTACATACACTGCATAGATAATTACTAGCCTTTCTTATTTCCTCTGATTTCTTATGCCAACTATTCTTTTGCCTTATACTTCTAGCTTCTGTATCTTTCTTATAACTGTTGTAGTTACATTTGTAATTTGTACTATGTACTTTTCCACATCTACTACAAGATTTAAACATTATATATTTACCAACCTAATAATTATGTACCTTTGTATTTCTAGTTCTTTCTAGAACTTTTTTATTTCCCTTTATAATATCCATTCTCCTATAATATTCTTCTAGATCATGTTGTTCGTAATAATGTAGCTCTTTATGGCTATTTGCTGATAATAAATAGCTTTCCTCGTATACTGTGTGATGTGTTTCTCTAAATGGTGGTTCATGATGTAATTCTAATTGACATTTAGCATACTTCTTCATACTATACATATCAATCCTGCCACATTTTAAAAATAGCTGTTGTTTTACAGCTTTTGTATTTGGTTTATTACTCATTATTTAACTCTTATTTTTTGATTTGGATATATTAAGTTAGGATTTTTTATATTATTCCATGCAACTAATTGATTAACAGTTGTTCCGTACTTCTTAGCTATTGCTGATAGTGTATCTCCACTTTTTATAGTGTAGTATTCTTTTTGCCCTACCATTTGATTAACTATATTTTGTATTTCTTTATAGTTGTATCCAGCATTAGTTAATCTGTTTTTTCTATCATCACCATTACCCCATTTTCCATCTATTACTTCTTTAGCAATTTCTTCATTTGATTTTTTATTAGCACCTAGTATTTGATTAACTCTATTCTGTACTTCTTGATAATTATATCCTGCTTGTGTTAATCTTGCTTTTCTTTCTTCGCCATTTCCCCATTTACCTGCTATAACTTCATTAGCCAATTCATCAATAGATTTTTGGATTGGTTGTTGTCCTATTATGTTATTAACCATCGTATCCATATCTACATTGCCATTTATACCATTTATTCTGCCACTTGCACTATACTGCCATATGTCATAATTACTTGATATATTAGGTTTGTTATCGCTATATTTAGCACACCATATTGAATAACCATAACTTGCAATTGTGCTTGGATTTAGATAGTTTTGAAACCAGTTTTGATTAGCATATACTCCTGCTTTATATCCTGCTTGTGTTATTTGTTTACAAAATTCTAATGCAAAATTAGTTAATAATGTTCTTCCTAGTTTAATCGTACTGTCATCTTCCATATCTATATAAACACAGAATGGTTTTTTACTAATTTGGCTTAATAACCTTTTGCAATGATCTATTTCGCTTTGAATACTAGCATTTCCACCTAAATTAGTAGCATATGAATAAATGTATACTCCAAACGGTATATTGTTAGCTATACAGCCATTTACATTGTTTAAAAAGTATTTATCATCTTGCCTTTCTACGTTATCTCCATAACCTAGTCTAATGATAGCAAAATTAATTTGTCCTTTTACTTTAGACCAATTAATTGCTTCTTGCCAACTTGAAACATCTATTCCTTTCATTTTTCCTCTCCTTTATCTAAATATTTTATTATTAAGTTCATAACAGCACTTATTCCACCTGCAATAGCACCTAATAAAACTGATTTTAACACTTCTTCTTGCGTTAAATCGCTAGTAGGTAAAGAAAGTGTTAAAGAAGCTAAAAAGCCTTGTATAAATGTTTTTAATGCCCTAATTAATATATCTTTCATTTTTTTCCTCCTTTATATGTAAAAAGACTAGATCTAATCTAGCCTTTTATGTCTTGTGTTCAATTATGAGAAGGTAGTTGGTTTGTGAATTATTCACGTTAATAATATAAGCCTATTTTTGAGTAATTTTAAGTAATATTCTTTTTTATTTTATTAATTATATTACAAATTTGCTTTTGGCTATATGGAATTCTTTTTTCTATCTTATATGACGATAACCTATCAATAAAATAGTATGTATATATTTTATCGTGCCAATCCTTGCTTAACCTTAACTCACTTTCTTTAATTGATAATAATTTACCTCTATCTTCTAAAATTGACTTTATTTCTGTTAATTGTTCATCAATTTTGTTTTCTTCTTTTGCTATTAAATATTCTTCAAATATATTTTTTGGAGTTCCTCCTGAAACTCTTTCTTTATCAAAAGTTGTTGCTTTTGGTTGCGTCATTGAAAATAATTTTTCTTTTTTTGATAATATTTCATCATATTTTTTTTGTGCTTCTAAGTATTTGTTTTTATAGTTATTATGTTCAATATATAACATTTTTACCTCCCATTTTTTCCTTTTGAAACATAAAAATACAAAAAAATATTCAACCAAAAAATTTCCCTTTTTATTTTATTATTCTTTATTTATTTGGATCATACACATTATTATAATTCCAAATAACCCTCCTAATATAAAACTAATCATTTTTTTAATCTCCTTACTATTGTATCTTCTAATTCTCTACTAGCTACTAATTCATTAGTATGTGTATCTATTACTAATATTTCATCATATTTATTTGCATTTACTTTATCCATCATGTAATATAATTGTTCTAAATTATCAAATTCAGATATCACTTCATAAGGCTTGTCTCCTTTTTGTAATCTTCTTTTATGTCCTAATACTTGGTATTTCATTGTTTATTCTCCATTAAATAATCTATTATTTCATTGATTTTACTTACTAACGCTAAATCATCTCCACTAAAATCGTATGGGTCTAATTTTCCTAGTTTTTTATCTTCTTTAAAAGGTTTATTTTCTAATGATTTTTTCCAACCATTTGTAAAACATTTTTGTATTTCTCCACAAGCATATCCTATTGCTTCTACATCTTGTTTAGTTAATGGTTTTGGTTTTTCTTCTATTATTTCTACTTCATCATTCAAATAAAATTCATCAATAATGAGAACATCATTTTTATTTTTATATCTTGCGACTTCATTATCATCAGTTTCATCATAATAAAATATATCATTATCACACGTTTTTATCTTTTTTGGTACTTCTTCACCATTTGCTATTTTATTTAATAAATCTATTATTTTCATTCTTTATCTTTCCCTTCTAATTCATTCAGTTCACATATATTTACAATATGTTCACATAGTTGTAATGGTATTACTGATCTTTCTTTTGCATTTTTTAATCCTTGTGTCCCAGTTCTACTTCCTCTAGGAGCTGGTGTATGGCATTTATTTCCATTTTTACACATTGGTTTAAATTTAGGATTAGGATAATTAGTCCAAATATCAGTTGGTTTCATTCTACTATCTCCATATTGACAATATGTAACTGTATATCTTGGTAAATTTTTCATGAAATTCATTTTTCTTAATCCGCCTCTTGGATTTTCAACAAAATAATATTTAGGTTTTAATTCATTTATCAAATCAAGCACGTGTTTGTTAGTCTTATCACAAAACTTTGCATATTCACTTACTGGTTCTAAATTGCCTGTTATTTCGTTCTTTTTTCTATGATGTGAAATTGCTGCTATTGAATATGTAGTGCAATCTGGACTAGCCCAAATTATATCAGGAACACCACCACATAATTCAATAATATCTTTTGCTGATACATTGTTTATATCTTCATATAAATCTATGTTTTCAAAATCTTTATTCCATTCAATAGAATAGGTTTTATGTCCTTTCTTCTCAAATGCTTTGCTAATTGATCTCGTTCCAGCAAATAATTCTAAAACTTTAATTTTTATCTCCTCCTTCTAATTCGCTCATTTCTAAATATTTTTTTGCATAATATATCATGCTTTCAATATAACCCATATCTTCACTTTCTTTTTCAAATTGTTCCCAATCTACTACATCATCATCTCTAAAATTATCAAATCCCCAATCACATTCTTCTGCCCAATTTACAAGTAACCTTAATGCTTTGTTTTCTTTATATAGTTCTTTAAAATAATCAGTTAGTTCTTTACTTAAACCAAACCATTTTTTATTTCCAATTATTATTTCATCATCACTTATTATTATCATTCTTTATCACTCTTTTCTAGTTGTTTCATTTTATCTTTTGCTTTTGTATCCAACCACATATAAAAGAGTGTTAAATCATCTGGATTTTCGTATTGGTCTACTTTCTTTTCTAGTTGTTCTATGTATGATACAAAATTTTTAACTGTATCTTCACTTGGATATAAACCACTCATACCACCACTAGCATATTCTTTTAATTCATTTAATAATTCTTCTATCTCTTTATTTTTCATTATTCCACCCTAATTCTTCTACTTGTTTGTTTATGGCTTGTAATAAATCTATATCTAATCTAACAAAATAATGTGGTTGTCCATTGATAGTAGGATTGATTTCTACACATTCTTGGTTATTATAATCTCCTCTTTTTACAAATGTTATTTTATAATCAACCACTGCCTTTTTATTGTATATTAGCCAATTATTATCATCTCTTTCACATTCATACCCCAACTTCTCAAACATCTCTTTAGCACTCACTTTATCATCTCCTTAATTTGCTAATCCCAATAGAAATGCACTAATTATTAATAATATTATGCTTATTGCATATAAAGAATTTCTTGTAAATTTTAATTGTTTAGTACATTCTTCTATTGCGTCAGTTTCCCAAAACTCTCCATAAGTTTTTATTGTTTTTCTTAATTTTTGATTTTCTTCATATAATTCCTTTTTACTTTTATTCACCATTACACCAACTTTCAATAATGTAAGGAACTTGATCCAACTGCCACTTAAAGTTTATCAATTCTTCTTTTAATTCATTGTTTTCTTTAGTTAATTTCTCTATCTTAATATCTTTACTGGCTACTATTCCACCCATTAATATTCCTAATATTGTAACCATACTAAATAGAAAAATATTAATTTTATTCATCATCAACACCTTGCCTTGCTATAATTCCTAACACATTTTTAATATATCTTAATCTTTGATAGTCTTTAGTCTTTTGTATTTCATCTATTTCTTTCATAATTTCATTAATACTCCTTTTTTTATTATTCAATATGTATTTTAATTCCCTAATCATAGTGTTATTTTTACTTTTATCAAATTCTAGTAATCCTATTTTATCCTGTAGTTTATCTATAACCCCCATTTGGCTTTTTTCTAATGCTGTAAAACTATCCCCTACCCTATTAATTTTCATTTTCTAACCTCTTTTTCTTTTGTAATAATCTATCTTTAAATTCATCTTCTTTATAGTTATAAACCCAATAACCACAATAATTACAGATGATCCTTTTAGTTTGCTTTTGAAATAATATTGAATGACCACAATGGTTACAATATTTAGTGCTATCTTGTATTTTTTTAAATCTAACCGTATCTGTTTTATACGAAGGCATCATTGCACCTTCTTTCTTTTTTTCCCATTACTATTCAACTCCTTTATTTCTTTTCTTAATCTAAATATTATCCTGTTTTTCTGTTTTATTTTTTCTTGTAGTATTGCTTTTTCTTCCCATTCTCTCCTTAATGCTTTATCTTTATTTCTATTATCTCTATTAACTTCTTTTAGTCTATTTTTTAATCTTCTGTACTTGGGGAATGCATATAATAAATCAAATATTTCTTCATCTTTTTTCATTCTTTTCTCCATTTTCTATAATTATTTTTCCGTTTTCTGCTCTTACTTCTAATTTTGTTTCCTCGTTAAATCCTGCTTGTCTTACAACCTCTTTTGATAATGCTACTTTGTAACAGTTTATTTTTTTTTCTCCATTTGCTTTGTAATACATTTGTTTTGTTAATTTAGCCATCTTATACCTCCATTACAAATTTACTATATTTTTTTAAAATTAAACAATTAATTACAAATATTACTAATGATGTTAAGTGAATTGTAAAGAAATATTTATCACTATCACTTCCTAACATTAATAACGATATTAAATTTATAATAACTAACATATTTACAACCCATTTTTTTAAATATCTTTTTTTCATTTTTGTTCTCCTTTCTTTATTTGTTCTTTCAATTCTTTAATTACTTCTGATAAATTCCCCTTACTAATAAATATTTTTTTCATTTTTTTATTCCTTTCTGTAAGTTACTTTACCTTACAAGTACATATTACCATATTGTCATAAAATTGTCAATAGAATTTGTAAATTTTTTCACAAAATATTTTCTAAATGAAACAAAAAAAAGACTAGAAAGCTAGTCTTAGTAATGTAATTTAATATTGTTATGTGGTATTTTAAATAGCTTTTTTATCTTATTAATAAGTTCATTCTCATTAATATTTTTATCTGTATAAAACCCTAATATATAATCTTCAAATAATGCTTCAATATATAATCTATTTTTTTCATCAATTATTTTAAATTCTGTTTTATCTTCTAGTTTAAATAAGTCTAGTTGCATTTTTATAACTCCAATTTCTCTTTAATTTCTTTTTGAAACCATTTATTTCATAATTAATTTACTTGTTCATCACTAAACCAATCATGTTTAAGTGCTTCATTAATCCAGTCATAATATCCTTCATTAATATTATCTATATTTTTTTCTATATTATTTTCTATATTATCTCTTATATTATTAGTTAAACTTTGTTCAATACCCCTATTAAACTTTGTTGTATACCACATTAAACTTTGTTTAATACCCCCTTCAACTTTGTTTAATACCTTATCCAACTCAGTTGTATAGTATTCACAAAATTTTACGCCATTAACGTATTTTTCATTTTTTACTATATATCCTTTATCTACTAATGATTTTAAATTTTTAGTAACACCCTGTTTTGTTGAGTTTGTCCAATCGGCTAAATATTGTAATGATCCACTAAAACTTTGTTCTCCATCTTGACTAAAACCATAAATAATTGAATACACAAGTAATTCATTACCTTTTAATTTAAGTTCGTTAATCATCCAGCCTTGTATAATTATGTAGTTTTCATTTTTTACTTTACTTTTTTTCATAGCTACCTCCTTATTGGTATGCAAAAAGAAGACTATATAGAATGTACTGAGGGATTAAGGTCAAGACGCCCCTACTAATACACTCTATATAATCTTCCTTTTGTCTTGACCTATAATAATTATATCACACTTTGTCGAATATTGTAATATATTTTTTAAAAAGTTTTCTATTTGGAACTTTCTAAATTTCTTCTACCTCTATTCCGTACCTTTTTTCAAATAACTTCTTTTTTAGCCTATAAATTTCCGTTTTAAAGCCTTTAACATCTATAACGTGTATTCTATCGTCTTTAGTTGTTTTGTATGTAAAATCGGCTTTATATGTGATTTTACGGCGTGTTTTGTTATTAAGTTTAAAACTTTCTTGCAAAATGAATTCTTTTTGTAACTCTAAATTATAAATTGCTCCTTTTTTTAATTCACTTTTTAGATATAAATAATATTGTGCTTCCTTTTTGCTATCAAATTTATGTCCGTCAATTATAACTTTTTTACTATGATATTTACTCACAACTATCAACAAATTTCATAAAATTAGAGCTATATCCATCGATGGCGTAATCTATATAATCACTTGTTTTATTTAATCTTGCTTCTGCTACTTCTTTACTAGATCTTAGTTCTTCATATGTTGCTTGTAATTTTCTTCTTGCTCTTGTAATGCTCTCAAAAGGTGGTAATCCAAATTCTTTATGTCCTAACATCATTAGTCCAAATGAAGTTGTGTTAATATCAAATCCTAATTCATAATAAACTTCTGCTATTAATTTAAAATCATCATCTCTTGTTGATGGTATTTCTATTAATACATTTTTTACTGTATCTTCAATTTTATATAATTTATTCATAAGTAATTCCTCCCATACCTTTCAATAAATTCTTTTATTGTTTTGTTATAATAAACCAACCAAGCCACCTCTGATGTTCGTTTTAAATAATTGTCTAGTTTTTTACCATTTTTGCAATGTACTGCTTCATTTGAGCCTGTATGATGATAAATACATAATGGAACTACTAGACCATCTTCATCAGCTTTCTTTCTATTGTTTCCAAACAATGTATGGTGGAGGTGCAGATTGTTTACTGCACCACATACAAAGCAACGCTCTAAATCATTTGTAATTATACTTTTCATAATTTCAACCTCTTTTATTAACTATTTGAAACCTTTAACGCCATAAGTTTTTCATTTCCTCTATTTGATATGGTGGTAATGTTTCAATGCCTAATTCTTTGGCTTCTGATACAATTCCATCAATCAAAATAGCCATCTCTTTTGTGTTATATTCACTTGATCCTTTAAATATTTTATAGTGTGTAAATTCTTTGTTGTTTAATATGCTTTTTCCTGCTATCTCATAATATTTGAAATATCCAGTTACATCTATATTTGATAATATACTTACTAACTCACTCTGACCGTATCTTTTTAACATATGTAAATATGCCTCGTCTTTCCCAATTCTTATAATATCAGCTATCTTTCCTATTAAAAGCCAAGCGTAAGAGTTAGCGTTTAAACTTCTTTTATGTTTATGCTCACTTAATCCTATGTCTATTTCTTCAAGTTCTTTTAATTTACTAAATTCCTCAGATAATAAGTCATATTGATTACTTAATTCTATTGTTAATTTTGGTTTATGGTTTATATAGTCCAAATCTAAACCAACTATTTTACCTTTTAATATCATATTATTTCCTTCTTAAACTAATGGCATTTCGTAAACGTCAAACGATATTCCTTGATTATATAATTGAATTGCTATTTGATTTTGTGCTTCATAATTACCATGTTTATAAACTTCAAACGTGCTATGTAATGCTATGATATTCGATAGAACTTCTTTTGCTCTTTCTCTTTCTTTAAAATTTCCTAAAATAACTTTTGTATCATCGTTCATAGTTGCTATTACTGAATAGATTATATAATGCGTATCATCATAAATCTTTCTTTCGCTTATTTCGATTGTTTTTGAGTTTGCCATGTTTAAAGCAATATCTTTTTGCCAGCTTACAATTACCATACAAATTCCCCCTTAAATTTATAATACCATTGCGTTTATATTTCCAACGTGTATCATACTCTTTTCGATGTAACAGTCATGTGTAAATACATTTCCATCTTCAAATTTTAATTCAAGTCTTATAGTAATGTGTTTGCTATCTTCTGCAATTTCTTTAATCTTAGTCTCGGATAAATAAGTCAAAAAACTATCTATCATTTTTTACACCTCCTAAAAAGGTAAATCGTCATCATCTGTTTGATTTTCAAATTGCACTTGTTTTTTTGTTTCTTTTTTTACTTCTAAAAATTCTATTTTATTTGCTAATACATTATAATCATATTTCCTATTACCATTTTTATCTTCATAGTTAGATACTCTTAAACTTCCTTCTATTGCTATTCTATCTCCTTTTTTACAATAATCATTTATTAATTTTGCTGTTTGTCTAAAAGCATTTATTTTTATAAAGTCTGCATTGTCTTTATCTCTATTTACTGCTAGATTAAAAGTTACTACCTCCATATTGTTTTGAGTATATCTTAATTCAATTTCTGTTGATATTCTACCTATTAAAAATATCTTATTCATTATCTAATCCTCCTAAATATTTATCTAATAATTCTAATGCCATTTTTTCATTTATTGGTATATTAACATATTTTCTTATATCTTCTCTTAGATGTAATCCTTTTAAAAATTTAATATCCATGCCATAGCTTTGCATATAACCAATTCTATATAGATTTAATTGGTATGCTAAATATTCCTTATCTAAAACAGATGTTCTTTTTATATCTCCTAATCCAACTTCTTCTCCATCTTCCAAAACTAAATCTAATCTTCCAACTGCTACTGGTTCATCATCTTTAAATATTAGAATAGGAACTTCGTTGTCTAAAACATTAAACTTATATTGTTTTTTAAGAAATTTAAAATTTTTTAGTTCTTTCAAGTCGCTTTCTATACCATTTTTACAATATTTTTCAATAGCATTATGTACTTCTGTTCCTTTTTCAGAAGCTCTTTTTAAAACTGTTTCATCAATTCCTTTGTATTTGTTTCCAAACTTAATTTTTAATATTGTAGTAACACTAGGTAATATTATCCCATCACATAAATAACAATGAATATCATCAATGTATTCTATGGTATGTCCTTTTATTTCGTATGTATCCATAATTAAACCTCAGGCATTTCATAAACTAAAACTGAAACGTCTTTATAAGTTACTCCGCTATCATTAAATTCAACTTTAAAGTCCATTAATTTTTTTTGTATTTCATCTAATACTTCTAATGCTCTTTCTTTTGAATTATATGTTCCTAATATATTATCGATACTATCATCACAATATATTGTATAGCCTTCTTGTTCTTCAAAAATTCCTAAGTCTATAACTCTTCTTAATTTCATTTTATCTTGACTTCTTATCCGTAATTCCATATTATTTCACCTTAATTCTGATACTAGATTTAACAGGTGTCATTTTTACATACTCATCATATTGGTCTTGATGTTCTGCTTTAAATGTTTTACTATCAAAAGTTTCTCTATCACTTGAAGCAATATAACTAATTAATAAATCATCAGTTTCAATTTTAATAATTCCCTTTGCTTCCATTTCTCCTAATATTTCTTGCTTAATAATATCTTCCTGCTCTTTGATTTCTTTTAGTTTTTTTTCAAAATCTGCTATCTTTTTTGATACATCTTCATTTAATATTGCTATTTCATTTTCAACTCTAATTAAGTTCATCTTTCTTTTCCTCCTCATCTTCTAAAAATTCTAATATTAATTCAATTTTACTTGTTTCAATAAAATATCCATTTGTTTTTTCAAGCAATGTTTTTAAATAACTAACTAATTTTTTATATTTAAACTCTAATAAATCCATATTACTTTTTTCCTTTCTTCATTATAACGCTTATAATTTCACTAGCTTTTACAATGCTTAAATCTTCTAATTTTTCAATATCATTTGCTTCTAATAATTTTGTAAGGTTATCACCTTTATAATATTTATTTAACAATTCTACTTGTTTAGGGCTTGCCTTTTGTTCCTCTTTTGGCTTTGATAAACTTTGTGCGTCATCATCTTCGGTTGCTAGTCCAAACGCCATTAATAAACTGTAACGTCTTGCATATGTTAAAGCACTTCCCTGTTGTTGAGCTGGGTTATCTACTCCATACAATGTGGCGTCAACAACTCTACAACCACGTCTTGCTTCTTGAACTTCGCCATTTATTATAGGTACTGTCATAATGTAATCATCGTCATTAATTCTATCTATATATTGATAATAATAAATTCCGTTGTTTTCTAAATAATCATGTATTTGTGCTATATCAACATATTTATAAGAATATTTTTCTCCAACTTTTGCTGTTTGGTTTTTCTTTACTTTTGAACTCATCTTTTCTTCATTTAATTTTTCTTCCATTTTAATCTCCTTACTTTTTAATCGTTTTCAATTTCTTTTTGAAACATTATGTACTAAAAAAATTTATTCTAATTCTTCAACTTGTTTTTTTAATTTTTCTAATGTTTCATTATTTAAGTTTAATATTATTTCCTCTAGTTTTTCTATTGCCTCTTTGTATTTATCCATTGTTATTTCCCTTTCTTCATAAGTTCCCAAATATCATCTATTGTAAAAACTTCTGCGAATTGTTCTAACAGTTTAAACGATGGATCTTGTGTGCCTTGTTCGATACTTACATAGTGGCTTTTTGAAATTCCCAGTTTTTGTGCTATATCTTGTTGTGTTAAATCTTGCATAATTCTAAACATTTTTAGATTATATCTTTTCATTTTTTTCTCCTTTCTATTATCATTATATCGTAAATTGGTAAAATTTGTCAATAACTTTTTATTGTTTTGCAATAATATTTGAAAAAATAAATTTCTTGTTGAAACTTATATTATTATGTTACAATAATATTATAGGAGGTTAAGACAATGATAAATAACAAAAGTATAGGTAAACAATTAAGAGATTTAAGAGTTTCACGAGGTTGGAAACAAACGGAAGTTGCAAAAAAAGTTGGATTGTCTAGACCTGCTATTTCAAATTTAGAAGCTGGTAAACGTTCATTAACACTATCTACGCTAAAAAGATTTTGTGAAATTTATGAAATTGATATTTCATATTTTGGTATTGAAACATTAACTTATAATGAAGGTATAGACCTAGTTAGCAGAATTGAAGCTATTTTTAATAGTGATATACCTGATGAAGAAAAAGACAAACTACATAGAACTATTTTAGAAATTTACATCAATAGCAAGAAATAATTAACTATTTGAAACATCTTTGTTTAAAAAAATAATTTCATAGTCAATTTTTATTTTTTCTTGTTCTTCATATAAAGAAATTAATAAATTGTAAAATTTGTGAATGTCCATAATATCACCTCCCATAATGATATTATGGTTTTTTATTACTAAATATACATTAAAAGGAATGATTATAGTGAAAAAAGTTCTAAAAGTATGTGGTTATTGTCGAGTTTCAACTGATGAACAAAAAAATTATGGTTTTTCTATTTCTGCCCAAGAAGATAAAATAAAGAATTATTGCAAAGAAAAAAATTATATTTTGACTAATATTTATATTGATGAAGGCTTTTCTGCTTCTAATATTGATAGACCTGCCTTACAAGAACTACTAAAAAGTCTAGATGATATTGACGCTATTATATTAACTAGGTTAGATAGATTATCTAGGGACGTTTTACAAGCAAGAAAAATGGTTGAAATATTTATCATGAATAATATATCTTTAATAACACTTGAAGAAAGTGATATTGATACTACTAGTGCTGATGGTATGTTTACCCTTAATTTGAAGTTATCACTTGCTGAACGTGAATTAAAGAAAACATCAGAACGTATTAAGTCGGTCTTTGAATACAAAATAAAAGAAGGTCAAGCAATTACTGGAGCTCAACCTTTTGGCTATAAAGTTGATATTGTTAATGGTAAAAAGTGTGTTGTTTTTGATGAAAACAAAGAAATATTAAATGAAATTTTTAATTATTTTGGTAAACATCATTCTGTAAGAAAAACAATGTTTTATATAAATGAAAAATATAACTTAGATAAACATTATTCTACATATAGCAGAACTTTAAGAAATCCTTATTATACTGGATCATATAAAGGAAATGAAAACTATTGTCCTGCATATATTGATAAAAAGACATTTGAAAGAAATCAGGAATTAATAAAATCTAATATTAGAGTTAATAAAAATAGAAGGCATTATTTTTTTACTGGATTAATTATATGTCCTGTTTGTGGTAGGAAATTAGCAGCCAGTCCTGCCCCAAAAGATAATCATAGATATAGATGTAACTCGGCTGTTTTTAATAGGTGTTCTTTTGATATTCTTTTAGCAGAACGGAAAACAGAAAAGGTGTTATTAAATACTATTGAAACCCATTTAGAAAATTATATTATAAATTCAAAAGAAATAAATAAAGTTGGTGTAAAAGATTTTTCAAAAGAAATCAATTCAATAAAAAAAGAATTAGAAAACTTAAATTATCTATTCAAGAAAAATCGTATTTCATTAAAAGATTATGATAGAGAGTATGATGAATTAGAACTTGAATTAAAAAAACTTGAAAGCGTTGTTGTAGAAGAAATTGATTTGAAAAAATTTGAAGCTATATTAAATAGCGATTGGAAATCAATATATAGCAATTTAAACAGAGAAAAAAAGCAAATTTTTTGGAGGAATTTAATTAAGGAAATTCATATCATTGATGGTAGGTATGTTTTTGATATTAAATTTTAGTGCTTAACTTATCATCGCCAGTTGGTTACGCTTAATTAGGCACTATTTAAAAAAATAAAAAAAAGACTAGGTGGCGTTCCTAGTCTATTTATAAAGAGAGAAAAAAGAGTGCGTGTACACAATTATATTATCTACAAAATAATATTTTATATACAAAAAATGAGGTGGGTTTATTTACCCACCTTTTTAATCTTTTCATACCATTTATTGTAATCTTCTACTTTGGTTTTTACATATGAATTCCCATCGTTTTTTGTATATATATCATACTCTTTGCATACTTCCTGATAATTTTCAGGTAGTTTCCCTTCTGATACTCTTACATGGTCTTCTAAAATTAATTGAAAAATACTTTGCTTGGCATTGTGCATTCTATTTTCCTTTTTAGTTTCCATATTTGTAATAATTGTAGTAAGAGAAGGTATTAAGACTGTTAATACAGCAATTATTTCGTTTTGCATTTCCCCTCCTTTTTAATATCCTACAACTCTAGTAATATAAATATTGTTTTTATTTTGTATAGTTGCTCCATTTGGCATTATTGTTAATTCTGTATAATTAATAGGCGTTATACTTGTTCCCTGAATTTGTACCGAAGTCTTTTTTGCGTAAGAATAGCCTTCGCCTTGTGTGTAAGGATAATCAGCGTCTAAATAAGCAATTTTACCGTTTGGCTGATATATTTTAGTTGAATTATAATAATTATCATTGTTTCTATAAAATATTTCAATATAAGTAAAATTGGCTGTACTTTCGGAAAGTGTTATAGCGTCTTTAGATCCTGTTGAATTATTATACAATTCAGTTCCAAGTAATTTTTTTAAAATATTTACTCCATCAACTTCAAGACTTTCTTCACTTGTTGGGAAGCCATTTATTCCTACTGAATTTAAAAGTCTATCAAAAAATATTAAAGGTATTCCTCTATCTACAAATAAAACATAACTAACTACTGTTCCTAAACTATCAGTTGTTACAACTCTTACATTCCATTGATAGTTATTGTCTAATTGAATAGTATAGCTAGTATTGTTGTTTATAGTTGTTAAAGCTCCATAATTAGCGTCTGATGTTTTTTTAGTTTGATATTGAATTGTTATTTGGTTTTTATTATTTAAACTTGAATAAGTACAATCAACCATTAAATCGGTTGCAGTATAGTAATTACTTTGTCTTTGGCAAGTTATATATGAATACTGGCTTTGATAATCTAGTATAGTAACATTTATGGTTTTAGTAGTTGTAAATCCTCTACTATCAATTAATGTTATTATTGCCTGTTCATCACTTGCTAAATTAACTGTTCCATAAGTTACATCTTGGCTTGATACTGTTGTTCCACTTATTCCAGTAAAAGTTTTTGTAACATTATTAAACGTAACAATACAACTTGATAAGGTAGCATAGTTTTGAGCCTGTAAGTTTTGAACGCTAAATACTAATGTTGATTTATTTCTTACTATTTCTTGATTATTATTTGTAATCGCTACAATAGAAGAATTATTATCTTTATAACTTGATGTTCCTATTACTGGATTTGAATTTGTAACATAAGCATTATAATTACAAGTGTTTGTTCCTACTTCTGTGCTTCCATCGTAAGTTGTAACTGATATAGTCCCACTATAATATTTTGCATTTGGTATTAATTGATATAGTTGATTAGCAATTGTTGAAGTGTTAAAAGTACAATTATTTGTAACTCCTGTTGCAACTTGTACTGATGTACTACCATAATTAAAATAAACGCTATGAGTAAATGCACTTGATTTCCTATTCATGTGAATAGTTATAGTATCGCCTATATTGAAATTTGGGCTATTATCAGGCCATGAATTAATTGATGGTTGGCTACCTCTAGGAATTGGTGTTAAAGCTGTTAAATCAGTTTGTACGCCTCCACTAATAGGCGTATATTCACTATTTCCACCTTTACTAAACCAAGCATAAGCATAACCACTTAATTTTCCATCGTCATTATGTGTAACTGTTATTGTTCCTTCTGCTGTTTTTGTTATGCCAGCACCACAGCTTGAAAAGTTTAGCGTTGCTACCTGCCTATCATATCCCTCTCTGTTATCATGCCAATAAATAGTTAAATTTGAATTTTGACTAGAACTCCAAGAAGCACCAGTTGACGTTAATTTGGCTCTACAAGTTATATTTGAAGTGTTGTTTGCTTGATTAACTGAATTCTCAATAAAATAAGCATTTAAAATATATTTATATCCATTTTGAGAATATAAATCTTTGCTTTTTGTTGCAGTAATCGGCATTAACTACCACCTCCTACATTTACAAGACCAATACCATCGTTAATTACATTCCCATTTTGTGTTATTGTAATTGGAATAAATCTTAATTTATTACATAGTGTTATTTCTTCTTCAATAACACTTTTTTTCATATGAAACTCGTCTTTATCTACCCAATAAATTTTATTATCATTTTTATCATAACCTGCGAAGCCTATATCGTTATTCATTAAAATATACGATCCATCAGCACCATACATTTTTAATCCATTTTTATTAAGAGTTGCTATTAATGAATTCGCTTCATCATATACTTCTATTTGTCCGTTTTGATTTAAGTTAGAACCTAATTTTAAAGTACCACCATGAATTAAATCGGCTGTAAGATTAATAACGTTTATTTGTCCCATGTTTAATACATTATCAATAGTCCAAGCACTTTGGAAAGTTCCGTCTATTCCAGTTTGTGAAAAGCCTATTCCACCGTTATTTATCATAATTACATTTGTTGCTTGGTCTTTTGGAAGTGTATCTACTATTAAAATTTTATCTCCTTCATAGATCACGTAACTACTACCTAAAGCGTTCCAAATTTTATCTTGTGCTTGTTGTAGTTCTTGTCCTAGTGTTATTTGTAATGTTGCATTATTTTCTTCTAGTGCTTTATTTGTTTCACTTGTTATAGTGGTCATTAATCCACTTAATTGTGGCGTAAAATTACCAAACTCAATTTGAGTATATTTATTTAATATGCAATCATATTCATAACTAATTATATGAGTTAAAACATTAATACCTAATGTTTCATCTGTAACTCCTATTGTATCTCCAATATCACTTACTTTTTCAATATTAGCAGTTAAAGTATAATTGATTTTAGGAATACAATTAGCGTCTAGATATAATTGAGCTTGTTTTCTTAAATCATTAACTAATGCTTGTTTATATGCTTCTTCATCAACATTTCCATCTCCATCTCTAAAATCATCTGAATTTACATCTTGAGTAAATGTTATTGTTTTTGAATAAGGTAAATCATATTGCGTTAAAGAAGTCATATAAACGTCTTGATTACTATCTACTGCGTTTAATAATAACCCATCTTTCCCTACTGGCAATAACTTTGTAACAACATTAGACCAGTCATAAGTAACAGTAATATTTTTTAAATTTTTTCCATATCTAATTGTAACGCCATTATCTTGTCCTATACTAGCCATAACTTTAATATTAAAATTATCTCTAACTAAATGTCCTCCCCAACGTTCTAAAACCACATTTATAGCCTCATATAGCGACTTTCTAACACATCTATAACTATTTATATTACTTACATTAGAAAGTGTCGTAAATGGGCTTAAATTGTCTGTGGCGTTGTTTAAATGATCTAATGCGTCATTGCAATTTTTATCTACAACATAACTATCTTGAATTACATAGTTTTGACTATCATAATAAACATGATAACATTTTGCAGTTATTTTTTTTCTTGTAACAGTTGGATTTGATACTCTAAACGCTTGTTCTCCCTGAGGAGTAGGAGCAACTATTATCTTTCCTTGAACTAAATCGGTTATATAATCTAAATTAGTTTCTAAATCTAAATAGTATGCTCCATTATCTTCTTTATGTATTTTTGCTTTTGTAGGTATTATTATTTTATCTCCATTTGAAGAAAAAAGAGTGTCAGTTGAATTAAATAATTTAATCATTTAATCACCTTTTTTCCATGTACCATTAATTTTTTTCCACAATATGCACCTTTTCCATGTGCTATTAATTTTTTTCCACCCAAAAGCATTTTTCCATGAAGAACTTACTTTAATATGTCCATTTCTAATTGAATTAGTATGATAGGTAAATGTAGTATAACTCTCAGTACCAAATTCAACTTGACCAGCAGTAATAACAATATTTGAAGCACTTCCGTCATTGTTACAATCAATTATTTTTGTAATATTATTGAATACAGTAGAATTTGCTGGTACATCAACTGATACACCATTTAACAATACTTCATTATTTACTTTTAAATAAAATTTTGTAGTGGTTAGTAAACTTGAGTAATTATTTATACCCCCATAAGCAAAGTTCAAAAGTAATTTATTAGTATTTAAATTATAAAAAGCAATAGGATTAGCCTTGCTATTAAACACTACATAATATTCAAATATTCCACCACCACTTGAACCACCTGTTATAACTGTTGGAGGAACAACAGGACTATTATCTGGGTAATATAATTTTACTTCCATATTATTCACCTAACTTTCATATTGAAAATAAACATCACCATCATTTCCTAAAGAACTTGATGGCTCACTTGTGCCACTTAATACTTTAGGTTGGTAACTATTATCACTTTCAGTTTTAGTATAGGCATCTGTTATACCATAACCAGCTAGTGTAGTTGAACTATCTGCTTTATCATCTAATAAATTATCAGTTTCAGTTTTAGTGTATGTATCATCAATTAAACCTTTTAATACTTTTCCTTGATTAGCAGATAAAGGTTTATTAGTGTTAGTGCTAGTAACATTATCAATAATATCAGTTGTATTTATTTTATCATCTAATAAATCATCAATTTCACTTTTATTATAAAAATTATCAGCATTTAAAAATTCATCTAACCATTCTTCTTCTGTTAATGTACCTCCATTTTGAACATAAAGCTCATAAGCAGAGTAACCTCTTTCACCTTTAACTAAATAGTTTCTTGTGTTATCTTTATCATTTGAGTTACCTTCAATAATTGTTATTTTACTCATATTAATTACCACCTTTCATTAATGCACTTGCACTTATATAAAATCCTGCATCATCATTGGTTTGAGTTATATTAGTTTCACCATCATAAGAATAAAAATTTCCTAATAACTCTAACTGTTCTATTAAAGTTTCATCAGTTATTTGTGTTATTACTGGAGTTGCTAGTGGATAATATAGAATAACATTATGAGTTGATAACCATGCATTTAAATCAGACGTACTAGCAATTTTATTTATTACCATATATAAAGAACGTGTTGATGTTGTTGTATTTGCACCATAAAACCATAAACCATATCCTTTAGATAGAGCAGAACTATATCCACCTATAACTGTTCCACTTGGTAAGTAACTTGCATAAGCTTTATCTAAATTAAATAAGTAATCTGTTATTGCAGTCATACTATAGCAAAAGTTTGTTCCATCATTGGCTCTTAATTGCCATGTTTCACTACCATCTAAAACTACTTTCTTAATAACTCCATACTTGTACCAATTTCCATTTTCTTTATAAAAATAATCTTGTTGATTTCCTGCTTTACATAATACTAGATTTCCTATATTTAGTTCATAAGTTTCACTATTAGTTCCATCTCCTATAGTAATAGTATTATTTCCTGTTACTACATGAATATCTTTTACTGGTGCTGGAACTCCCCTTGTATATGTTTCAAACGTTGTATCACTATCAGTTGAAATCATTATATTTTCAATTTTAATATTTGCTTCTACTACTCTAGCATATAAAACAAAATTTGCAGAAATTTTTTCGCTTTTTACTAATCTTTGCTTTCCTACTGATAATTCAACTGCATCACCTGATGATGCAGCACCATAATAAAAGGTACATGCCACATCTGTTGTTATATCCATACTTATATAATAAGTTGTATCACTGTCAAAATCATCAATATAATTCAATAAATTAATATAAGAAATATATATCCCACTATAATTATTATTTGGATTTGAAGTAAATGATATTGAATTTTCTGTTTTAGTTACATTTGATGGTGATTGATTATTACTTGTTGATATAGTTGTATAATTAGTTACATTAAACACATTTTTACCTGTTGATATTGCTTGTTCTATATTTCCTGTTATTTCTAAACTCATTTTTGCTTTTTTCGTATTATTTAAAGTTATATTAGTTCCTTCTACTGGTACTCTAGGCCAATTAGTATATATATTATTTATTTTATTTACATAACTTCTAAATGTATCATTATCTGTTATTCCTGCTTCAAATTGATTTAAAGCTGTTTTTATTTGTTGCTTTGTTTCATCTAAATATTGTAATTTGTTTAAAGTTGGCATTATTACACCTCCTCATCTTGTGGATTTAATTCTTCAATTGGTTCTTCTATAATTTGTGGATTTATGGTTTGTAAATTTATAGATTGTGGTTGGATAGCTTGAATATTAGCTATTTCTTCTGTACTTGGATATTCTGCATATAATTCATTTATCTTTGTTACATAACTTCTAAAAGTATCGTTATCTGTTATTTCTGCTCCTAAATCATTTAAAGCAGTTTTTATTTGGTTTTTAGTTTCATCTAAATACTCTAATTTGTCTATTGTAGCCATTATATTACCTCCCCATTTATTTCATCTAAATATTGTTTTATGTATAGTTCTGGGTCATCAGGTGAAGGTATTGTTTGCCTTGTTACATCTTGTTCTATTATAAATCTTCCCTTCATTATAGTAATGATATCCCCATTTACTCCTATTTGTTCATCATAATAATAAGTTCCTGATTGCAAATCTTTTGTATCATTTGGTGCTAATCTTACCACATAAGTTCTTATATCGTTTTCTTCATCATAATATAAATAAGTAATTCCATCATTTAAAGTCTTTTCAAATAAAACTTCACTATTATCATTTAAACTATCTCTACAAGTAAAATAAATACTTTCTAATTCTTGATTTCCTAAACCTTCTACAAATATGTTATGTGAAAATGTATCACCTCTAACATTCCTTATATCATTTTTGTAATAATTCATAGTTAAATCACCTCACCGTTGATATCATCTATTAAATTATCTACTTCTGGACTACTGCCACCTTCTACATCTACATTTGCTTGTTCATATTCAGTTACATCATATGTGCCATTTTCGGTTATATCTATTGATCCATTAAATTCTTCTATATATCCTGCCGTTAGTAAGTCGTTTATTACATCAGCACTTGCAAAATCACTTGGTAATATTTGACCTTTTCTTATATCTTCTTCTGCATAAACATCTTTGTTTATAGCAAAACTTGTTAAAGCCCTATACATTTTTTATCACTCCTCTCTAAATCCATCTTGAGTAATTATCTATTTCTATTTGTGTTATTGAACCACTCCAAGAAATAATATTTTTACCTACATTTAATTTAAAATTGTCATAACTACCTGCAACGTTTCTATTTAATAGTGTAGTACCATTATAAGCATTCATATTATTAGTATCTATTGTTATTGATGTATAGCTTCCCATATTAATTGCAAACAGTTGAATATCATTTAAGTATAAATCAATAGTTCCAGTACCTGTTATAGTTAATACTGGTCTTGAATAAATATTTCCTGTATTTCTTATTTCTAGTGAATTTTCACTAGTTATATTAAATACTTTTTGATTATCTTCTGCTGAGTATTTAAAAGGTTGAACGTGTATTTTTACATTTGCAGTTCTAAATCTTATTAATCTTTCAAAATCTATTTGTTCTATAATTTCATAGTTATAATATTTATCAGGCTCGTTACTAAAAATTATAGTTCCTTTACTATCAAAATATTTAATTACTTCGTCTATATCAAAATTTCCATATAATCCAATAGAAATTTCTTTGTCATATGCTCCATATCCTAAAGGCGTTATTATATCTCCATCTCGACCATCTATTTCTTCAATTTGCATTCTTATTCTAGGCTTAGAAATAGGTGATAAAGATTGAATTAATAAACCTGATATAGTTTGACTACTTATTCCATTTAAAATTATATAATTTCTCATTTTTATCACCCTTTCTAATTAAATATTGCATTTGTAACTTCTTTTCTTACAAATCGTCCTACGTTTTCATCATCTAATTCAATTTTAACTTTTTCTAATGCTTCCATAAATGCGTCAACTAAATTGAAATAATTACTTGATCCTGTTGATACATTATTTCCAACGCTTAAATTTGTATCAAAACTTGTAGGAATTGCGTTTTGCATTTCATTAGTTACTACTTTCATCTCATCTTCAAAACCCTCACCAATACCTAATGCTAAATTTTTACCTATTTGATCTCTAAATACTGTTGAAGGTGAATGTATACCAAATATTCCTTTAATTCCATTTAAAATAGAACTACCAAAGCCTTTTATTTTATCTAACACCCAGTCTTTAGCGTTGTTAATACCATTCCATAGTCCTTGTACTATATTCTTTCCTACATCTAACATTCCTGTTATTCCACTTATAATTCCTTCTTTTACTTTTCCAAGTAGTTCAGCTCCGATATTAACCATATTAATAAAGTTTTGTCTAATTCCATTTAATAATGAGCTTATAATTTGAGGCACTTTACTTACTAATTGAGGAATAGCTTTTATAAGTCCTTCTGCAAGTTTTACGATTAAAGTTATACCCATTTCGACTATTTTAGGTAGATTATTTACTATTGCTGTTACTAATTTATCAATAATAATAGGTATTTTATCAATTAGTTGTGGTAGAGCTTCAATTAATCCTTCTGCTAGTCCTATAATTAGTTGAATTCCAGTATCTACTATTAGATCAATATTATCTAATAAAGTATCTACCATTAATAAAACTGCGTCTATCATTTGAGGAATAAGTGTTGGTAATTGCTGTGTTATTCCCTGTACTAATGAAATAATTAATTGAATTCCCATTTGTAATAAAGTTGGTAAATTTGTTATTAATGTTGTTGTTAAAGTATTTAAAATTTGAGTTGTAGCTTCCATTATCGCTGGCATATTTTGTTGAATACCTGCAACTAAACCATTTATAATATTTAATCCTGCGTCTAGGAATTGTGGCATTACTGCAATTATTCCATTTAAAATTAAAGGTAAAGCCTCCATAATTCCATTTGATATTCTTTCAATCGCTGGCATTACATTTCCTAGTAATCCTAAGTTGTTTTCTGTTCCATTTCCTACAATAGTTATCATTAAATTACGTACTAAGTCTTCAATATTTGCGTTCCCATCTGCAATTCCAGTTACTAAGTTAGTCCAAGCTGATTTCATAGAATTTACCGAACCTTGAATAGTAGTACCTGCTTCTTTTGCTGTTGTTCCTGCTATACCCATTTCTTTTTGCATTACACTAATTGCGTTTACTATGTTTCCAAAAGACATATCTCCATCTTTAACTGAAACATTTAATTCTTTTTGTACGTCTGTCATTTTTGAAGCGTCTTTTATTAATCGCTCCATTTCTGTTTTAGTTCCTCCATAACCAAGTTTAAGGTTATCTAACATAGTATAATTTTGTTTAGCAAATCCCTGATAAGCATTTTGTATCATTTCCATTGATGTTCCCATCTTATTAGCATTGTCTGACATATCGGTTATTGCTCTATCAGAGTATTCAACTGCCTTTTCGGTATCTCCACCTAAAGATTGAATTAAACTAGCACTAAAACTTGTTACCGTACTCATATACTCGTTTGCAGACATTCCTGCAGTCATATAAGCGTCCCTCGAATACTCCATTAAAGTATCAGCACTATCTTTAAATAATGTTTCAACTCCACCTTTTAACTGTTCGTATTCTCCATAACTTTCTAATGCTTGTTTCCCTACATTAACAAAAGCTCCACCTAGCTTCTTCATTCCGTTAATTGCACTATTAATTGCTTGTGTCCCTAAGTTTGCTAAAATGTTTTTAAATACTGTGTAACCTTCTCCACTTTTTTCGGCTTTTTTTCCTGCTTCTTCTGTTTCATTTCCTAATTCATCTATTTCTTTAGTTGTTTTGTTTACAGTTGTTTCTGCTTGGTTTAATTGAGTTCTCATTTTACTCAACGCTATTTCGTTTTCGTTCATGTTTTTAGAACTCTTAGCAACTGCTCCTGCTAGATCATTAACTTTAGCTTGTTGACTTTGATACGCCTTGCTGTTTTCTCCTGCTTCTTTACGTATTCTTTCAAGTTCTTGTTTTTCTTTTTCGTATGTTTGAACTAACTTTTCGTGTGCCTGTGCTTGTTGACTTACTTTTGTGCTAAATGTTTCATATGAACTTTTTAATGTTGCGTACGCTTGTTTTTGCTTATTTAATACATCTGTCATTTGAGCTGTTTTTGTTTTTAATGTAGATAAAGAGTTATCATTTTTATCAAATCTACTTGTTACTGCTGTAAGCTCTGTTCCAGTTTCTCTTAGGCTTTGTGTTATTTGTCTAAGCGTGTTTCTATACTCATCTGCTCCTGTTAGTTTAATCGAACCACCAAAACTAGTCATATAATCACCGTCCTTTCTTAAAACCATTCATCTTCTTGTTGTTGTCTTTTAAATAACTCGCTATATGTTACATTTTTAGTTTTCATTTGCATTTCTAAATCAAAATTATTTTTATAATGTTGATATAGTTTGCTAAATAGTCTATACGTTAATCTTCCTGTTTCTTTAAATGATAAATTTAATTTAGTTTTCCCAATGAAATAAAAGAACGTAAAATCTATTGGCTTGATTTCTTCATCTTCTATAACATCAGGAATTATGCGTTTTTTTCGTCTGTTTGAGTGCTTTCTATTACTGTTTCTTGTAATTTTTTAGTCATATTTTCTAAACCAATTTCTGTTAGCATTCTACCAACAAAATTTTTTGTAATTGGCTTAAATTCTGTGTTGTTTTCTTCTGCCTCTATTGATAAACCTTCATTTATCATTTCTGTAAATCCAAATTTAATTGCTTTTGCGTTTGCTTCTTCTTTAATACCTGATGTTAATTCTGTCCATTTTTCTATTGTTCCAAATTCTTCTTGGATATTCTCCATTACATTTAAGTTAAATACTAATTTATATTCTTTTCCTTTATAAGTTACTGTTCCTGCATTATCTTTCATTTCATTATCCTCCTTAATTATAAAAAAAATGGGTAGGCTTTATTACCTACCCTGTTATTATGCACTTGGTGTTGCTTCAAATAATCCGTTTAAATATGTTTTTGCTTCTGTCATTGTATCGAATGTTTGAGTTTTAGACCAAGTTCCATCTGCTAGTGTAGATACTATACCTTCTAAAGTAGTAGTTCCAAACTCTACGCTTTCTCCTTTGGTAGTATTTTCTTGGCTTGGCTCTGAAAATTTAACTTTAGATAAGAATTCTACTTTATACTTATAGTCACCATTTACCATTTTAGTTACTATGCGTCCTAGTCCAACATAAGGGGCTGTATCTGTAGCTTTTCTTATCATCTCATCGTTTGAAATTGCGTGTCCTAGCAATGTTGATTGAGTAGTTAAATCTGCATTATCTACTTCAATAGATACTGTTCCACTTTGAAAACTTGTATCGCTTTCTGCTAATCCATCATCAGCGTATAATTTAGCGTCATTACTAGAAATACTTACATTACAGCTTACAGCTTTTCCAGGCTTTTTTGCTGTTGCATAAGATGGTGTTCCATCTTGTGCTTCTGTAAGTGTTCCATATAAGAAATTTTGTACTCCTATTTTAGCCATTGTTTTCCTCCTTTATCTTTGCAAAACATAAGGTTTTATGATAGTAACCTGTATCGTCCTCGTATAGATCCTGAGAAGTCATACTTGGTTGCCATCTCCAACCATTTGCTTTTAATATTTCTTTTACACTTTCTATTATATTTAGATAATTACCTTTACTATATATATCAAAGTCATAATAACATACATAGGCTTGTAAATCGTCATCAGCACTAAATGAAGTATCGTCTTGTATTTCCATATAAGTTATATAAGTTGTTTTTTTACCTGTATATCTCATAAAGGCTACTGGTATTTCAACTCCATCTACTGCAAAATTTGTAAAAATAGTTTGAATTTCGTTATTCATCTAATAATCCTTTACTAAATCTTTTTTGTGCTTCTAACATAGCTTTTTCAATTTGTGCTTTTTTAAATGACCTTCTAAAAAAAGGTTGTTTTGTAAATCCACTTTTTCCGTACTCAAAAACATTAGCAACTAATGGTGCAGGAGTTTTTACTCCATTCTTATTAGTAAAATATCCAAAGAAACCAACCTTAGTATTTATTCCCTCATCTGTTGGTGTTTTATATACTCTTGTTATTTTTAAGCAGTTCATTATTTCGCTATCTACAAAACTTTTAGGAATGTTATTTTTTACGTTGTTTATAGTTACGTTTGCTCCTGCTTGTGTCATTTCTCCAAATATTTTATCGCTATTACCATTGATATATTCTATGTCTTTTATTATCTCTGTTGGTAGTTCCATATTAAATCTAGCCATTAATGAGTTACCTCTTTCGCTTGTAATTCTAATTCTACATTAGCAAAATCAATATTATTTAGATATTCTATTTTATAGTCCTTATCTCTGAACTTAATTAAAACATCTCTATTTGAATTTTGGCTATTGTAATAAGCGTTATATACTGCCTGAGAATATCTTATAGTAAAATTTACATATGCTTTATCAAAATCGCTATTGTTAGTAATAAGAGTATAGCCTCGTAAGGTTTTTACATCTGCATACGTTGTAAGTATTTCGCTCTCTACGTTTGATGGAAACCCTGCGTTGTCTATACTCTCTATTATTTCATATATAACTATTTTACGATTATACTTACCTGCGTTTAATGTTTTACTCATAATAAATTAATACTGTGCATACCTAGTATTGTTTCAACTGGATAAGATAATGACGATTTATCTACATATAACGTCCTATTATCCCACATATCTTGGCAAAGTATTAATACTACTATTACAAAGTCTTGAAACTGGTCTAGGTTTGTTTGTCCTGTATAATTTGATATAAAAGTTTTAGCAATTTCTAATAAATTAGATAGTGTGTTTTCATCATCTTGTGATACTTCTACTAATCGGATATATTCTGCTATATCATTTGTAGTTATATCACTTACTTTTGAAATACTATTCATTTTTTACCTCCTTTTCTTTGGAGTTCCCTAAGCAACAAATAATATTCTATTTAATTAAGCACTTGGAATTGTTCCAGCCATTTTAATTGCTGAAATTTTTTGTGGATCTTCGATTTTACTATCAAATTCTAACCAACCAACTACTCCGTATGCGTGTTGAGTAGCATATTTTTCTCTCAATACTTCGATGTTAATATCTTCACTAAATTTAGTAGCAAGACCTGTCATATCACCATAATAAATAACTGTTTTGCCTGCTGACATTGTAGACATATTATCAGATACATATACTGGCTTTCCTAGTAATGTATTTTTAAATGGAGATGATAAATCGTAAACTTCATTCAATAAATAAGAACCAGTTTGTGATTTTAATTGTCTTAATGCTGTTCTTGTTTGTTCGTTCATAATCCAAATTGCATTTGCTTGGAATACATCTTTTACTTTACCTTGTGCTTTAATTAATTCATCAGCAGTTATTGATGTTGTGCTATTAGCAGTTACAACATTTGATACAGTTGATAAACCTGTAACATCTCCACTACCATTTAATAGTGCGTTTTCAATAAATCTTGAAATATCATAAGCCATTCTATCAACAACAAATGCAACTATATCAAATTGTGCGTTGTTAATTAATGATCTAGAAATTAAACTTAATGCTCCTGCCAAATATCCAGTTAAAGTAATATTAGTAAATTTACCAACATTGCTTTCTAAATCTTGGAACTCAGTAGCCCATGCAACTGTAATTGCTTGTGTACTTTCATCATAGTATGGTAACTCTAATTTTCCTTTTACATTGTATTTTGTACTTCTTGCTAAAATTGGTGACATATCATAAACTTTCTTTATGATTTTATTTGCAATTGTAGTTGGGATTAATACTCCACCACTATTACTTGCAGGTGTTAAATTAGTTGCTCTTTCATTAGTAACTGTTCCTCTTATATAATTTTCAAACGCTTTTTCTTCGTTTAATGCTCTTTCTTTTTCTTCATTTCTTGTTTCGTCTTTAGGTAATGCTTCTAATTCGATTTCGTGTCCTTCCATTTTGTCAAACTCTCCTTTCAATTCTAATGTTTTCATAATGCGTCTTACATTATCTCTAATTTCTGCTAATTCCTCAGCTTCTGCTTCTGTTAGTTCTCTTTTTTCTGCTTTTGCATTATTTAGAACTTCATCTGCTCTTGTGATTAAATCATTTTTCTTTTCATTTAATTCTTTTTCCATTATTTTTCCTCCTTCATTTCTTTAATCATTTCTTCATATTTAGAATAATCTATATCTTCAACTTTTTGTTGCTTAGGTTCTTCTTTTTCCTCAACATTTTCTTTCATTTCATTATCTAGTTTTTTATCGTTTTGCACTATATTTTCATTATTTTGTGCATTTTCTTCTTTTTGAGGTTCTGTTTTGTCAATTATTGACACTTCATCAACAAAATCTTCCCCTCTCAATAACATTTCACCATTTTCATCGTCTCTAGCCATTATTAAAGTACCATCATAAGCAGGTTTTTTAGTTCTGTCTAGTATTGATACTTCGGCTAAATCTAAGTCTTTTACTGCTCTGTGTGGTATTCCTCTTTCGATAGTGTTTTCTACTTCTCTATCTTGAAAGCCGAAAGACCAACCAACTAAATCGCCATTTCTTGCTTTTTGGATAACATCAGGATCAGTTATAATTGCTCTTGCTTTTAATCCAATATTATCTTCTTCAAGTTCTAGATTTCCTTTTTTAGTTGAACCTAAATCTCGCTTCCAATCATGATTAAGTAAAATATGCACGTCATCATTACGCTTTAAAGCCTTTTTAAACGCTCCTTTACATATTCTTTCTATAAACTGTCCTACTCTGCTCCAAAGTGGCTTACTGGCTCTTTCTACTGCATTTACATAGCCTGTTATTTCTACACTATCTTTTTTAACTCTAACTTCCATCTATATCACCTCCTTTATGCGTCTGAGCTATTACCATCTTGTTCAAATTGCGTATCTAATTCTTTATCTAATAGCACTTTTTGAATTTGTTCGTCTGTTTCTTCTGTGCTTTTAGGATTGTCTGTGATATTTGCTGTTGAACCTGTGTTTGGGGTATAGAATTGATGTGTGTTAGTGTCATAAAGTACAGCTCCTAAACCAACATTAATAACATCAAGTCCTTCTACATAGTTCATATTTTCTTCTTTTCTAATTTCATTTAAAGTTATCCAACCTGTTTCCTTAGCAATTTTATATGCCTCGTATCTTTCTTTAACATTAGCTTTTAAGATTTCCTTAACATCAAACTCAAAAAACATTTCATTTTTTTCTTTTTCTAATAATAAATCTTTATTTAAAGCCGTTGTAAATGCTCTTATTATTGGATAAATTGCTTCTTTAAATGTTCTGTAAAAGTCATCAGGGTATATGTGAAAGATATTATTAATTTCATTTTGTAATGTTTTTTTACTTTCATTTAATTGCATTTCTACTGAACTATTACTTGCTTCTTGGAACTCTAAACCATTATTTAAAACTACAACATTTTCTGTGTTATTTGCATATAGATTATTCCACGCTTGTTTTAATACGTTTATTTCTTCTTGCCCTAGTTTTCTTTGTGATTTTAAAAAGCCTTTTTTATTACCACCACTTTTAACTATGTTTAATTGATATAGTAACGTATTAAATGCAGTTTCTAGTGCTGTTCCTACTTCTTGCGTTAATCCAATTCCTGTTGCTCCATCTTTTGTATTACGCAACAATTTTAAAAACTCATATTTTTTGTATGTTTGTCCTTCAACAATTATATAAAAGTCTTTAAATATTGGTTTAAAGTTTGGAATAGCAGATACATATATTTCTTTTGTATAAAAAAGTCCTGTTACCTCGTTCCTGTTACGCCTGATATATGCGTATCCACCTCTACCAAGCAAATAATCTTCTACCATTGCTTTTTTCATTTGGTAAGCGTCTAACGTGTCCCCTGTATCTCCATTTAGAAAATTAACTCTTGGATCGTCATCTCTACTTTCAACTCTTTTATCAATATATTTATAAAGTTTTATAGGCATTGACGCTATCATTCCACTAATTAAATCTACTGCTCCTGAAACAGCAGGTAATGTCAACGCTTGTTCTCTTGTAATTGGTTGGCTATTTAGTAACGCTTGTAATAAAACATCACTTGCTACTGTTGTTTCTTGTTGCTGTATTGGTGTTATTGTTTCTTCCCTAGTTTCTTCTTTCCTAAATCTATCAAATAGTCCCACTTTCTCACCTCCTTTATAACCTCATAAAATTTATTTCTTTTTACTTGTCTTTTTTACTGGTGTTTTTTTTGGCTCAGGAATTACTTCGATTATTTTTACTAGTTTTCTTTCGTTTGCTAAGTAATCTGCTCTTTCCTTAGTTACAAAGAACGGTTCATCTTCTGTTGTAACTAATTTGTTTAGCTGTAAATCGTTGTAATTTACTATGCATTGTACTTTTACCATTCCTATCCCTCCTATTTTTGCCTTTATTAATTCTATGTCTTCCACTCTATCTACGTCGCACGTCTCGTCATTTATTGCTATATAGTTTTCTGTCATTTTGTGTTCTGTTAGTGGTTGATTATTAATACTTCTGTATAATTCCCACGCTATCGGTTCTCTTGGAGCTTTTCCACTATCTTTGAATTGCTTCATTCTCTCTATGTGTTCTTTAAACTTAATGTAGTCAATTACTTTAAATCCTAATGGCTCGTCATGGTGTTTTATATATCGGCTATCTGTATTTTTATAACTACAGAAGAATAAAATAGACGTTGTATTGCTATTAACTATGGTTTTTATAGCTTCTTCACTATAATAAACATCTCCAAATAAAAATACTAACGGTTTATTTAGTAATTCTATAGGGAACGCTGATAACCAGTACCCTTCATTTGATCTAGGTTTATAATCGTTATATAGTGGCTCGTATCTAGTTGCCCCTAAATTGTCAAATCTTAAATCGTGTGAAGTAATTATAATATCTTTTATCCCATTTTCTTTTAATAACCTAACAGTCCTTTTTGTTAGTGCTTCTCCGTTTATTTCTAGTAGTTGTCTAGGTTTTATAAAAGGCTCTATATTATCGCTATCACTTAATATTACGTATTTCAATATTGTAAGTCCCCTCCTCCTAACATTTCTTGTTCTGTCAACTTTACTTTTTCTTTTAATATTTTATCCATTTCGCTATCTCTACCCTTTACACTCAAGTAAAGTTGTAAAGTATCTGCATAATGTCTTATAGTGCTTGTTTTCCATAAAATATTATCTCTTACTGTGGTTACTGACTTTGTGTTAGTTCTGTTCCAAACATATACAGGTTCTTTAAGGTTAGCAAAGCTATTCATATAAATACATATTTTTCTGTGTTGATTTTTGTCTTCTTTTAATGTTCCTTCGTTATATAAACACTCTTGTCTGGTGGCTAGACTTTTCTTAATTACTTTCCCACAGCTACCACTCCAACCTTCTATTGCTTCGTATCTATTTGTATATTCGGGAATAAATGCTGTTTCTTCTTTTACTCCCTCATACTTCGCCCAACCTATAAATAATACATCTGGTTTCATTTGAAGTTTGTTATTTATTTTTTCTAATGCGTACTCGTCTTTGATCCAATCGTCACTATCTACATACCATACATAGTCAACGTCGTCGCTTAAATGTAAATAACCTTCGTTTCTCGCTCCACCGTTATATCTTTTCTGTTGTAATTGTATTATTTTTATATGAGTTAATTTATCAACAAACTTATAAGCAATATCCACAGATTTATCTGTACTCATATCATCTACAAATATTACTTCATAATTTTTATATGTTTGTTTTGCTATTGAGTTTAAGCACTTTTCTATCGTGTGTTCGTAATTATAATTAGGAACTATTATTCCTATTTTATAATCTATCTTTGGTGGTAGTTTATCGTAGTCCTTTTCTTTAATGCTAGCTTTTTTTATGCAATCTATATTAAAGCCTGTTAAGTTTATATCTACAAAAGAAATATTTTTATAATAAATGCAATGGAGCTTTGTTTTAAGTAATTTTTCTAAAGGCTCGTTATCAAAGACATATATATACTCGTTGTTATCTTTTATAGCACTAATTGAATTTTTATCTATTGCTATCTTCATATTTGCCTCCTAAATTACTTGTATTGAAAAGTCCATCTGATTTAAAAATACATCTTGCTGTAATAAGTAAATAGCATTTAGCATTGATACTACCATATCCACTTTTCCTGTGGATTTCTTTTTGTGTACGTACATATTTTTATTTGTGTCATAAGTACATCTTGCATTTTGAAAGTTTATTTCAAGTAATGTATTTTTTTCATATCCGAACTCTTTCTTTAATATCTTTTCTTTTAGTAACTTTGTAGGTGGGTGTAATACGCTTGAATGTTGTCTTATTTCTACTAGGTTATATCCTGCTCTTTCTAACTTTTGAGCTGTGCTAAGTGCGTTCCATCGGTCATATCCTATCGCTTGTATTTGCACTCCATATTTAGCTTCTAAACCTAATATAAACTCCTCTACAATTCCATAATCTATTACTTTATCTCCACAAGCAATAACTTTGCCTGTTCTTATTAACTCTCTATAATTAATTTTTTCTGTCGCTGTCTTTTCCTCAATTCTTCCCTCAGGAATAAACGCCCAACTATCTGCTAAGATGTTATTATCATCATCTACTGTAACCATTGAAACACTAGTGTTATCGTTGCTTTCTGATAAGTCTAATCCAACATAAACAACTCTACCATTCCAATCAATTTTTGCTTGTCTGCATTCTTGAACGTCTTTCACATCTATATAAGTTTCTGTTCCAGTTCCTTGATAAACAATATTGCAATGTTTTGTAACAAAATTTTCTCTTGCACTTTCAACTGCTATTGCATAGGCTCTTTTTTTAAGTAAATCTTCCCAAATTTCAGGAACTTCTAAAGCAACTGGATTACTTTGTTTTAATATCATATCATCTGTTTCCCAGTCTTTTGTTTTATCAGGTTCATATAATAAACTAAATCTTGTTTCATCGTTTTCTAAACCATCAAGTACCTTTTTAGAATATTTTACTTCATCTTCAAAAGGATTATCTATTGTGGGATATTTAGTGCTAATTATAAAGCCTAATTTATTTAATATATTTAATTGTCCTGACTTCATACTTTCTATTGCGTAACTGCTTGGCAACGCTCCTGCTTCGTCTACTATGAATGCATTTGGGAGCCTACCATCTAATCTACTTGTTGAATATGCAAGTGGTATATATTGAATTTGTGTAGGTTTAAACAATATATAATCTCTTAATATTTTAAATCTCTTATTATCTTTGTACTCGTATATTAAAGGCGAACTTCTAATAATTTCGCTTATTGCTTCTCTTACTTCTCTAGATAATGCTCCATCAGGAGCAACACTAAAAAACTTTGAAAATTGAGGTTCCGTCAAAAAAAGTAAAATAAAAATAGTAGCAATGGTGAATGTTTTAAAGTTTTTTCTGCATATCTCCAAAACTCCTATTTCGTATCTTCTCTTTTGAGGATTATCTTTATAAACGGTACATAAGATAGCAGTATAAAATAGCCATTGATAACCACTTGTACATTCATAAAGTGTCTGCCCTGCTTTTAGTCCTTTAGGCATAATTAATAATTTTAAAATATTTTCAACTTGTCGCACTTTCTTCTTGCTTACAATATATTTATCATTTTTTTCTTCGCAAATCTTTATAAAGTCTTTCATTTGAAGCTTTACGTATTTTGGAGTTGTTTTTAGTCTTATACTTTTTTTACAATACTCATACGCTTTATTATTCGTCATCATCATCACTACCATTAATAGCTTTTAGTAGTGGATCGTTGTTTTCTTCTTCTGAATTTTCCTCTACATTAAAACTTTTTATAATCTTCATTAATGTAGATACTGTTTTATTTGCTAAATCGCAAGTAGAGTTGTAATTTCTTACGCTTGGACTAGAGTATGCGTTCTTTTCCCCTTTGATATATTCCTTTTGTACTGTCATTCCTTCTTTTCTAATCTGCTCTTTTAGATTTTCTAGGTTATCCAATAAAAATAGGTATCTATCAAAGGTAGTAGTAAATAAAAAGTTCCCCTGTACTCCATTTTCCTCTGCAATCTTCATTATTTGTTCTGCTTGTTTCTTATATTTCTCATTTTCCATATTATCACCTCATTCTTTTTTATTTCATTATCCAAATATGGTTGTTTTTATAGTACCCTAACTTTTTTTGCTGTTTTTTCATAGTTTTTTTGCTGTTTTTTCCATTTTAGATACATTTTATAACCGTTTTGCAAAAAAAACCTATAAAAATCTTAATTTTTGTAAATGAAAGTGGCGGGTGGGTTTTTTTTTT
>Ga0247608_10001342_pt1 | contig 34471 bp, 56 predicted proteins | sample 176DNAGHGlowgp2_FD_193490 | JGI IMG/M metagenome (GOLD analysis project Ga0247608, IMG submission 193490) | Sheep rumen microbial communities from Palmerston North, Manawatu-Wanganui, New Zealand - 1766 DNA GHGlow gp2 | ecosystem: Host-associated > Mammals > Digestive system > Stomach > Rumen ...
TGCTTTATATCCTCTTTCTAATACGAAACAATCGTGATACCAATTTAAGATTGCTCTATTAGCTCTTGATAATACATTTGCTTTGTAATCAATAAACTTGTTATCGTATAATTTAACAGGAGCTACTACATAGCCCTTATCTACGATTAAGAAGTTAACCATTTGATGTTTAGTTGAGTTGTAAGTTTTTGCTTGAATCTTACCGCTTGTTGCGTTATATTCAGTTCCTACTGATAACATTGAATCTGGCACAATTACAACTTTCATACCATCAAATGTTTCAAATGTATAATTTCTATCTACTGTGCCTACAAATCTTACAGGCATAGCTCCTTTTGCTAACATATAGCAAGTTGCGGAAATGTATAAAATACAATTCTTTAATTTAGATTTTGCATTTAATTGTGATGCTTCACCTACGCAAATTGCATCGATTACAGCTTGTCCGTTAGATAATGTAGCGGTAGCATTTACACCATTTGCAACAGCTGTTTCAGCGATAACACCTAATCTATACATATCCATTTCTTCTGTTGCTTCAATAGCTGAATCAGCCATAGCACCTGCAACTGCTGTTTCTTTTGATTCTTCATTATCCATTTCATCAATATCAATACAGATATATCTATCTTGTGTTAATGTCATTGATTGCCATGTTAAATTGAAGTTAGATGCATTATAACCAACTTGTCTATTATAAGCACCAATAGATGCGATATCAGGCACAGCAACCTTTACACTGTTTCCACCTGCCCAACTATATTTAATTTTGTTTAGGTCTTTTGTTAATTCGCCTAATGTTAATTTTTCTTCAAACTTTGCTAAATAATTACTAGCTAATGAAATTGTTGATGCCATATTTTAATCCTCCTATAATCTAAACATTTCGTTTATTTCTTTTTCTTTCTTTGCTCTTGCTTCTTCGTATGGATCAGTTGTTTGTCTAGTTTGTCCTATTGAGTTAATACCTGTTTCAATTTCAACTTTCCATTCAGGGTGTGCTTCACACATAGCAACGATAGATTCTTCGTTTACTTCTTCCCCACGCCCTTTAATAAGTGCGATAACATCTTGTTGATATTTCTTATCAATGCCTAGTTCACTCATCTTATTGACTTGCTTAATTGCTGTTAGTTCTTTTTGGCTTTCTTCAAGTTGCTTTTCTCTTTCAGCGATTAAACTATCTTTTTCACTTAAAGAAGCATTTAGTTTTTCAAGTTCATCATTATTTTGATTTGCTTGTTGTTTAGAAGCTTTACGCATTCCCTCTGCAATAGCATTTTTCTTAATTTCATTTACTTCTTCTTGCGTATAAGTTCTAGTCGCCTTTTCTTCGCTTGTAGTAGGTTTTTCTTCTACGCTTTCTTGTTGCTCTTGCATTTGTTCTTGTTTAAGTTCTTCCATAATTTCCTCCATTTACGCATAAGGTTGCGATATTCTCTTATTTTACGCATAAGTGCGAATTTTTTATAAAATAAAAAGAGGTTTTAACCTCTCTTATTTAACTTATTACATTTGCTTTTGATTGCTTTTGCACTATTCTTTCAACATAGGCTTTTGCATCTTTTAATTTATTTGTATTTCCTACTGACTTGCCATCTTTATATATAGAATAAAAGCCGTTATCAACACTACGGATTTCATATCCATTTGCTTTAATAACATTTATTGTTCCCTTTCCATAAGGGCTTTGTATTTTTCCTTTTTCCCAATTTAAAGTGCTTTGTGTATTGCTAATAGCATCTTGTTTTAATTGTTCTTGTGTTTTTCCTGTGCCTTTGATTTGGTCTTTTGCTTTATTTAAAGCATTTAATCTATTATTTAAACTTTCTTTTTCGTTGTAAGCATCAGTATAATTTTTAGCTTTTATTGTATCTCTTTCTACGCTTTGTGAAAATTGTTTTTTTCTTTCAGCACTCCAACCACTACCACCAACACCTAGCGGAAAATCTTTTGATAAGTTATCACTCATTTTATTATTACTCATAATTTTTTCTAACCTATCTATTTCTCGTTGTGTCTTTTCTATTTTGTTGTCTAATTGTGCTTCATTCATATTTTCTATTTTTAAGGCATTTGTAGGAGTTAAATTATCGTTTTTTTTTACGCCTGTTAAATCATCATCGATAATATTGGCTTTGTTGGATTTTGCTTTACCGCTAATTTCGTTTTTCCCATCAATCCATTTTTTAGCTTCTTCTTTTGTTTCGAAAATTGGCTCATATTCTTTATTGTCATCATAAACAATATAACCATCACCAAATGCTTTACTAATAGTATGTCCTTCGTATGCTTCTTCATCATCATCTATACCTTTGTTCTCTACTTTATCTAAATAATCAAACATTTCTTGTGGATCACTATAAGTTGCTACAATGTCTAAAAATTCATCTCTTTCTTTATCGTTGTTAAACTTTAATTCGCTAGTTGCTTCATCCATAAGTTTATTTGATTCATCTATATCTTCTGTTTCAATGGCTTTTTTAATCTTTTCTCTTGGTGTAAGTTTCTTGCCTTTATTTTCAACGGCTACGCTTTTGTTTTCAGTAATAACATTTGCTTTACTTGATTTCTTATCACTTGCTGTAAAGTTTTTGTTAGTTCCGTTTGATGTTCCATATTCTCCACTAGCATCTCCGTTGCCCTTTGGTATATAATCTTGCATTTTACCTGCTTTGTTTAGTTTTTGTGGCATATCTATTCCTCCTATCCGCCTATTCCTAAATCGTATGTCAATCTTTCTACATCTTCCCTATTATATTGTCTAGGTAGATTATATTTTTTACAGAGATTATCAAGTAAGTTATTACACTCTTTTATTCTAGCGTTTACTTCTTTTAAATCTCTTTTTAAAGTGTGATTATTAGTTGCATACTTTAATTGCTCTTGTAGTATTAGTTTACGGCTTTTAAGTTGTCTAATTTCACGCTCTAATGCTCTTTGTGTTTGTAATGCTTTGTAATTCTCTTTATTATACTTACCATTTGATAACTCTTTATCTTTAAGTGTTTTCTCTCTATGCTCGGCTTCATTAAAAGTAATCGGTGTGAAATAATGCCTACAATTCCAACGTGTAGTTAAAAATACACCACGTTCCCTTTTTTCGCCATTTTTAAGCGTGTAGGTATATTTTATCGTTCCATCTATAATATCTTCTATAAAGTCAATATTTTGGCTTTTAATAATGCTTTCACACTCTTTAATCTTATCTTTATCTTTTAATACGCTTTTATAGTCCTTTACTACATAGATTTTTCCCTGTGCGTTGCAATGATCCTCCGCACTATCTCTTAAACTATTGCATATAAAGAAAACAAAACCATTATTTTTGCTTTCGTTAATTGTTATAGCTGTTGCCTCACGTTGTAAGAAAGTTCTTAAATCTCTTTCAAGTTCTATTCTTCTACGCTCATTTAATGCTCTTTTATCAGGTTTAGCATTGTAAGTATCTATAATGTCTTGTATTAAAGTTTCTTTATCTCTTTTGATACGTTCTTCTTCTGGTAAGTTTAATAATTCATCAAGTGTTTTGTTATGCTTTTTCTCTATGTCCTCTCTTAAATCGCTATAACGCTTAATTTCGGCTCTTTGCATAGTTTCCGCACTCTCGTTTATTTCTTCCTCTAAAAGTTCCTTAAATGTCTTATTTTCTCTTACTACACCATCTTGTAGCATCTTATCTTCTAATAAGTTTTTATCGGTTTTCTTAAAGAAAGTTTTTATACTATCATTTACTACTTTATTTGATATATCATTGATTAAGTTTAATTTCTCAAATATTTTTTCTTTCTTTCTTAAAAATAGCCATGCAATAGCCATTTCATAGGTGTAATAGTTCGTATCCTGTGCTTTCTTCCATTCCTTATACCCTAAATCGCTCTTACGAAGTAGCCATTGCATCCTTAACTCGTTTAAGTTGCTGTCTATATCTTCCCATATTCTTTGTATGGCATAAGCTAACATAAGCCAACTTGTAGATACAAACATTATTCGCCCTCGCTAAAATTGAAATTAAACTTATTTTTTTGTAATGCTTGTAATAATGCTTCTTTTTCTTTATCTTGGCTTTCTTGTGATTCATCGCCATAACATTCAGTAATAAATCTATCTACGCTTAATACACCACTTAAAACAGCATCTTTAAATTCGTTTATCTTTTCGCTTAATGTAGGTGTTGCATAATCTTTAAACTTAACTTCGATTTTGATTTCTTCATATTTGTATTTTCTATCACGCATTAAGTTATCACACGCAATTAAGCATTTTGCTAAATCTTCATAAATAGGTATTAAATACTCTTTATAATCTTTAAGTGTTTGTATTGTGATTTTCTCTTTTTCTCTTTGTGCTAGTGCATTATCTTTACGGCTAACATCAAAACCAAATGATGCAGGGCTTATCCATCCATTTAATGCTCTACTTACATTTTCTTGACTTTCTACACTTAACTTTGAGAAATCTATATTATAAAATACAGTAGTTATTCCTTTTGCTTGTTCGCTATAACTACTAGCACCTTTATATAAAATAAATTGCTTACCATATACACTTGGTTTTTTAGCTTTTCCATCATCATCGTGTTCTAGTGTGTTTTCATCCATATATTCAACAGGTGTTGATGCTCTTAAAGTGTTTGATTCCATTGATAACGATTGGTCTAAATCATCAAATATATCAACTCTCCCCCTAAACATACTTACACCACGCTTTGTTTCATCATCTATTTCACGCATACATGGTATAGCTAGCATAAAAGGTAAATCATATACATTTCTTTCTTTTAACCCTTTTGTTTGTTCTATTGAATCAAGTTTACACTCTACAAAACCTCTTTCACTATCATTTCTAAATAATGTGTATTCAATTATGCTGTATGTTTTAAAACCGCTTTTAATAAGGTTTTTGTGTCTTTCTGTTGTTCTTCTTTCAACGCAAGTGTAAATCTCGCCATCTACTTCATAACGCTTGAATATTAAAACGGCTGTTATTTTATCGCCTACAAATTCATATTGGCAATCTCTACCATCTACATATTCTAAAATAGGATGTTCGCTTAATTCACTATCTATATTGATAACAAAAGCACCATCGCCTATTACAGCATCTAATCTCTTTTGTTTACTAAATGTTGAAAGTGCATTGTTTGATTGTAATATACGCTCTAATTGATTATTTTGTGCTTTATCTTCTAACTTAAACATTGGATCACCTATTGCTCTATCAATAAATGTTATTGTTTGTCTAGGTAATCCGCTATGTGTTCTTTTAATTCCATTTTCACAAGCGCTTGTAGTCCAATAAAAACCAACCCAATTATGTGCTAAATATTGATTCATAATGTTATATAGTCCATTTTGCACTATACCTCTACTATAAAACCACATTAAATAATCACTATTGCCTTTATACCATAAATAATTTTCTTCTTGTTCTATTGCAAGTTGTAAGTCCTGCATCTTATTAACGGCTCTTTGTATGTATTTATTCTTACATTGACATACACGCCTCATAAGTGCATTTCTTGTTTCGCTTCTATAATCAAGCCATGTATATATACTCATTTATCTATGCTCCTTTCATCATTCTTGTTAATTCTCTTATGTGTGGTGTTAAGCTATAACACAAACTATCATAGTAGTCCATTTCTAATTGGTTTTCATCTAGTGGCAAACCATCCTTTTCGTTGTAAACCAACTTTTTAAGGCTATTTAGCGTGTTTTTGCTATTAGGTGTAAAATGTATTCTTCTTTGACTAATAAGCATCATAACAAGCTCTAAACGTGCTTTACGCCCTTTTTCATCGCCAAACTTCATACACTCATTTACTTTACCCCTTAAACATTCCATTCTAGCATTTATAATTTCACGCCTTAATGTTTCTAGCATTAACTGAATAGCACCATAACTATCCATCCATACACCATTAAATCTAAACTTATCATAAGCATCATACCACTGTCCTATTTTATTCGTTAGTTCATTTACTAAATCATTTACTTCGGTTGCTCTTGCTTGGTATGATTCTATAACATAAACATCTGTATAACCTCTTTCAATGGCTGTAAGAGTTAATATAGTGCCTCGCTTTATATCGTTATTTCCTATATCTAGTCCTATATCATAAAAGATAGTTCTATTTCTATCAAACTCTTTCATATATTCGTTATCATTTGCAATCTTAAATATAATTCCCTCTGCCCTCATTCTTATTCCCTCAATCTTGATGGCATACCAGAAGCTTTGAGGATTATATATTGATTTTGCATCCGCTATCTTATCAGGTGTCATTATAGGATTATCAACCATAGTCCAATGTGTATAGTAATAACCCTTTTTGTTAGGATATTCACACATATCACTATATATGCTTGGTGGTATAGTTCCTAGTGGCTTACAGTAATTTATATATTCAGTGTAAATCCAATGTGATGGATCATCTCCGTTTAAAGTCCAAATAGTAAAAGGGTTTGTAGCACTAACTTGTCTGCTAAAACATTCATCAATAAACATTTTACTTGCTATGTTTACCTCATCTACTAAAATACAGCCTAATGTTCCACCTAACACTTTTTTCCATGTGTTCTCTTTTTCATATCCTGCTAATAATATTTTTTTCTTTCTGTTCTTTGTATCTCTAAATGCTACATAATAACCGCCTATTTTATCTTTTTGTAAATTACATAAGTTAGGATAACGCTTTAACAAACCTAACCCATTACTATCTAAAATATTACGATTTATAGCATCATAATCTTTACAAGCTATTAAATGGTTTCTTTCAATGCTCTTATTTACTCTTTGAATAAAAACCTCAATCGCTGTTATTGTCTTACTACTTCTAATAGTTCCCTCAAATACAAATAATCTAGTGCTATCTTGTAAACCTACATATAATGCTTGTTTTTGTTTTAAACCACTTAAATTAGGTTTATTCCCCTGCATTATATCCCTCAATTTCTATTGGTGGTGTATCTTCGCTTATCTCTTGAAGTTCTTGTTGTTCTTGTTCCATATCACTATTTGTTGTATCTTCATAAGCACCATACATTTTATTCAGAATATCAATAGCACTTATTCTATCTCTTGTTTGAGATGAATTGTTTATTTTCTTTTGTATCTTTCCTGCTTCAATGATTGTTTCTTCACTTGCTTCTCCTCTTGCAATTTGAATAAGTGTTAGTATTGATTCAGTTAATATCTTTTGTTTGTTTAATTTGACTTCGCCTAATAATTGGTCTATACACGCCCTTATGCCCTCTTTTGTCATAAGTTTTGAGGCTTTTGTTCTAGCTGTATGCCTATTGGTTGTCTTGTAAACATTGATGTATGCTTGTGTTTGGTTGCAATAACATGCAATGTATTCTTGGCAAAACATAAAATCTTTGTCGCTTAAATTGAAATCTTTTGCAACACACATAGCATCATCTCCTTTACTTTAATATAGTTAATAGTCTTTATTATTCTTGCTACTATGTATTACTTAAATATATATAATAAACTTACTAATAAGTTATATGCTAATATATAAGAGATAGATAAATGATAAATTGAGGTTTTATTTATAGAATTGTCGTAGCTTATATGTATTCTATCTCTTATAATCAAAAAAGAGCCGTTTGGCTCTCTTTGGCTGTGATAATTTTTAAAGATAGTGTTTTATCCTTTCTTTTGTATTTTTTTGCGTAAACTACAATTATAGGATAAATCTACACTCTAATAATAACATACTTTGTAAATACTTTTTATAGCATTTATCTTGCATTTTCGCTAAATATTTCACTTTTTATATTCGCAATGCTAGATTTGATTTTATTAATCTTTTCAATTATCGTTTTCCTTTCTCTAAATATAGTGGATATTTCAAACCCTAATTCATTCGCCACTGTTTCGCAACTTCTACCCTTAATAAAGGTTTCTTCAAAAATATATTGTTGTCTTTCAGTTAATACAGAGTTTATTTGCTCTTTCTTTTGTGTGAGTGTATCTTGGTATATATTAAGTAATTGTTCTTGTTGCACTATTTGTGCCGTTAAGCATTGTATATTAAATATTTGTTTTTCTTCACTCTCTATAATACCGCCCTGCACTTTTTCTCTTTCATAATCAACGCTTCCCACAGGTTTAGGAGCTTGTTTTAATAGTTCCTTTTCTCTTAATCGTTTTAACTTTAATATTTCAGCTTCTACTATGTTTATACTTGCTAGTTCATATAATAAGTCCATCTCAATTTTATTTTTCATAGTTCTACAACCTCCGCCATTATTGAATCCCCTATATAACAACGTGCTTGTTTAATAGCATCTTCTTTTCTACTAAATACCATAGAGCCTATTAATTTCTTAATGGTTTTTTTCTTGGTTTTCTTAATACTGTAAATCATCACTTTATATTGCATGGCTTCCCCTTTCTTATATGCTTCATAATTTTATTAAAAAGTTTTATCCCTTTGAAATCTACTAAAAACAATACTCTCTTACCGCCATCAAAAACGTATGGATCATAGTGTAGTGTTCTTAATACGTTATCTTCTTCACTTCCTATTTTTACCATTAATATATCGCCTTTTGCATCTTTCATCAGTTTACCTCGCTTTTTATAATGAGTTTTTTTATTGCTTCTTTTATGTTATTCGCACTACCTGTCGCAATGCATTTTGTCATATCTTTCGTTTCTTCTAGATAATCGGTTAAAACATAATAGCCTTTGTGGTCTTGGCTTAACATATAATGAGTATTGCCTATTATGAAGTGGTAGTATTTCAGTGTTATAGGAAATAATGTTCCTTTTCTTTCAAAACTTTCTATGAATTCTGTGTTTTTCTTTAAAAAGTCTATCATTTATATTCCTCCCTATGTGTTTTAATGTGATAGATGATATCTATATAGGCTTGATATTGTCCTCTACATAATAACGCCTCGTTCTTATATTCGTTTGGCTTTTCCATAAACCTATTGTAATCGTTTAAAGCAGATTCACTTTTCTTCTCTAATAATTCAAGTAAATTATCCATTTTTTACCCTCTCTTTGTCTATAAATACATAAACATAACTATAACCTGTTATTTTATTCATATTACAACCTCTTTGCTTATCCCATATTGGATTTTCAAATTCTGCTTGTCTTTCTATTTTTTCTATTAAGTGATTTTCTAATTTATGTTCTTTGATAACTTCTACAAGTTCGTTTCCTGTTAAAAGTTCAACAGTTATGATAATTACTTTTTCTTGCTTAACTTTATCCATTGTTTACCTCCCAAATATATGTTTTATTCTCTTTTCTTCCTTTTTTTAAGTTATTACTAATATAGCCTACATCTTTATTCATTTCTTTACTTGCTAACGACATACTCCTAAATTCTTTAATTACTTTTGTTTCTTTATTAATAAGAATTGTCTTTTTTTGAGTTGTATATAGCCCATCTTCAAATCCTTTTCTTATATTTTCGGCTCTACTGCACCATTCTAAATTCTCTACTTTATTATTTAATCTATTCCCATCAATGTGATTAACAGTTAAATTAGATTCTCCATAAAAAGCAGATGCAACCAATCTTGCTACCAAATAATATTTACATTTATTGTTATTCCATAAACAAACTTTATATCCTGAATTATCAGTTTTTGCTAACCTCAATTTTAATATTTGTTGTTTCCAAAAATGATTATTACTATATCTATCACAGCTTCTAACTCTACCTAAATTACTTACTTGATATCTTCCCTCATAATGTGGTATATCTTTCCATACTTCTACCAAGGTAAATCATCGCTTTCTTCTTGTTGTTGTGGCTTCTCTTGTTTAGGTTGTTCTTTTATAATTTCTACTTGATCCACATAAACCACTATTTTACTATGTTGTCCGTTGTCATCTTCCCATACATCTTGTTTTAAACTACCCTCAATGGCAATTTTAGAGCCTTTTGTTCCATACTTGGCTATTTTATTAGCACAATAATTAAAAGCCTTAAAATCAAAGAAATTAGTTATCTCATTATCGTTCTTATCTTTTCCCATATATACAGCTATTGTGTTTGATAAAAACTTGTTATCATTTCCTTTAAGTTCTATATCTTTTGTGATTCTACCTGTTAAATATATTTTATTCATTATTTTTCATCCTCCCATTTTTCATCAATTTCTTTATTACAATAAAGACATTTACCCTCTAATGAATAGTAAGTAAAACCCTCACTAAATCCTGCAAAAATCACTTGTTTGCAATAAGGACAATATATTTCTATGTTTCCATTCGCCCTATATCTTAACTTTAATTTTTTAGGTTTCACTTTATACGCTCCTTTATCTTCATATTTCTTTCTAGTGCTGATAGTGTATGTGCTATAAATAATAAACTATCTTCTCTAAAAACGTGATATAAATTGTCTTTGACTTTGATTTCTATATGATGCTTACGTTCTAAATCTCTTATAATTTCTAGTGGTGGTCGCCTTTTAAGTGTTCCATACGGCATTAATAATCTACCATCTTTAATTCTTTTGCTTGTCATTTTTATTCTCCTTTAAAATGTAATATTCCATTTCTCCACAATCGCAATATTTTCTCGCTATGATGCACTCATCTAATCGTTCGGCTGTTCCTTTTTCATACTTGCCACTTGCTAAACTAAAATCGTATGTATCAAGCCAATCCATAAAAAAGTTTTGTTCCCATTTATCTACACCATAATCTTGTAAAAACTTTTTGTATGTTTCTTTATCTACTTTCTTAAATCTCTTCATATAATTTTTGTGGCTATCCATTTTTATTTTTCCCTCTTTCCCCCTAAATTATAAGCTGTTTCAAATACATTTTTACTTAATATAACAGGCTCTATATAAAATGATTTTTTTATTGTTAAATCGTGTGGTTCAAATATTGTTTCACTATTTCTTTTTTTATATTCTTCAATAAGATATCTTGTTGTTCTTACATAATCCTCATAAGTATTATATTTATGATTGTAAATATCTATAATATCTTCTATCATAAGTGATTCTTTTTTCTTTTCTGCCTCCCTATACATTTCAGCCATTAAATCACTAAAATTAAAATCACACTTAAACGCCTCTTGTATTTTGTTTCTTATAATGCTGTGGTCTAATATTTCTTTTTCTTCTAATTCTTCATCAAATATGCTATTCTTTGTTTCTTTTTCGTTTTTTGTCATATTTCATTAACTCCTTTTCAAGTTCATTATTTCGTTCCTGTAATTGCTTAATCTCGCCTTTAAGCTCTACATTGATATTTCTTAATCGTGTTATATTCTCGCCCATTATACCAATTAATAGGAAAATAAACCCAACTACTAATATACAAAAAATTGCTATTAAACCTGCTAACCAACTAGGCATTTTGCATCATCTCTTTCAATATTTTCTTTCTTATTTCTATTGTTTTTTCACCATTTAGGATTTTGCATAGCCATTCAGGGCGGATAGAGATTAAGACGTAAGGGCAATCAAATATATAGTTTTTATACTTATCTACTGCATTTACACTATAATCAACTAAACACATATTTTGTGGAGCAGTTTTTACTCTATTGTATTGTGTCCCCTCTAAATCTTTCCTATATTGATTTAATAAAACTAAATCTTTAATATCTCTTGGCTTATCAAATATATTTAAGTTTTTAATGTGGATTGCATAACCTGTTCCGTTCTCTAAATATCCATATAATTGTCCGTCAGTTAAACAACTTTTTTTACATAAATCTTCTTCACTTAATGTATCAGTTAAGATTTCCTGATAAAAACTTCCTATTGCAATATCGCAGTTTTCTTCAAAATATATCTTTTCTATTTCAAAATCACATTCTGCTATGATTTTTCCGTTAAGTGCTATTGATTTCATATCTTGTTTATCAATGTAGCATAAACTTTCTCTATCGCTTGAAATAAAATATTTAGTATTTAAGTTCATTGAATATGGTTTTTGTTTAGTGCAATATAACAATAGTTTCATTTTCTTTTCCCTGCCTTTTTCTTTCGTTTCAAACTTGCTTTTTTAGATGTTGCATATTTTTTATAATTTTCTCTTGATTTACTTGCTTCCATTTCTTGAAAAAACTTTATGTCATCATTTATTTTGCCTATATTAATATCAAACATATCTCTCATTTTCTAACCCCTCCTTAAACTTTTTATATTCATTTGCATCTAACTGAATATGAATAGATGCTCCTGTATCTTTGCTTTCAATATAAATACTTTGCTTATATATGGTTTTCCATAAGCAACTTGACTAAAATTGCCTACATACATTGTGTATTTTGTTATTTCGTTTTGATATATTTTTCTTGTATTGTAATATCTTAAATCTAATTCATTATTTTTAGCAATCATTGTTATTGTTGAAATATCGTTAGGTGTAGGTATTATTTCTATTTCCCAATTTTTATATACTTCTTTATACATTATTTATTCCTCCTTTATATAAGCATTTTCTATTTCTTTAAACTTGATCCATTAAATCAAATATGTTTAATTGTATATCTTTAACTTCTGTTATCAGCAAATTATTTATTATAGCTTCTAACACATTTACTACTATGCTATTACCTGCTTGTTTGTATAATTGTGCGTTAGAATTTACTTTACTTGCTTTTTCAAATGCTTCATCATCAAACCCCATTAATCGCCAACATTCTTTTGGTGTAAGTTTTCTAATTGCTAAATCATATACAGCGTTAATTGTGCCATGATTTTCTTTAATTGTAGGAGCAATGCCGTTTTTATCAACTATTCTACTTGCTTCATGATTGCTAGGACTATAATTTCCTAAAACAACAACACCACCATCTTGTTGAGTGTTTATTGTTTGTGCCATATCTTTTTGCACTGTTCCTCTATGTGTAGCCATACGGCTTGATATATCAACACCATCGCCCTCTTGTGCTTCTAAATAACCTTTTTGTGTTGCATTTTTCACACAAATATATTTATCGTTCCTAAAATCTACACCATTATCTATTGCACTTGCTATTTCTTCATTTACTTTTCTATTGTAGCCATCTATAAACATTCCCTCTTTAATTTCGTTTTGCTCTAATGTTTCTTTTAAATGCTTATTTATTGCTATATATGGATTAGCACATGTATTTATAGCAGGACTACTACTACTACTACTATATATTCTATTTTGTGTTCTGTATTGGTCGGTACTTCCTTTACTTCCTACACCGCCTAAAAGTTTTACCTTTTTTAAATCAAAATCATCAGCTACATTTTCACACACATAGTTTGAGGCATCGCAGATGCGATGCCCTTCCCCTGTGTTTAGAGTTGTTGCAACGCTTTTATTTATTGTTGATTCGCCATTATTTCCGCTCCATTTTTCATTGTTAGCACAAATGTAGTTCATCATTTTATCACTTAAAAAATATTTTTCATCAACTTCTTTTTCTAGTAAATCCCTTAATCTTAATTCTAATTTTTGTTTTGGTGGAAATGTAAATTGCCATTTTATATCATTTCTAATTGATATAGTAAATATTCTTTCTCTGTTTTGTGGTATTCCATAATCTTTGGCATTTAAAACTTTATAATTGCTGACATATCCTAATTGTTCTAGTTTGATTAAATACTTTGAAAAATTATGATGATGTTTTTTGCTTATAAGGTTTTTGACATTTTCCCATATAACATATTTTGGTTTCAGTTTCTCAATGATTCTAATAGTTTCGTACATCAATGAGCTTCTTGTTCCACTACCCTCATCGCCACCTTTATTTTTTCCTGCTGTTGAGAAATCTTGGCAAGGACTACCATGCATTATTAAATCTACTTCTATATCTTTATCCCACTTACATATATCTTGTGGTTGAAAGTTAGTATTATGTATAGCGTTATAAGATTTTACAGCATATTTATTTATTTCTACATAGTCGGCTATTTCATAATCTATTTTTAAGTGATCCAATGCTCTACTAAACGCTCCTATGCCACCGAAAAGCTCTAATATTTTCAATTTTTCATTTGCCATTCTTATCCCTAACCCTTTCTATAAACTCTAAAATCTTTAATATTTCGCCTTTTTCGTTTAAACTTGATAAAATATACTCATTCGCTTTAAAAACGATTTTTAAGCCGTATTTCTTATTTTTTATTTTTAGTTTCATTTGTCGCCTCATCTATAATTACTTCTTTTATTGTGCTACCCATTATTTTGTCGGTGTCTATAAGTTCTATTTTTTCTGCTCTAAATAAACCTTTGTTGTCAAAACACTCTACTAAAAAATTAGCTTTTTCTTCACTATCAACTATAACTCTATGCTTTTCTTTCCATTCCTCTTTGCTGTAAATTGGTGTTATGTGAAAGAATCCACTTTTAAAATTAATTATTCTTGGTATCTCTAATTCATAAAATTTAACCATCCATAATTTCATTCGTTCATCACATCCCATATTGTCATTTGCTTTTCTATTTTGTTTGACAATCTATATCCTATTCTTCTATATTCATCATATACAGGTTTCCATAATATCTCGCATTGCTTGTATTCGTTAGGTAATAGTTCTCGCATTACATCTAATTGATTTTGTAAATCTAGTGCAAAAGGGCAACCCTTACAACCTGTTCTTTTAAAACTATAAGGTGGATAGTATAAATCGCATAATTTAATTTTGTTAATATTTAGGAATTGATTTTCCCAATCTTCATTTACAACCAACAATGGATGGAACATTACTAATTGATTATTTTTTTTTATTACACAATTTATATTTGCTCTTTGTCCTCCTTCTTCTTTCCTCATACCTGTTAAACATACAACCCTTTTGCTTTCTTTTTGCCACCTATGAATTAAATCTTTTTTTAATTTATTACAACATAAATGAGAACAATGTAATTTAAAGTCAGGGGTAAATTGATATTTTAACATTTTTGGACACTTATATTTACTTTTAAAATTGCCATTATCGTTTTCATCTAAATACATCTTCAAATAATGAGTAATTTTGTTGCCATTATTATGATATTGTTCTAGTTTTTTTGAATGTTCTTTTGATTTAAACGGATATCCATACTTTTCTAATGTTTGCTTTATATTCCTTGTTTGATTTAAAATAATAATTCTATCATCAGTTTTAGCCAATTCTTTAACGTATTCTCTAACCATTTTATATTCAATGCCTGTATTTGCATAAACTCTTGGTATATTGTTATTAGGTAAAGCCATATCAATTAAGTAATGTAAGATAGTTGAATCTTTACCACCACTAAAACTTATATAAGCGTTATGCTCTAAATCGTATTGTTCGTTTATCGCTTGTATTTTTGCTATTCTATCTTCTAGCATAAATTCATAATCGGTCATATCTTCTCGCCTAACCTTATCTTATAATCTCGTATTATCTCTAATAACTTATTTATCTCTTTTTCTTTCTTATGTAGTTCACGCTGTAAATCTTTTACTTTTTCTTCTGCTAAATAACATTTGTTAAAGATTCTATCGAATTCTTGCTGTTCTACCATATCTATACCTCCATATTGAATAAATCAATTTTTTCTTCATCATGTATAATCACATTTTCTATCCTTTGTTTTGCTATATTAAAATATTTTTCATCAATTTCTATTCCTATAAAATCTCGGTTTAGTTCTTTACAAGCTACACCACAACTACCGCTTCCCATAAATAGATCCATAACAAGTTCATTTTCTTTTGTGCTGTTTTCTATAAAGATTTTGTTAAGTTCCACAGGTTTTTCAGTAGGGTGTGTTTTGCAACCTATCTTGTTATCTATTTCTAATAAATTCTTGCTAGATGTATTATTTATTGTTTTTGCGTTCCCTTTACGCATCATCAATATAAACTCACAACTATTTAGATAATATCTATTTGGTAATGCGTTATTTTTCTTCCATACAAGTAATTGTTGAAATATAAAACCTACTTTTTCAGCTTCTACCCATAGGTCTTTTAAATTAAGTGCGTTGATATATATATATATATATGCGTTCTTTCTTTTAAAATGCGGTAGCACTCTGGCAACCACTCTTTAAACTCTATATCATTATGCTTAAATATTTTTCCTGTTTTAACATTCTCAAAAGTTTCAGTATCTTTTTTATTAAATATTCCACCCCATTTATCAATATTGCTACAACCACCACTTACAATGTGATAAGGGCAATCAGTTAATATGAGGTCTATTGATTCACTTGGTATAGTTTTTAATACATTTAAGCAATCATCATTGTAAAGTTTCATTATTCATCATCTTTCTTTAAAATTATTAATCTATCCATTTTTAAGTATTTAGCTAATTCGTTATAGTTTAAATCTGCATCTTCTTTATTATCAAAACTCTTATATACTGTATCGTTATTCATTCTAATTAAATATTCATCATGCAATTTAAACTTTTCTATCTTATTTACCATTTGTATTGTGTTTTGTGTTTCTAGTGCTATCATATTCTTTTAAGTCCTTTCTTATTTTCTGTAAGTTTTCTATAATTTCGTTGTTCTTATTTGACTTATCCCAACGTTCCTTTTTCCAATCTCTTAATCGCTTTAAGTTGTAATACTTGATAAGATATTTTAACGTTTCATCTTTTGTCATTATTTGTTCCTTTCATTAAAGGCTTTTAACCATTCATCTTCTAATAATTCGCTATCATCATAGCCTTTATTAAAATTAGTATTGCGTGTATTTTGTATTTTTTTCATCACATAAGCTATTGGATTTGCTTTATCTAAATTGTTTTTGATTTCATCTATGATTAACTTTGAATCATAATTTTTACTTAATGCTTCTACTTGTGCTTGTTCCATCATTGTTAAGCATCTACCATATAGCATTTGCAATTCATTTAATAAATCCTGTAATTTGCTTATTTGTGCTTCCTCACACGCACACGCATTATTTAGTGTATCGTTAGATACACACTTATTACTATTTACTAATAACTTATTACTATTAACACACTCCGATTTCGGTTTCATAATCGCTTCCGTATTCGGTGTTGTTTCTATTTCGTTTTCGTTATCGTTATTTTGATATTGTTTACCGATTTTCATAAAACGTTCTTTCTTTTCTTCATATTTCTTTAAATCTCGTTTTAATATATCTTTACACATAATACATAACATTTTAGCCATTGGATCATCAGGATATTTTGGCTCTAAATCATTACAATATTTCAAACACCAATCTATCCATATTCCTTTTTGTTCTATTGTCATAATATCGGTATATTTTATCCAATCAGTATAAACTATAAATGCTTTCTTACCCTCTGCCATCTATAACCAACTCCTATGAAATAATTTAAACCACTTATCTAAATCGTTATGGTGTAATACTAACCATTCAGTTTGTGCCATTTGCTTAACCCTCAAATCTAACTCTTTATTAAAGTGTATTCCCTCATCACTCATATTGTGGTGTTTAGCACACAAGTAAATTGTTAATCCCTCTTGGTCGCTTATTTTTCTATGAGCTACGCCACTAAAAACGTGATGGCAATGAATATTTTTAATAGTTCCACAAACAAAACAGCGTTTACTACTTTGTAAAATGCTATTCATTTTATTCCCCCTTAACTAATTTTTATATAAGCCTTAACAGGTGTATATTTTTTGTATTTCTCTACATCAATTTGTGGATTGTCTTTGAATAAAGTTTCATAGTCTATTGATTCTTTATCTTTTGGCATTACTTTTGTTATTGTTAATTTATTACCATCGTTTTCAAGTTCAACCTTAATAAGTCCACGTTGATCCATTTCTTTTAATACGCTTGATTTAAAACTTGCTATTTTATTTTCAAGTTGCTTTTTAACATCTTCAACGTTTTTTAATTGTGCTTGTAATTGAAATAAAGCGTTGATTTGTTCTTGTTCTAATAATGCAACTTCATAAACCTTATCGTTGAAATAACTATCTATTAATTTCTCGCATTCTTCATCACTCTTTAAAGGTATATCAATAACTTCAAATAAATCAGGTCTAATATGGATGCAAGTTGCTTTTTCAATGTTTTCTTTAAGTAAGTATCTATATAAACTTAATTGCCAACTTACAGAATCTTTATGCACTTGACTTGTTGTTTTTATATCACTTATAACTAACTTTCCGTTTTGCGTATAAATTAAATCTATGCTTCCTGCGAGTTTGTCATCATGCACTCTATATTCACTAGCTACATAATTGATTTTGTTTTTCTTGCTCCACTTGATAAACTCTTGTAATTCATCAGCAATTCCAATTTCATCAAACTTACAGTAAGTTTCAATTTCGCTATGCACCATTTCGCCATAGTCTATGGCTTTCTCTAATACTTTTTCATTTACGCTTTCATAACTTGGACTAATTCCCATTTCTTTTAATAGTGTTGTAATAGATAAATATCTTTCAACTTTTCTACTACTATAAATATGCTTATTGTCGGTAAAATCTGCTGTGAAATTAATCACAGCATCATTTACTAATCTATCTTTGTGTGTGTCTAGTAAAAATGGATTTATCATTTTTTACGCTTCCTTTCTTTGCTTGATTGTTGCATCTAGCTTATCAATAATAGTTGCTAGTTCATCGCTCTTTAAATCTTCAAATGTTTCTTTGTTAAACTTTTTAGCATAATAGCTCATAGCCTTTGGCAAGTCATCATATCCTAGTTGATATAATTTACTAACAATCGTATCTCTTAAACGCTCTAATATTTGCATATTTGCTTTTTCTTCTTTAATGTTCTTATCATCCATTTCTAAATCAAATGGTAAATCGCTATCGTTTACGATTTCTTGTGCCTTTTTAGGCGTTTTTTCTTCTTTTGTGATAATTTCCTTTTCTTCTATTTTAAAGTCTTTATTTTCGCTTGTTTTTGATTTATCATTTTTTTCTATTTCTTTTACTTTCTTTGTGAAAGCATCTGTATCAGCATCTTTGTTATCATCAAGTTTTAATAAACCATTCAAAGCATACTTTCTAGCATAACTACTTGATGCTCCAAATGTTTGTGATAAGTCCATACCCTTACGCTCTTGTATTCCTGCTTGTGCTTTAACAAATATATCTTTTTCTGTTTCTGTATCAATAATTCTTGCGGTTGCTTCTACATATACCCATCCATTTGATGTTTCTTTAATCTCATCACTTAATAGGATTACAACTCCTAACTTTTCACAATAAGGTTGTAAGGCTTGTAAGATATCTTCACAACTTCTATAATTGTAATTTCCAAAACTATTTTTTTGATTTTTTGCTACGCTAATTGTTGCTTGTATTTCACTTAATTTTTTTAATATTTCTTTCATATTTTTAACCTCTTTCTTCTAATTCTTTTATTGCTTCTAAACAACTTAATCTTTTAACTTTTCTTCTATCATAAAAGCATGATCCATTGTGTTTAGTAATTGCTAATTGTCTAACCTGTGATGCTACGTTTGTTCCACACCCTAAATACTGTTTGATGTCTTTTAAGTTCCAATATATTTTATCCATTATTTAAACACCTCTATTGTGTCTTTTTCTTGATTCCAAACAATTTGAGTTTGTTTATCTAATTGGATATTATGTGCTTGTTTAAAATATCTTTTTAATCTTGATAAGATTTCTACTTTTTCAAGTTCTAAATACTTATCAGCTTCTTCTTTTGTGGATGCGAATTTAATACCTTTACGATTTGTAATTAAAATACGTTTGATAGTGTCATCTTCTTTAATTGCTTGTAAATCACTTGTAAGTGTTCTTGTATTTTCGTTTTCATAAAGTCCGCTTTGTTTCATTATTTCTTCTCTACTTAAAAAATCAGTTTGTTCTTTTAAAAACTCATATAATCTCCATTGTCTAGTAATTAATTTTTTACTCATTTCTATTCCTCCCTATCTTGTAATAATAAAATCAGTATTTAATAATCTTGCTAGTTCTTTTAGTTCTTTTAATGTAAAATCAATTTTGCCGTTTAATTTTGAATTTGCTGTGGCTAGTGATACGCCTAACCCCTCCGCAACATCAATTTGTTTTAATCCTTTTTCAGCCATTAACCCTTTTACTTTTTCTAGTGTGAATTCTTGCATTAATCATTACCTCCTTCAAATTCAATAAAATCGTATTCAATACAACAAATAAAATGTTTATTTGAATAAATACTAGCTATCTTACACCACTCACAACTTTCATCTCGTTTAATATCACTAGCATAACCACTAGCGATACATTTACCATCTTTATAAATCTTAAATTCTTTCTCTATCATTCTTTTTCTGCCTCCATATCTCCTGCTAAATCAAAGTAGAAATCTGATTCATAACCATCATAATCAAACTCCTCTATTTCTTCTTCATCATCATCTTCATAACGTGGATCAAAATCATATTCATTTAATGATTTTCCTAAAATAATTGTTTCTTTTCTCATTTAAATAACCTCCTTAATGTTTTCTTTTCCTAATTGTTCTATAACCATTTCTAATGTGTTTTTTGCTTTTGAAATCCAAATAAAAGAGCAACCATTTTCCCATTTAACTATAAAATGTGTGTTGCTCTCTTTTGTATCTACTATAACCATAATTAATCACTCCTTTTAGTGTTTTGCAATTTCTTTTATCACATTGCAATTTTATTATATATTAGTTTTTTGCAATTTGCAATACTTTTTTGCAATTTTTTTTAAAACTTTTTTAATTTTTTTTATAAAATGTATAAATTATGCTATTTTTTAGCAATTTTTCTATGTTTTTTTGTTATAATAAAAGTAGGAGGTGGATAATATGAATAGACTTAAAGAAATAAGATTAAAAAAGGGCTTAAAAGTTAATGAGGCTTGTAAACTCATAGGCATTTCAGCGTGTTATTTATCTCAACTTGAATCAGAGCAACGACAAATAAGTAGTTCAATGATGAAAAAGATTTGTAAAGGCTATAATGTAAAGCCAAATGATATACTAGAATATGATGATTTTATATTAATTGATGAGGATAATAGAGAGTTCAGCGAAACGGATATAAAAATATTAAACATGCTTAAAGCGTTAAGCGATAGCGATAGAGATGAATTATACACGTTTATTGACTATTTAATCTATAAGCATCAAAAACGCATAGAGGATATCGAAAATGGTAAAAAAGGAAATTGATGGCTCTTGGTCTTACCGCTTCTATTCAAATGGTAAAGACTATCGCAAAAAAGGTTTTAAAACAAAAAAAGAGTGCATAGATGCAGAAAATAAAAAAAGAGCGGAAATTAAAGGCTTTGTAATTGAAACCAATAATTTATCCGCTCTATGTGAAAACTATTTAATTAAGCGTAAAAGTAAAGTCAAATTAGCTACTTATAAAAAAGATGAGATGATGCTAAATAAATATTTCTTAAACTCTTTTAAATCAGCAACTATTGTAAATACCTTTACAATACAAAAATGGAAAAATGAAATTATAAGTCTAGGTTTTAAAGAGGAATACACAAACCAAATTATAAAAACTTGTAGAGCATTTTTGCAATACGTTAAGAATTACACTTACATTGATCCACTTGTTATTGATGAGTTAGACATCGTAAAGTTCTATGAGATAAAAGAAGAAATGCAAATATGGAGTGTAGATGAATTTAATAAGTTTATAAGTGTTGTAGATGATGAGTATTTTAACACACTGTTTACAACTCTTTTTTGGAGTGGTTTAAGAATCAGTGAATTAAGAGCTTTAACGCATCAGGATATAAAAGACAATTACTTATATATTAACAAAAGATTAGATAGTAAATATTTAAAAGATTTTACCACTTTAAAAACGGCTTCTAGTTCTCGTAAAGTTTTAATGCCATCGTGGATCATAGAAAAAATAAAATCAGTTTGTTTAGAAAACTTACTTTTTCCTACAAGTGAAACGCACATAAGAAGAAAGCTAAACGAGTATATTAAGAAAGCACAGGTAAAACCAATTAGAATACATGATTTTAGACATTCACACGCATCTTACCTTTTTAGCAATGGTATAAACATAAAATCTATCTCACAACGTTTAGGGCATAGTTCAATTTCTATCACGCTTGATACATACGTTCACTTATTACCAGATAGTCAAAACGAGATTTTAGACTTAATAGAAAAAGAAAAAAAATAAGAGTATCAATAGACACTCTATACAAAAACTTTCGTTTTTCAATTCTACCTATATTTTACTATAAAAATAGCACTTTTTCTACACTAATTCGGCATTAATTCGGCACTCTAAAATAAAAACGGCTTTGTTTAGCCGTTATTTTTATTATGGCGGAGTAGGAGGGTAGATAAACTAACCTTTTACAACGTTTTATAATGATTAAATATTCTTTTATATTACTACTAAATATATATAATATTGTTTTATGCTCTTTTAAAATAATTTGGCATTAATTTGGTAAAAGAAAAACACCACTATATGAAAGTATATATTGAAAAACATTTTAGGGGAGTGTTTTAAATTAAAGAGGTTTGTGGTGTTTCTCTTGAAATGATTAATTTTTACTAGACATCTATATTATAGCATAAGTTTTTACTGTTGTCTTGATATTATATATAATATAATATTTAAATCCTCATTTTTGCGGTTTTTTCGCATTTTTAAATAAAATAGGTATAAATTATAAGGCAATAAAAAAAGAGGGCTATTTTTCACCCTCTAATTTTTGTTTAACTATTTCATTTATTTCATCATAGCAATTTGCATTTTCTATACATATTGTTGAGATATTAACTCTTGTATTTAATGCGGAGTTTAAATCTTCTCTTATAACTTTTTGTCCGTTATTTAATCCCCATGTAGTTCCCATTACAATAGCAAATGCGTATGATCCAAGCATAAACCATAAATCAGCACTATTTCTAACATTGCCATATAAACAACTCCAATAAGCACTTATAAATGTTAAAGCTATCCAAGTAGGTAAAGCACGTTTCATAGATACAGCAAATAGTGAGAATTTAATATCATCTTCGCCATATTTATTTTTCTTTGACTTTCCTACAAATAAATCATTGTATCTTACATCACTATATTTATTTTGATAACTTACTAAATGATATTCTTTTACAAGTTCATCGTAAGCCTCATATTGTTTATTGTTTAAACGATTGATAAGTGAATCTACCATCCTTATACGTTCATCGTATTTCTCACGTTTAATTTTATCTTTTGGCTTTTCAGGTGTAAGTTTATCATTTTTCCTGTGTAAGATTTCTAAATAGATTTCAAATGATTTCTTATAGTTATAATAGTGTATTGCTTCTATAACATCTTCTTGCTTACGAGTTTTAATAATTGCTTTTTTACGTTCAGTAAGTAATTTGTCTAAACTTGCTATATCCATATTTTCTGCTTTTTCTTTTTCACTTGCATATTTAGTCGCTACTACACGACAATAAATATTAAAGATATCAGTAAAAGCAAAAACAGTCCAATTCATCTTTGAGATATCAAACCCTGCATTAAATAAAGTTAAAAAGAAAGCTAGTAATGTGATAACTAATTCTTCTAACACAAAACTAACTAAACCCATATTAATATTTTTCTTTGGCATATTAAACCCTCCTTTTTGTCTAAAAGCCGTTTTTAATTTAAGTATAAGGAAATAGAGGGCTTATAAATAAAACCCTCTAAAATCCGTTAATTTAATCTTTTCCATTAAGTCCATAAACTTCTCTTGTATCAGCGTTCTTATGCTTATATACAAAATAAGGAAATGGATTAATAATAATTGCGATTGCTTCACTTATGATGATTTCTAAAAGTAAAGTCTGTATTCTATCAATATTGTTGTTTATAAGTCCACAAACAAAGAATAATAATATTAAAGGTAAAAGGATGCGTTGAAAACCTTTTAAAAGTTTTACCCAAGTTCTATACTTTACACTATACGCACTAATAACATAAGAGCATAAAGCATATAAACCAATGAATAGGATAAGTAATCCTACAATCGCCCATCCTGTAAAACGCAATTCATCTTCTTTAACAAATAAATGATATTTATTGTTTATGAAAATAATAGGTAGTATTACAGCAAATAAAAACCACCCAATAGCTAAACAACAAAAAGTAGATTCTTTTTTCGCAAAATCAATGATTTTCTTTTTTAGGTCTTGCATACGCACACCCCCTAAACTAAATCATTTAAAGCATCTATATTCTTTAAGTTTTCGTTTACTTTTTCTTGTGTTGTTTGTTCTTGTTCTACTTGTTCTACTTTTTCAGCTTCTATCTTATCAGTATCTAATATTTCTTCTTTAACAACTTTCTTATAAAGGTCTATGATTTGTCTAGTTTTCTCTAAATCAACACCGCTTTTAGTTGCTTCAATAAGTATCATATTAGAAATATTGTCTAAATCTTTTGTAAGGCTGTTTTTAAGGGTTTTTATTTCTTCCTCGTATTCTTTTATGAAGTTATCAATAAGAGCCTTATTTTGTGCCTTAATTTCCTCTTTTTCTTTCTTATCTTTCTTGCCTTTATAAACGTTAAAGAAAATGGAAAACATTATACTTAACACTCCCATAACTCCTACGCTACCTACAAAAGCTTCTACTGCGGATACACTACCGCCAAAAAATTGTTTAATTACTTCTATCATTTTTTAACCCTCCTTATTGTTTTTGATAGATTGCCCTTTTTATAGGTAAAGGGCTAAACCTTTATTATAGTGCATTGACTGTATCATCAATTAAATCAAAACTATTAAAGCCACCCCAATTTGCACTGCCGTCAGTTTGTTTTATTCCACTTACATAAAAATCATTACCATTTTTTACACAACCCCACGCATTATACACAATTTGTCTTGAATTAGATGTAAAACTTCCGCTTATTTCATAATATTTTGTATTTACTTGATTAATACCAATACTATCTAAAAAGTCTAATATTTGTGGTATTGTTGTAAATTGTGAATTACTATCATTAATTATTTTTAATGTTAACCAACAATATTCACCGCTTGAATATTTTTGTAATGATATATTATGTTGATATAATTGTTTACTAGCACCTAAAGTAATTGAAGAAATAGTCATTGTATTTCCTGTTGTATCAATAAGAAATTCATTTACTTTTACTTGATTATTAGTTGTGTCTAATTCATATCCTGTGAAAGATAATTTATTATTCATTGTATTTTCATTTTTAACTATAACTTGATGAATTACATCAGAAGCAGGTGGTATATCTAAATATAATACGCTAAAATTAGTTAATAATTCTACCTGTTTGGATGATAGATTTATTTCGTTTTGTGAAGAAAATTGACTAAACTCTATTAACAATTTAGGTATGTTATTTAAAGCCCAAAACTTCGTGCAAGTAAATGTGCCTAAATCTTCATTAATCATCATTAATTTATAACAATATCCATCATCACCTATTAGTGTATCGCCATCTTTTAAAGTGAAACCTCTCATATTATCAATATCTCTTAAATCACCCTCGTATGTAAAAGCGTTTAGATGTCTTAATGATGAAGCATTGTTTAATAGGTAGCATCCACTTGTTTCGCTACCGCCTCCGCCTCCACCTTTGGCGTTGTTAAATCCTGTTTTTATTGCCATTCTTACACCTCCTTATTATTAAGTGTCTTAATAGCACTTATTAGTTCTTTGATAACCTTATCTTGTTTATCTATTGTTTCTTGTAAGTCTTTTATTTGCTCTTTATAAAAGTTATCCATGCCTTTTAGGTATATTTCTAGTGTAGTGTTTAAAAACGGCATATCTTTTAAATCATCAATGATTACTTGCTCTCCGTTTTCCATTACTAGAAATACCTTTTTTGAGTATGATTTTTTCTTGAATTCGTTAAAAATATTTATATCCATATAGACACCTCCTATTATATTGTTTCTACATCATCAGTAAAGGAAAGATAAGGTGAGGGATTAGTTGCTCCGATATATGTTGATGTTGAGCCTGTATAATAAACAAATTGCCATTCATCAGTACTTTCAATATATCTTATTTTCTCAATAGGAATAGGAGTATTTCCACTTGAAACATATCCACTACAAAACTTACCATTTTGGCTTATCCACGAACGAATTGCATTTTGTGTGTATGCTTCAGCTTTGTCAGTTATTCTTGTTAATAATGCAACACATCTACTATTATTGTTTTCATTATAATAAACAAATCTTATATTATGTTGATATAATTGTTTACCACCAACTGCGTTGCCATCTAGCGTTAAGCCATTACTATCTAATTTTAAAGTATGGTCTTTTGTTTGCATTTCAATATATGCTTTATCACTATTTGCTTCTTTTAAAATCTTAACATAAGCATTATATTGTGCGGATTCGCCTGCTTGATAATCCATTTGTGCGTAATTTTTATTTAATCTAAATCTTGCTTGTCTTAAAGTTGCACCACTTCCATATTTTACTTGTTGAATATATGTTCCGCTTACTATTGCAAATGTTTTAGTTCCATTTTCGCTTCCTAAACTTTCTTGTTTTAGTTCATATAAAGGTAGTTTAGTGTTGATAATATCTGCTACATCATCTTGTAAATCATCAACATCATTTTCTAGTTGTGATATCTTTAAGATTGCTTGACTTGAAATTGTTGAAATTGCTCCTATTGTTGATATTGCTGTGATTTTATCTACTAAAATATCGCTTGGTATATCAGTTGCATAGAAAGTAATTACTCCTGTTGCATTGTCTAAAAAGATTTCACTTGAAAGTAAAGAAGTATCGCTTAATGCGTTAAAGATTACATTTACATTTTCAGCACCTTTTAATAAATCACTTTGATATGTTGCTTTATATGGATAAAGATTAGAATAACTATCGATATTAGAAGTCCAATCAGTAGAAAGAATTGTTAAAGTAGGCTCTAAATTAACTACTACATTTTCTACGCTTTCTACAACCTCAACTCTATTTTCTAGTGCTTCTAAATCACTTTGATTTGCTTTATTTGATAAGATTGTTAGAATATCAGCACCCTCTGGAAAATTATTAAATAATGCCAATAAATCTTTGATTGTATTTACTGTTGTATCACTTGCATCAGTATCTTCTAACAATGCGTAAACTTCATTAATCTTTTGTTTTGTTTCGTTATAATCAGTTAAACTTGCATAATTAGTTTGTAAGTATAACCATAAGCCATAAGCATCAACGTATTTATTTTGTGCGTTTTGACTTGGACTATTAACTATTCCATAGTTCTCTACGTTGCCTAAACCTACATCGCCTTTTGTTAAAGTTCTATCTTGGCTTAAATCATAACCATTGATTGTTGTTGTTTTATCTACCTTACCATTTAAGGCTGTTTCAACAACGCTCTTTAATAATGTTAATTGTTCTTCATCATAAGAGCCATTATTATAATTTGATAGTTTATAGAAAATAGCACCTTTTAACATTGTGTATTCAGTAGCATCATCGTTTTTATAAGGCATTAAATAGAATTGTCCGCCATCATATTTAACAATCAATACCCAACCATCATAATAAGTTGCATTGTAGTTTTCAAAACAACCGCCTATTGCTTGTGCTTCTGTTCCGTTAGCATAATCTGTAATAGTTTTAATTTGTTTATCATTGATTAAGCCTATTACATAATCTATTGCTTCTTGTTCTTCCATTGAAGCATCATTTGTTGATTCAACACCTTTAATAACATTAAGTGTTGCTGTTGTATAAGTGCTTTGTTTAATAACAACTATTGTGCCATTATTATTTGCACTATATACGATATAAGGCGTTAAGAATAATTGCCCTATAAAGTTTGTGTAGCTTATAGACAACTCACATTGCCATTTAATATAATCTACACCATTGATTCTTATAGTTTTTGCACTATAACAAATTAAACTTGGTAATGTTGTTATTGATGAGCCTATTTTCTTACTTACAGCAAGTTCTACGCTATAATTTTCTTTTCCTGCAAACTCGCTTACAGGTATCAATACTCCAACACTTACGAAGTTGTGTGAATATTCTGGTATGTTTCTATCAATAAAATCTTTTACGATAGCACCATTACCAATTATGAATTCTTTATTAATCATTTTTTGCCCTCCTTTTCGCTATGATTAATTTATATTAAAAAGAGGGCTTTTACACCCTCTTAATAACCTTATCCCTCGTAAAATACGAAAATTAAACGTTCCATCTTATCTTTCTTTATACCTGTTAAAGTTAGAGTTGATCCATATATACTTATATCGTTTCCCTCACTTAATGGTATAAATGGTAGTCTTGAATAGTTAGATATATTTAAACTATTGTATCTATCGTTAGTGCATGCGTAAACGTTCATATCTTCTTTATATCCGTTTGTATCACAATATCTTAAATTAACATTAACTATTGTGCTTGAATATTTAGTCCTTTCAATATCTACCGCATAATTATCTTTGCATCTAACTACTTTATGAAACTTATTGTTATTACCTATTTTAATAGCTTCAAAAACACAATAACCCTCTTGACTATCATTTGTTTGTTCGGTTTGATTTAAAGTGAAATCATCCCAACATTTTATAAAAATCTTATCCCAATTTGTTAAACTATTTATTTTAACTAAAATATATCTATCTACATATTGATTTAAAGGTATTCCGTAAAGTCTTTTATCACGTTTTAATTGTATATCTACATTACTTGCGTTATAGTCTTTTGAAAGTTTATATTTAACCTTTAATAAGTCCATAGAGTAGTTTTCTATCTCTCTTTGTGTTATAGTCCAATCATTACCGCCTAGTGTGAAATAATCGCCTAGATTCCATAATGATTTTATTTGTGAATAAGTTTGTGTTAAATCTACCATACAATCAATAGTCATTTCTTTATTACCCATACGATTAATAAATGATTCTTGACTATCAAAATACTTACTAGCATCTACTGTTCTGTCATTTTGATTTTTCAAAACGGATAAGTTTTTGCTATTTGCTTCTAATCCTGCTACATTATCTTTTTCTATTTTAACTACACTATCACAATAAGGTTGATAGTTTACACTAAATAAAAAGTTTTTTCTTTCTCTATCATCACTAAAATATAAAGGTTTTGCACTTACGCCATCCCAATCAGCACCATATAAACTATCTAATGTATTTCTTGTAATTCCATCGTAATCAACGTATGTTTCTGGAAAAAGATGCCACTCTATATCGGATAACGCCCAACTACCACCCTTTAATAAAGGTGTTTTTCCTGCTAAAATCATAGGTTTTAATGGTGTTGTTGAGTCTAAACCTAAATTACCTAAACTATCTAAAATATTATAAATAGCTGTATTGCTCCATAATGGATTGGCTTTATAAGATTTATAAAGTCCATATATTCCTTTTTCGCCTCGTTTAAAATACAAACGTTTCTTTTGTTCTTTAACAGGTAGTGCATCAAACACATCTTTTTCTACGATAAATTCTGTTATATCTATTGGCAAACCTATATTTAATCTACTACCATAAATAGGAGCAGGATACTTTAATGTTGCATGATATCCGACTAATACATAAACTTTATTTAAAGTATAAATTGGCTCTTGTGTCATAATAAACCAATCTGCACTATCATCTATTGTTAAATCATCATTTCTTGCAGGAAAATATGATTGTTGCACGTTGTCTTTACATACCGCATTTGTAATTAGAGATATGATGTTGCCACAAGCAAGCTCACTATTACGAGTGATAGACAAACCTTTAACCAATTCTTTGACATCATCTAATCCTCCACTTTCTATATCATTTGCACTATTAACTAATTGTGTGCCTTTCTTTTCTCTTTTTTCAGCTTTTAAATTTATTGTTGTGATATTTCCATTAGAAAAAGAAAAGTCATACCCAATTATCAAACAATCTACTTTATCTAACATATCATTAAATATTTCTCTTGCGTTTACTTGTCCGCTCCATAGAAACTCGCCTGTTTCAGTTGTATAGATTAAACTAGCATTGCCGTTTGATATAGTTATTCCATCAAACTGTAAACTTATTGCGTTGTTCCCATATTCTCTTGCTTGTTGAAAATTAATTTTTTGCCTAACTCTATCCATTTGACTATATAATGTTGCCACAGGATATGTTTCAGCCATTCCATTTATGATTATGTTTTCAAGCAATTTTGTAGGGCTTACACAACTAATTTGATATAGCCAATATTCGCCCTCCCAAGTTTCTACAAGTCCAAACAAACAAAATACTTTACTTAATATTTCTACATTGCCCTGTAATATTTTATAAACTATTCTATCGTTCTTTTTTAAGTCTTTTCTTGAAGTAGATTTTATTTGAAAATTAAGTTGATCCAATTCTTCATCTAATGTATCTTTTGTAGGAGCAGAAAAAATGAAATTACTTTGTTCTACATCATTTATAAACAATTTAACCATTTTATCTACCTCCATTTATACTTGCATATTGTGTTCTAGCCATCATTATTTCACTTTGCACTGAATTACGATGTATTGTTCTATTCCAAGTCGCATATTGTAAGCCTACATTTACGCCCTGTCCTATAATAGATGCAACACCACCAATCCAACCACCAACGGCAAAACCCATACCAACACTTACACCCATGTTTATTAAATTCATTGTTTCATTGATTTCTACTTGTGCGTTTGAATCTTGCATTATATCGCCATAATTATTTTTATAATAATTTGCTACACTTTTAACCGCTGTTAATACACCTAAACCTACTACTGCATTTTTTAATGTTAAAAGTCCATTGCCACCACTTTTTTTATCAGTCGGTATTTCAGGTGTATTAGGTGTAGGTGGATTAAAAGGTGTATCGCTACCATCTGGATTTATTGTATTAGGTGTTTCTAAATCCATTTTGTGATTTGCTTTGGCAAATATTACCATTGCAGTAGTTCCATCATCTGTATAACTTGCCATACTATGCACCTACCTTAAATTGTAATGATAATACATTTTCGCCTGTGTTCTCATCGTAAATGTGTTGCCCTCTCACGCAAATTAAACCGCTTATTGTTTTAACTTTTGTGCTTACTGTTGATTTAAAAGTATATTTTTGACTTGAAGCCTCATAACATTCATCAAATAATTTGTTAAATAAGGTATCGTGTGCTAGTTGTCCGTTTAGCTCGTAAATTAATACAATATTTATAGATAGTTGATTATTTGACTTTGTAAATAACATTTGGCTTGGATCACTCAAGTTTTTATCCATACCTCCAACGGCTTCTTTAACACAATATGGTTGTCTAGGTTTAACCTCAATATAATTAGTGCCATCAAGTGAAAGTTCATATTTACATCCATAAACTACATTTTCGCTAAATTCTACGCTACCATTCATAGTAAGTAAAACAGCAAAATCACTTTCTATTGCACTAAATGGATTACTTATTGTAGGGCTTGATAAAAATATCTTACAAGCATAATTGCCTAGTGTTTGATATGTTCTAGTTAAAGCCTTAAATAAATCATCAAATAGTTTTTTAGCTACTTCATATCCGTTTGGCTCACTTTGAATATTAATAACAAAACTTAAATTATATTTATTTTCTAAATCGTTGTTTTTTGTTGCACTTCCAAAAATGATATTAGCATCTATTACTTTGCTTTCTGCACTCATAAATTGATAATCTAACTCATTATGAATAACACAAGTATAACCATCATAATATGAGTTGTTTTCTATAATATCATCTGCTGTATCTTGTATTAAATTAACTATTGCATTATTTACCATTTAACTTGCACCCCTTTTCCACTTGCTAATCTTGATACATCGTGTATAGCTTCATCAAACCAATGGTAATTTGGATTTTGTTTTCCATGCCATCTAGGGCTAATCCAACGCTCATTTGTATAAGGTGTATAATATGCTTGTTTATTACCTGCATAACAAACAACTTGCGACATACCATTATAAGATTTATTCTCTATTCTTATTGTGGATTGTAATAAACCTCTTGCATATCTAATAGGTGGTTTAGGACATCTAATATGTGCGAATACCATAAATTGTTTAGCTACAAGTAAAACATCTTCTTCTATACCTTTGTTATAATTTTCATAGTATTCTTTTTCCCACCATAGCATAATTAACACCTCACATTTAAAATAGTTGTTATTATTGGTTTTCTTAACATTACTTGTTGCTCGTTGTCATCTTGTTGCGATAAACTCTCTATCATAAACTCTTTACCATCAAAAATGATTTTCCAATCAATATTGATTTCATCTTCTTTTAATGAGGTTGTTTCAAGTGTTCCGCTAGTTTGTTTTTTTCTTCTTCCCATTACTCTATCTTCTGTTGTTTGAAATGGTTTTGTTTCTCTACAAAAAATAATTTTATCAGTAGGTTGCCAACTAATCGCTTTCTTTGTTGCACCCTCGCCCTCATATATAGGCTCTAATAGTTCACATTTTACAGGATAATCATTTTTACCTTTTAACCAATGATTTAACATATTACCACCTACCTACAAAAAAACCGCTTCTACCTTTAAAGCCGTTTACTATAATGCCATGTTGCCTTAAAACAGCGATTATATCTCTTGTTGCATTATCTAACTTTTCGCCACCTAATGCTTCTAAATCGCCATGTAAACAACATTGTAAGCCATAATTACATACAGCGGTTTTAACATCTTCAATTTGATCCTCGTTAAGATTTCCATTGATACAGTTATTAAATCTACTAGCAACCTTATATACATATTTTTCCCATCTTAATAGTTTTGCATCTGCTAATCTATCGTTAGTAATGCCATCTTCTCTTAAAATTGCTACTAAATCTTCGCCTGTTCTTTCCGTAAAATCATTTTGTGTTATTTCTATCATATTTAAACCTCCTTTTTAGCCGTTTTTAGAGGGTTTTAAGATTAATCAAATACTTTATGGCTCTTTAGTCCTAAACCCTTTATAAATTGCTTAAATGTTTGTCTTTCTATAATTGGCTCTCTGTCGCATTGCATCGCTCTTGCTTTATTCATTGCATCAATAAAAGTAATATCATTTATAAAATCATATATTCCCTCATATTGATTGTAGAAAGCCTTAAATTGTTCCATTGCTTCTTTATATGATGGACTTTTCTTAATTGCTTCACTCTTAAAACACTTTTGTTGAAAGTAGTAATAAATATAACCTAAACTTTGTAATGCGATATTTAATATAACAAATTCTATTCTTTCATCTTTTCTTGCTTTTAAGTTATTTAAACTTGTTTTTGTTGCTTTTATGTAATCACAAAAATATTTTGTGTTGTATTCTTTATCATTTCTTCTTGTAATTGAGTTTTCATTCCAACGCCATACATAAGTTATTTCTTTTGAATACTTAACTTTATCCCACGCTAACGCAAATGCTAGATTGTTAAAATAAGCATCTTCACAATATCTTAAATGTGGTTTAAATGAAATCTCATTTTTAATTAAAAACTCTCTTTTATACACTTTGCCATGCATCCAAGTTTTATCATTAAAATGTGGTAAGAATATTCTTTTACCATCGTTATTGTCTTTATTTGTATCTTCTAAAAATCCTGTTGATAAAATCAGTGTGTCATCATCTAGCAATAAATCTATTTTAGATAAAGTTTTTACGCTAAATAAATCATCATCATTATCTATGAATAAAACATAATCGCCTTTTGCTTGTTCTATTCCTACTTGTCTAGCTAGTGCTACACCTACATTTTTCTCTAATTTTAAGTATTTTAAATCCATTGTGTAATTTTCTATACCCTCTACACTAAAAGGGCTAAAATCGTCAATAATAATAACTTCATAATCTTTCTTATTAAAATCTTGGTTTTCTAATGTTTGTAATAAACGCATATTTTTTGATAAGTCGCCTGTCTTATCATAATGTGGAATAATTACACTAAATCTCATATTCTTTCCTCCTATGTATAAAATTAAAGAGGGCGTATAATAACACCCTCAATAACTCTATATTTAATTTAATTTTATGCTTCTGCTTTCTTATGGCAATAAATTGCTTTATATCCTCTTTCTAATACGAAACAATCGTGATACCAATTTAAGATTGCTCTATTAGCTCTTGATAATACATTTGCTTTGTAATCAATAAACTTGTTATCGTATAATTTAACAGGAGCTACAACATAGCCCTTATCTACGATTAAGAAGTTAACCATTTGATGTTTAGTTGAGTTGTAAGTTTTTGCTTGAATCTTACCGCTTGTTGCGTTATATTCAGTTCCTACTGATAACATTGAATCTGGAACAATTACAACTTTCATACCATCAAATGTTTCAAATGTATAATTTCTATCTACTGTGCCTACGAATCTTACAGGCATAGCTCCTTTTGCTAACATATAGCAAGTTGCTGAAATGTATAAAATACAATTCTTTAATTTAGATTTTGCATTTAATTGTGATGCTTCACCTACGCAAATTGCATCAATTACAGCTTGTCCGTTAGATAATGTAGCGGTAGCATTTACACCATTTGCAACAGCTGTTTCAGCGATAACACCTAATCTATACATATCCATTTCTTCTGTTGCTTCAATAGCTGAATCAGCCATAG
>Ga0247608_10001343_pt1 | contig 34445 bp, 31 predicted proteins | sample 176DNAGHGlowgp2_FD_193490 | JGI IMG/M metagenome (GOLD analysis project Ga0247608, IMG submission 193490) | Sheep rumen microbial communities from Palmerston North, Manawatu-Wanganui, New Zealand - 1766 DNA GHGlow gp2 | ecosystem: Host-associated > Mammals > Digestive system > Stomach > Rumen ...
AAGGGTATTGTACTTAAGCGTACCGCGAAACAGACGGAACTCTATCGTTGCCCAGTTCATAAGGTTGACGGCAGCGTATCTACCATTATTCCCTTTCTTAGCCTTGTCCAGTATCTCACGACCGGTCTTTTCAAAGCCATATCGCGCAGCCCAACGGTTCATGCTGTACTCGGAACGGCGGGAGAATTTCAGCATCTCATTCCAGTGATGCTCTACAAAGTACAGGATACGACTGATAACCTCGTCCTGGGTATCCCGATCTTCGCCGAAACAGTCTCTGTTGACGTGGATATGGAGACCGCAGGTACTTGTCTGATGCGAGCGATATCCCAGTGATATAGCCTTTTTCATTATCTCCTCCCACTGATAATTCTTGTGGTAGTCAAGGCTCATCGGGTGGCTTACAAGCTCCATACCGTCATCTAATGAACCGTCACCCTTGACATAGATATGTTCTTCATCTCTGTTGGCAATAGCAAGTAATTCGTCGGCGTTATCACAGTCTTTTCCTGCACCGTCAATCTCCAGCTCAACGCCGAAATATCGCTTAGAATCGCCGTAGAATATGGGCTCAGGCTTGTAGCCGTAGTCGTGTATAGAGCGATTTCTGTCAACCTCATCGTGATAGCACTCAGAGCAGTAGTCGTACCCGTCCAGATGGTATGCATCATCCTCATGAAGCAGTGCATCACAGCAGCTGCATCTGGTGTAATGGTTTTCGTAACAGTGACGGCAGAGTGTAGTATACTCGTCACCGTAACTGTCTTCAGTCCAAATAGTCTCTCCGCACCGATCGCAGGTTGTCGTATTACGTTCATAGCATTCAGTGCAGACTATCTCGCCATTGACCTCTTCGTAGTCTTCATCTTCGCCGATAAGTGCTCCGCAGTGTGAGCAGTATAAAGCGTTCTTGTTGTTATCTTCCATTGTAAAACCTCCATAAATAGCGATAGCCAGCCCCGAAGGGCTGGCCTTATTTTCAATATTCGTTTGCAAGCAACATGGTGCTGTGGTCGCCATCGTCGATTATGTAGACCTTCTCGGCAATGGGATTTTCCATAGGAATAATGTATTCCATGTGATATTCCGGTTCTTCTGAACGGTGCGTTATGGACTGTAGTATCCCCACAGGTTTCAGCTCAAAGACCTGTAGATAGTCTTTCGGAGCAGGCATTTGCTCCACACATTCCCAAAGGAATAGTTGCAATTCCAACGGTATGGTGCTGTCCACTCCACAGGTCAAATAGCGCTTAGTTTCGGACATTTTTTTGATCCTCCTTTACATTAAATTTGAATACGCGCGTAAAGTATTCAATCTAATAATATATATATGAAAAATCGAAAAAATAGAAAAATAGCGCTAAATACGTCAAAAGGCCTTTTTTTGAAATGATATTACGCAGTAATAATATACATATGAATTTTTGAAATTCTCGGAATAGTAATACAATTTCGTCAAAAAAGTATTACTATATGATAACCTGTAGAGCGTAAGCGACCTGTATTAAATAGAAATAATAGAGGGATAAGTAATGGATAACAACAATAAGGGTATTAGTATATATGAACATATGTATGTGTGTAATATACAGTACCTGAATATGGAGTTATAGGTATTACACGCTTTATGGGAATATATTACGAAAGGAAAACCACTATGAGAAACAAAGACGATTTAAAGACCGTCCGCAAGACTGTACTTATGACGGAAGCAACCGCTAACAGCATCGAGCGTGAGGCGGCAGAAAGAGGCATGAAGCCTAACGCCGTCATGAATGAACGGCTGAACCACTCGAAAACAGACAATACCCCACCTAAAATGATGCAGTTCCAGAATTACGCTAATGAAGCTGTGAAACTGCTCGCAAAGTATTCCGAAGAAGATGCTAAGAAAATGGAAAGAGAGGCGCATTCATTATGGATATTCTGACACAGAAGAGAATTACTGATAACGGCGAAGGAAGAGGTTACTTCCGTAATTGCGTTGAATACGTATACAAGGATAAACCTGAGCCGGATGAGGAACGCGTAGATACAATGGGCTATGGTGTGTGTGATACGAATCCCGACTATACATACGAACAGATGATTGCGATGAAGAAATACTACGGAAAAATCGGTGATAATCCGGTAATGCACTTTATGGTCGCATTTGATAAGAAAACTGTGCATGATGAAGCGACAGCTCGTAAGTATACTGATGATGTCGCTGCTTTCTTCAAGGATCATCAGACGATAGCAGCTCTGCATAAGGAGAATCAGGGCAATTCACTGTATCATGCACATTACATAGTTAATTCGGTAAACGGAAAGGATGGAAAGCTGTATCACAGCGGCAAATCTGAACTGAAACAGTTGGCTATGCACGTTCATGAGGTCACTGGCAACTACTGCCGTGGTTACATGAAGAAGCCAGATGAGAAATAAACCAATAATCAACATATTCTCCCGATTACCTGATAGAGAATACAACCAAACAGCTGTTTTTTATACTTAATGTGTCTCCCCATGTCGGGGAGACCGGCTGTTTGCTGTAGTTTGAGTATGTGAAGAGTGAGAATATCAGAGAAATGGTCGTTACTGTGGCCAACTGATAGCGATATGAATTATCATTTAACAAACTTCACAAATCCTTCAGATTTATTTCAGAAAAAGCATTGCATTAAACTCAAAAAAATGATATAATTAAAGCATAACAATCGTGATTGTTCACAATAAACTCGTTGCATATTAATTGCAACTATACGATTTGACAAATGTGCAATATAAAGGAATGATATTAATGGCTGATAATGCAAGTTTAGGTGCTGCAAAGATTGCAAAAAATGATGAATTCTACACTCAATACAGCGACATCGAGTCTGAGATGAATGCATATGTTGAATACTATCCCCGTTCCAAATAGTAACACGAAAAACACGCAGTACCTACCGATAGTATAATTCAAATAATATAAGTGCTTCTCAGAGAATGGGAAGCACTTTTTCGCAATAGTAGAATAATGTTCGATTTCTAATTGACTATTTGCACAAAATATGATACAATAAGAAGATAAATAGCGAATGATTGTAAATATAATAATTAATTATTTTCACCTTTGAAAGAGGTGCTATATGGGAAAAGAGTATACGAAACAGCATATTGTTCCATCTTGTTATATTGCTAACTTCGGAGCAAATGGTAACGAGGGCAGAAAGAGCAGTATCTATTACTATTTAAAAGAAAAAGGAATTTCAGGATGCGGTTGTGCAGGAGACTTTCCAGTTGAAGGCAATTATTATGATATACCGGAATTAGGTGAAAACAAGAAAATCCTTGAGCTGCTTTTTCAGAAAATTGAAACTGATTTATCGGATTTGTTGAAAGAGCTAATATGTTCTATAACATTTGAGAAAAAAGATCGTAAGGGATGTTATGTTGATTATCCTCTTTCAAAGCGACAGACATTAAGTGCACAATTTGCGATGCAAATACAGCGCACTAATTTATTACGTAAGCAGTTTGAGTACATCTATGATCAATTAAAAGCTCATGTTCCTTGTGGTTCTATTCCTGATTACGACAAGTCAGACTTTAAGAGGTTGCAGAATACTCAAATCTTTTCTTTTGATTTAGCTCATTTTTATGCCAATATATTCAATGACAAAAAATGGGTTATTATAGTCAATCACACAGAATTACCGTTCCTTACATCTGATAACCCGTTAATAGCAATAAATCACGGTAAGAATGTCCATGTTTCGGCTGCATCTGATGATCTCACATATTACATTCCGATTTCACCGTTATTTGCTATTGAGATGTATCCTAAATCTGTTAAATGGAACGATTTATTTTGCTTTGATGAGTACGATGTTAAAAATATAGCTCTTTACAATATGTATATTGAACGTGAATGCACAAGAATGCTTTTCTCTAATAAGGACTTTGGCTTCATTAAAGAGCTTTTGGACAAAGAATTATCTTGAAAGGATTAACTATGGGATTAACGTTTATAAATCACACAGGTAATTTATCTGTTCTAAAGCACAGAACTCTTCCTATGATTATGACAGGTGAGTTCGATTTTTTTAGATGTATCGAATTTGATCCAAGTATGTATGGCAAGACTGTGAGTGAACTTCATGCAGGAAATCTTCGTCTTAGCAGAACTGATAATCGTTATTCAAATTTATTTCCGGGGCAGAAACTCTCATATTGGGCTGATAGCCCTGAAACAAGCCGAGCTGAGATCAAACGATGGGGATCAGGGAATAATATTATAACATTTTGGGCTTATGATGATGGAAGCAGTTTTATTCCAACGGTTTATCCACGTAAGGAGTTACAAATAATTGATGGTACTCAATTGGAGTTCAATAAAATACTGAAGAAACTTGAAAAACACGAGCGCATAACAAAAGGTGAAAGAGAGCTTATAGATGAGATTGCTTATCAGGAGCCGGATTGTTTAGCATATGAATCAGAGGCACGCAAAGGAAGTATGAATTTTCTTTTCTTTGAACATGGCTTCAAGAAATTATCATTAAGAGAAGTAAGGTTACGTCTTGGAGATGAAAAAGGAAAGAATCATAACAGGATTGTATGTGCCGATACAAGCGACTATTCTCCAAAACTGTATTCCTATGGAGATATGTTCCTTCCCATTGCTCGTATAGGTAAAGACGAGCAATACAATGAGACTGATGAGTTTAAATTGCGTTTGCAGGTGTATATGGACGAGATACAACGTATAGTAGATGAACGCCCAAAAAAGAATTCGGAGGATTGATTATGTATAAACTCGATGATTTGTTTAAAGACAGTATTCATAAGGGAACATTGTTTTCAGATGAGGCAATAAGTGCAATCGAAGCAATGATTTTTATGAAAAAGGTAAAGGGAAATGATTCGCCTTATATAAAGTGTCAGGTAAGAAATAAAGATATAAAACTCACTCCTGAAGAAGCTGTACGTCAGCTATATATCTATTCGCTTGTACATGATTACGGCTACTCTGTTGATCAAATGGAGCTTGAACGCCATATACATTTTGGAAGAGAGGTTAAGCGAGCTGATATTGTTGTATTTGAGAAGGATCATCCTAATACTGAGTACATAATAATAGAGGTCAAAAAGCCCAAGCTTTCTGACGGAAAAGAACAGCTCCGCTCATACTGCAATGCTACTGGTGCAACAATGGGCGTATGGACTAATGGTCAGTCAATTTCTTACTATCACAGAAAAGATCCAAATTATTTTGAGGATATCCCTAATATCCCTAACTCTACACAAAAGCTTAAGGATATTCTTACCGAGCGTTGGACGATAGATGATCTTGTTGCAAAAGATAAGCTTGTTAACGAGAAGAAATCGCTGAAGGGACTCATCGAGGAAATGGAAGATGAAGTTCTCGCAAATGCTGGTGTAGATGTTTTTGAAGAAGTATTTAAGCTTATCTATACTAAACTCTATGATGAAATGGAAAGCGGCAGAGATCACTCAAGAACTTTAGAGTTCCGTAATTACGGTGATACTGATGACGATCTCAAAGCCAATATCCAAAAGCTTTTTGAAAAGGCAAAGAAAAAATGGCCGGGTGTTTTTTCCTCAGACGAAAAAATCACTTTGACTTCATCACACCTTTCTGTCTGCGTCTCCTCATTACAAGATGTTAAACTGTTCAACTCAAACCTTGATGTTGTGGATGATGCCTTTGAATATCTTATGAGCAAATCTCAAAAGGGTGAAAAAGGACAGTTCTTTACGCCAAGATATGTCATAGATATGTGTGTTAGAATGCTTAATCCTACTAAGGACGAAAAGATGATTGATACAGCTGCAGGATCATGTGGTTTCCCCGTACATACCATTTTTTATGTCTGGAAGAAGATACTTGCTGAAAAAGGGCTGCCTCAGAGCCATCTTTTTACAACTGAAAAGAAGCCTGCGGAATGCGAAGACTATGTTCAGGAAAACGTTTTTGCTATCGACTTTGATGAGAAAGCGGTGCGCGTTGCAAGAACGCTCAATCTTATTGCCGGTGATGGCAGAACTAATGTTATGCATCTTAATACCCTTGATTATGAGAGATGGGATGATGTCACTAAACAGGAAGAGTGGCAGGATAAGTATTATGAGGGCTGGAAGGGGTTACGCAAACTTCGTGCAAAGAAAGATGAAAACCGTGATTTCCAGTTCGATATTGTAATGGCAAATCCGCCCTTTGCAGGTGATATAAAGGAAAGCCGTATAATCTCGAAATATGAATTAGGCAAGAATGCTAAAGGCAAATACCAGACTAAAGTAGGCAGAGATATTCTATTTATTGAACGCAATCTTTCTTTTTTGAAGCCCGGTGGCAGAATGGCTATCGTCCTTCCGCAGGGAAGGTTTAATAACTCAAGTGATAAGTATATCCGTGATTATATTACAGAAAATTGTCGCATTCTTGCAGTTGTTGGACTTCACGGAAATGTATTTAAGCCTCATACTGGAACAAAGACTTCTGTTTTATTTGTTCAGAAATGGGATGATGAACTCTGCCCAAAGAGAGATGACTATCCGATTTTCTTTGCTACTATGAAAAAGCCAAGTAAAGATAATTCAGGTGAGAAGCTTGTGAGAGTAGACGATCAGGGGCATATCATTCTTGATGAACACGGACATTTAATTGTTGATCACGATCTGTTTAATCATGACGGGTTAACAGAAGATGGTATTGCTGAAGCTTTTGCTGAGTTTGCTAAAAAGGAAGGTTTAAGTTTTTTTCAATAAGCCCATCCATTGAACCTTTCAATGAAGCAAAATATAATGCTTTAATGGATGGGCTGGAATGTAAAGAGCTTTTATTTAGTATAGTTAAGAAAGCCAACAAATCGACACGTTTCGATCCGGAGTATTATTCTAAACTTGCATTGAGTACAGAGAGCTTTATTCTAAGCAAACCTCATTATTTCCTTGACACGAGAAATGTTGTAAGCGGTCCTTTTGGCTCAACATTGAAAAGTTCGTCATACTTGGAAAAGGGAGATGTTCCCTTTGTACGAATAGAGAACATAAAGGGCGGCTTTTATATTAGCCGCAGCAACCTTGTATACATATCTTCATTTGATAATAGCCGTATTGCTAATTCACAGCTTTCAGAAGATGACATTGTTCTATCAAAGGTTGGAAACTCGATTGGTTTTTTTGCGAGGGTTGACTCTGTATTAAAAGGATGCAATATAAGTGAGAACAATATTGGCATAAAACTTGAAGGCTTTTCCACAGCACAAAAACACGCCATTCTCACTTATTTCAACTCTAAATATGGTCAAATTCTTCTTTTAAGGAGAAGAAGCGGAAACGCTCAACCTAAGTTGAATGTTGATGATGTTTGTTTTATTCCGATACCAGTATTTGGAAATGGCTTTTGTGAGAAAATCAGCAATATTATAATACAAAGTGAAATGTTTATGCATCAAGCTCAGGATATTTATGAAGAAGCAAATAGATATTTGTTATTGAAATTGAATTATGATGCTCAAAAAATATCAGCTGATTCAATTGCGGTTAAAACCATTACAAATACTTTTGGTAATACAGGTAGATTGGATGCAGAATACTATCAGCCAAAATTTGATGATTTATTCTTAATCCTATCTCAACTCACAACAAAATCACTTGATTCTATCGTTACAATGACAAAATCTATTGAACCGGGTAGCGAATGCTACGGAGAAATAGGCATTCCTTTTATTCGTGTAAGCGATGTAAGTATTACTGGAATATCAAATCCGACAATTAAAATACCGGAAAACACAGTTTCTTCCATTGAGTCTCTATTTCCGAAAAAAGATACTATTTTATTCTCTAAGGATGGAAGCGTGGGTATTGCTTATCAGGTAGAAGAAGATTTAAGAGTAGTTACTTCGGGAGCGTTATTACATTTTAAAGTAAAAAATACCAAAGAAATACTTCCGGAATACTTAACTCTTGTTTTGAATTCTGATATTGTTCAATTACAGGCTGAAAGGGATGCAAGCGGTGCAATCATTCAACATTGGAAACCAAGTGACATAAAAAAAGTGACTATTCCTATTTTACCGCATGAACATCAAAAAGAAATAGCGGATAGTGTCAAGTCTTCTTTTACCAAACGCAGAAAAGCTGAAAAATTAATACAAGTTGCAATAAACGCCGTTGAACTTGCGATTGAAAACGGAGAAGATGCTGCAATAAAATGGCTTGAAACTCAGGTAGGCTAAATTATGCAAATTGAAAAGAAATATGAACAATGGAAATCCATTACTGAATCTGATTTTGTTACGCTTTTTATGATAAGGAAGAAGCATACCATTGATTATTCATTATTTTTTATCTGTGCAACAACTGATAATCAGGTTATGTTTTTCTAAGATTTTTCTAATATAGTCTCAATTCCTAAGTACCGAGCGAAAGCAGGCGTTGAGATTACACTCGCCTATATTCCGCAAAAAATCAGCAATTCTATTTCAAGTCAATGTTCTCTAAAACTATCATGTTACGGCTTGTGATTCGGGAGATCGTTGAACATACATAATTACAGTTATAACATGATGACCGCCCATTGTGGGCGGTCATTTGTTTTTCCTCAAATATTACAGTTTTTTCACGCAAATAGGATATTTAGTAACAAAAAGGATTCCACAGCATAAACTGTGAATGAGGACTCTTTTATTCAGATAAACACGTTAACGGGAATATCACGCCAGTTCAGTATTCTAAGTTTAATTAAACAATCGTCAATACATCTGCGACATCTACATTACTTTTTTTAAATATTTGCGTTAAGTTCTTCATGAATTTTTCTGTTTTCCAAATAATACCTTCATCTTGTAATGCTATTATTATTAATTTAGATTTAGCTCTTGTTGCTGCAACGTAATGATTACATATGCCATTACTTTCCTTAGGTTTTGATTCATCTAAAGAATAATCATCCGAAAATAATATTACTTGATCGTATTCTAATCCTTTAGATGCGTGAAAGGTAATGGCAACGTGTGATAATTCATCCATTCTAAATGCCGGGTGATACGTTTCATCGTTAATAGTATCTATCATTTGACCAATGTTTTTATCAATTACATTATATCCGAAATAACTTGCTATTTCTCTAACATGAATATATATTTTATCATTATCACCTGCTTGAAAGGCTTTTTCTATGGCTGATAGTTCTTTGTTTAAAAAATATATTACCTTATTATCATTTATTGATTCTTCTGGGATTTCCTCGATAAAATCATACACTGAGTAATTTGATAGAATCATGTATTGTGCAATCGCATTAAATAACCACGAAACATCAGGTGGTACTTCTGATAAAGGTGTTCTAGGAACATAGATAAACTCAATACCCGTTTGAGATAATTCATCAGCCCCGATTTTGGCATTGTTATTTGAAAACCTCAGCAATGCAATTGTTTTACTTGCATCAAGATAATCACGCACATCATTAACCCAACTGGTTGAAGTGGTTTTTAAGAGTATGATTGATGAATTGTCATCTTTCTCATACATTTCTCTTGTGTCATCGTCTAAGAGGTTAGAATAATTCTGGATATTTTTACATGATCTAAAGTTTTGGTGTAATTTCTTAACGATAAAATTAGGCTTTTTTGTAATACTAATAAAAGCTTCAGGATATGCACCTCTCCATATATATATGGATTGTTTTTCGTCACCTACGACAAATAAGTCAATTTTAAGGACATCGCATAAATACATAAAAAAAGTATGCATATCTTTATCGCAATCTTGATACTCATCTACAAAAATCTTAAAATACTTTGCTTCTAAAAATAATCGACATGCTTTGGATTGTTTTACAATCTCCATTGCTAGTTCAAAGACAAAGTTTTTCTTGTTATCATTATAAGAACAGATTATTTTCTCATTTTTTAAGCGTTCCATACATTCAGAAAAACTTTCTTCCTTTATCGAATAATCAGTGCTCATATCAATATCATATTCACCCCCATATACATCTTTAGCAAATGGCTTAATGATTTCTTCTATTACAAAACTATTGTTAGTCCCGATAAAATGGCCTGTTACATCAACATTTAATCTATTGCGTATTTCTTTTGCCGCCTTAATTGTAAAAGTAATAGCAGCAATTACTCTGTGGGTGTTATTCTCCTTTATTTCTTTTTCTATTTTAGAAACCATAGTGTATGTTTTACCTGTTCCAGCACTTGCACATACAATCATATTTCCTGGAGTATTGATAATCTCCTCTTGAGCAGGTATTGAACTCATTTTAAAATATCCTCCAAACACTTAAAGTTATAGTGACTAAGAATTTTTTTACAATCAGCTTGCGTTAGTTTGCTAACTAATTCAACCATATTATATTTTTTTGAATCCTGTAAGTATGCAACCGCACCATTGGTTGCATTAGTGAGATATGTATCCATTTCAGTTGGAATAGCTTCATATAAGTCTTCCTCAAGTCCAACATGTGAAAGATATATATTAAAATAAATGCGTATTGTATCAAGCATAGATTTATTGTTATCATATAAATGGCTTCTATCGCTTACAGAATTGCCAATGATTCTATTCTCTGGCAGAAGCGAGTTCTTTATTTGTCCAGAATCTTTTAAGATTCCATTAATTCTACTAAACCCAATCACACTGTAATCAGAATGGCCTTTATATTTTTTTAAGTCATTATCTGTTCTAATAAAGCATTTTATTCTTAGGCTATTAAGCAAACTATAATATTCCTTAAAACCAATTCCATTGACTGATAATATATATATTCCATTTGATTCATAAAAATTATCTGCCTCAAAAAGCACTTTTGAAAACAATATTTCTTCAGATGGACCTTCAACCAACAAGACTTTTTCTGCAAATATTGCCTCAACAATCCCCTTATTTAGTCTCTGCTTTTGATTTTCAAATTCTTTTGGTACAATGTAAAAAGCACTTGAAGAATCTATTTTTGTATTGTTATAAATCCTTACTAAGTTAACTTTATCCATTTCAGAAAGAACATAAGATGAATGCGTTGTTAAAAACATATACTTATACTTTTCATCAATAAATAGTCTATGTGATAGATTTAGTTGCATGGCTCTATGCAAATGGTTTTCTGGTTCTTCAATTAAAAATATATTAATCTTCTTCGCGTTACTCTCCTTTGCTATTAAGTCATAAATAGAGTAAACAAGAAGTTTTTTTCGTCCTTCTCCTGATGTAGGATATAATTCATCGCATCCATCTTTCTTTATATAAGGAGCTACATTTGAATATATTCCATTTACGGCTATTTCTGACTTTATAGTTACCTCAACTTTATCATCTCTAAAGCTACGATATTCTGGTAGAACTTCACTTTCAAATTTTCTTATTCCAGATAACGAAGAAATACTTTCATTAAGGGTTTCAATAGTATGTTGAATAGTATCAAGCGTATCCTTATCAGCGTCATCGTCATTTTTTAATAATACTGATGTATTCTTTCTAAATAAAGAATACAAGTCAACATAAGCATCAATATATATGACATTAAAAACTGAATCTAAATCACAAGAGTAACCTTTGAATTTGATTTCTTGTAAACGAGTAAGATCACCGCCCCAGTATAGAACCGGATTACCGAACATTTCTTTATTGTCATATTCTGCTTTCATTTTGATATAAACACAGTCATGACTACTTAATATTGCACCTTTAACCTTGGCTCTGAGTTTATTGCTATCAACATCACCAATATCACTAATATCAATACATATAGTTATTTCAATAGGATTTTGTGTTTTTCTTTGATAAAAATCAGATTCCAGGAGATTCTTTTTTCTTATTTCTCTATCAAAAACAAATCGCAGTGCATATAAGAAATTAGTTTTTCCCACATCATTCATTCCAAAGAATACATTCTTGTTATCGAGTGCTATTTTTATAAATTCAAAATTTCTAAAGTTTTTGATTGATATACTTTTAAATTTCATAAATAAGTCTCCTTATTAGATATTATTTGCTATACAATCTGCAACGTAGTTTACAAAATAATTATATCATGTTTATAACAAAAATACAATAAGACTTATTGCACATTATCAGCTCGACTAGTTCTAATTAAATACAAAATAATCCTCACAGCCGAATCTGTGAGGACTCATCGTTTTTATTCAGATAAACACGGTAACGTGAATATCACGCCAGCTTAATATCCTACGCTTCGTAGACTTTGCGTAAAGGTATTCTTTAGCATCGTCCAGATTCAGCGTAAAATAGCCAATCTGAGTATATTTCCGAATTACTTCTTTTCGCTTATTGCAGCCTGTGTAGCAACCCGTGAAGAAGTAAGTATCATATCGCTATCTACACCATAGAGCTGCACGGTAAGAACGTAATTTTTTAGTTGTATTATTACTGGCCGCCCACTGGGGGGTTCGGCTGTTATACAGTGATTTTTATATTATATCCATTTACTTCTGTGCTTAGATGTGGTATAATATAAGCACCAAAATGTGGTTAAGCTCGTCTCCGTATAAGCAGAGATAGTTTGCATATAATTTAATATTATGGATAAAGATACAGTTCCGTTTTTGTACGCTATTTGTACGCTATTGTTAAGAAAAAGCACTAAAAAACAGAAAAAAGCGTTTTCCGTAAATTGCTTCAAAATTGCGTAATATAGGCAAAATCGCACAATCACAAGAAGTAGGAAAACGTCTGTTTTGACTTTCAATTCCCGTACGGGTCACCATTAATTGGTTACTGCAAATGGCTGATTTAAGCCATTTGCAGTTTTTTATTATTTTAACCAACTACCCGTAACCACTTACTGACCACTTATTACCACTTTTAACTATTTTCAGGTGTGCCGCAGAGTTTTGGCTCTGCGGTCATTTTTATGTCCCGAACTGCTCACCGCCGCGGTTCTGAACGTCATATTTCACGCACTCCGCAGGCTGATGAGCGAACTTAAGAGCGTTGGTGATAGCCTCGCAGTTGCGAGCCCTCGCCTCCTGGAACATATGGGAATACAGGTTCAGAGTTGTTCCTACGACGCTGTGGCCCATATCAGCCGAGACCGCAACCACGTCCACTCCCTCGAATATAAGCAGGCTTGCGTGCAGGTGACGCAGGGAATGAATATTTTTGAAGGGCACTCCCACACGTCCGCAGTACCCCTTCAGCCACTCGAAGGGAGTCTGCGGATTCATAGGCTCGCCGTTCCACTTCGTGAACAGCCTGTCGTTCTCCACCCACTTTGTCCCGAGCCGTCGTGCCTCGATGGTCTGCTCTGTTCTGAACCGCCTCAGCAGGTCCATTATTATCTCGGGCATCTTCGATACACGCTTGGAGCTCCGCGTCTTGGTGGTGTCCGTGTATATTCCCTTCTCTGCGGTGTACTGCGATGTACGTCTGACGTGGATGAGGTCATTTTCAAAGTCGATGTCCTTCCATTCCAGTCCCAGCATTTCGCTTCGACGGAATCCGCTGTATATCGCAAGCATGAGGTAGAGCTGATACTTCATCGGCTCGTTGTCCAGATTTGCGAACAGAGTCCTCACCTCGTCCAGCGTGAATATCTCCTTTTCGAGCTGCTCCTGCTTCGGCACGAACACTCGCCTGCACGGATTGTCGCTCAGCATACCCATTCGTATCGCGTATGTAAACACGTCGCTGATGAAGCTCAGGTGGTGGACCGCTGTCTTGCGCGAGAGCGGTTTGCCTGTGGTCTCATTCCTGCCGTTTATCATCATGTCTGTGATGAAACGCTGAATGTCGCGCGCAGTCAACTTGTCCATACGCTTGTGTCCCAGAGCAGGATAGACACGCTTGGTAAGCTGTTTCATTCTTGCGTAGGAAGTCGGTCTGAGGTTGATCTTCGCGTACTCCTCGAACCACTGCTCCGCAAATCGCTGGAACTTTATCGCCGAGGTTATCTGTCCCCTCATGCACTCTTCCTCGAACAGCACCGCCATTTTGTTGACTTCCCTCTCTATCTGCCGCGGAGTCATTCCGGGCTCGGGATAGTAGCTCCTGTACTGATTGTGCTGCTTGCCGTCGACTCCGTAACCGCAGGAGACTCTTATTTCATACGAACCGTTTTTTCTTTTTCTGATAGCCGCCATATATAAAACCTCCGTTCAATAATACGGCGCGTTTCTACCAAGGACATCATACCACAACGCGGCAGAAAAGTCCAGCGGAAACGCGCCTTTTTGCACTATTTATTTACGCAGTCTCCCCACGCAGATACCTGAGGAACAAGTCCTTGTTGATGAGATATTTCTTGCCAGCCATGATGTGCGGCACCTGATCGTTTATGCACATCTGACGGACTCTGTATTCTGTCAGCCCCTCCACCAGCGCCGCCGCTTCCTTTATGGTCAGCATAACTATTCTTTCCTCGTTGTTTTCACTCATTCTATTCTCCTTTCGCCGAACGTCAGTCCTCACGAATGAATACTGCGGTCATTTTTATCACTCCCTTCAAAGGTCAAATGGGCACGGCGACAACCGTACCCATGCCATGGCTATAATGCTATTTCAGATTCTCGCTCCTGCCGAACATCACATCTATGACAAGCTCGGCGCAGTCATGAAAGCCTTGTATGTAGCTTTCCGCTGCCATTGTCTCGGACAGCATTCCCTGCCTATCCGTTATGTTGTTGAGCAGCTTTCTATCGTCAGCCGACAGACGTTTCTCCAGTGTGTCGCACATTTCAAGCAGCTCCAGACTTCGCTTTGCATAGTCGGAGTCCTTCCTCACATCGTGCTGACACGGTATGACGTTTCCATAGTATAAATCTTGCAACTTCATCGCCGCGGTCACCTCCTGACCAACAATCATACCACAGCTCGCCGTCGAAATCCATTCACTAAACTGGACGAATGTTGGCTGTTGATACCGAGCAGAAGCACTACACAACAATTTCATCGCTGTCGACAATTCCCTCACGCTCATTACGCATGATAAGGTCATCGAGATTTATCTTCCCTCTCGTTCTGCGGACGTTGTTTACAGCCTCACGGCGGATATCTTTGAGATGATTCTTGCTGACCTCGAAGGTCTCCGCCAGCAGTGCAATGAGCATTTCCACTTCGACAGCGTAACGGAAAAGTCCCTTTGAGATTTTTGTTATGCCCTCGTCACTGGCTGCGGAAATACATTCCGCGAGCTCAGGCACAAGCACTTCCGACTTGTCTTTTATCTTCCTCGTTGCGAGATATAATCTCAGCGCAGACTCGATAAGCTCCGAGCGGCTGCCGCCGTTCTTTGAAAGATACTCGTCGCACTCGCGGAGCAAGTCCTCGGAAATATAGATGCCAGTCCTCACTTTTTCACTCATCGTCATCATCTCGTTTCTGATAATCGTAGGCACGCTCGAAGTTTATCACGCCGTTGATGTGAGCAACCTCGTCGACACACATTCCCCTGAGATTTTCCATAACTTCGTCATCTATATCGTTGACCGCCGCAAGGAAGTGAGACTGCATTGCCGACTCCACTGCCAGCTTGAAGAGTCCGCGGTTGATCCTGTACTCCGAGCCTTTGACTATTCCGTCGATGATCGACGTCAGGACGTGTGCGAGATATTCCGTTGCGGTACCCGAATTGCAGTCGAGGTAGCCAGCGTAGAACTTGATAGCATCCTCGATGAATTCACTCTGGGGCCTCGCATTTGCCTCGTCCATATGCTTGATGATCAGCTCCTTTGTCTTTGGGTAGAGCCATACTGCCTGTTTTTCCTTCTTCTCCATATTTTCCTCCATTATTACTCGCCGACACCGTTTATTGTCCTATGTTTCGCTGATTTTTTCATTTCCGACTCCTGAATCGTAACACTCAGCGAAGTTACGACTCCTTTTGGCAGAACCCTCTTTTTCTGCTATTTTGCGGTCGGCTTTGCCGCTCCGCTGTGACCATTTCGGGGGCTGCGACCCCGAAATTTTAACCTGCAACAGACAGTCACTACCCGATTTTGGGCACTTCCGTGTCCGCAAACATCTTCGACTTATCCAGTACCGCCACGCTCATCTGGCGGTCATCGGTGACGCGGACAGTCGTCGTGTTGCGCTTGCCCTTCACGACCATGATGCCGTCATCGACCAGCTGTTGAATCAGACTGTTCTTGCCGATGGAGAAGCTCTCGCCCATTTCCTTCGACAGCTTCACCACTTCCGACAGCGCAGCATTCATGATGAGATAGTAGAAGTTGTCGTCATCGAAGCCGATGAAGCCTTTTCGGTTCATATCGCAGTCGCTGCCAATGACGTTGACACTGCACCTGCCGCTGTCGAGCAGACTTTTCAGCTTGTCGCAGAACTGATACGAATAGTTTTCGTTCTCGACAATGGAATTGTTTCTGACGGAACTTGTGACAATTATGTTTCGGAATGACTGTTTGTAGTTCTCCATATCCTGCACACCTATTTCTTCTTTTGCATTCAGGAACGCAAGCAGGAAATCGAAGCCTATCATCAAATGTGCGAGAGTATCAGGAACTCTTGTGTGGAAGTTTTCACACCTTGCAGACAGCTCCGCAGTCACTTCGTTGCGGTATTTTTTGAATGTATCCGACAGTCCCTGCACGAAAGTATTTTCATCGCAGAGATATGTTGTGCGCAGCCAGTCAACGTAGCTGTGCATTATCGCTGTGAGAACTCCGTCTGCCGCAAGCTGCTGATACTCGGTCATCAGCGCGAGGTCTATGTCGTCCGCTTTCATTTCGACAATGAAGTATCGCGCAAGACCGCTCTGGGATATTTCGGGAACGTACTCCGCTGTGATGAGACACATACTTGTCGGCGGACGCGACGGCTGCAATTCTATCTTGCTGTTGAGGCGCGCACGACCAATACGGTCACCGTAGAAGCGTGCAAGATTTTGTGCAGTGCTTTTCATTTCAGAGTCACCGTATGCACCGTTCGGGTGCAGGTCATCGACGCAAGTCAGCACGTCCTTCAGCGAATAGATGTTGGTGAGGATACTGTTCGCTGTATCGTGAAACGACATCGGCAGAGTGCTCGCAGTGAAGCTGCCAAAGAATGAACACATAAGCGCCGCAGTTGTGGATTTGCGCGTTCCTGTCTTGCCGACCAGTGCAGTTATGAACTTCGGTTCGCAGCTCGCCGCTTTCAGGAAGTGTTCCAATGGAGACAAAAATGTTACTGCAAGCAGCGGAAGCATTACTCTCTGCGGAAGCAGACCGTTTTCGAGCAGAGCTGTGAGATAGAACAGCTTGTCCGCACTAGCAGGTGTACTCCAATGATAAGCATTGAGTTTTCCTTGCAGCTCCACTGTGAACTGACTATCCGCAGACGGCATCAGAAACTCATACCGCTCACCGATTTGCCGCCAGCCTGTCTGACTGTACACAGTTCTGAACTCTACATCTGTTTTCGTGCTCATAATTGCATGACGTATCTTGCCGAGAGTATTGTTCGCAGGCGAGTACGAACCCAGCGAACCCCATTTCTCGATGAGCCACTTCATGCTGCTCATCTCTTCTGCGGTGACTGTGACTGTCGGCATTGTCGTTCCGTTTGAGTGTACAGCTCCTACTTCAAATGCTTTGCGGCATTCGCTTCCGTCATCGAATGTTATCTCAGATTTCAGCACAGGAACATAGTCGCAGAGCCTGACCATCGTGACCTTCCCCTTCCGCTCGACTGTTTCATAAAGGCAGCCGTCTTTGACGCAGTACGGCTCGTTGTAGATATTGTTGTCGTAGTTTTCAGTCATCCTATCATCCTTTCTTTAAAACTCGCTTTATTTGCCCTCAGATTCGCTCCGAGAGCTCGTGTGGTGTAGTTATCCCTCCTTTCTCCTCAGGGCGGCACAAACCGCGCACAAACGCGCGACACGGTGCCCTGCCACTCTGATTTTACTAACAAACTACCAAACACGGTCAAACCACCTGATACAGAGCTTTCCAACGTTAGCAATTTACTATCGCCGAACTAACAACTATCAGTTTTGCTATCGGCAGAAGTAAAGATATATCGGCGCTAGGACCTGCCCGTTAGCATGTTAGCAATTGTTTTGTGTGGACCCTTGCGCAGTACCGTTCCTTTCATTCCGTCTTGCGTGACGAGAGAGAAGTATTTCACAACTCGATGCGCTAAGCCCCTCCAAGCCATTGCGGCGCACTTAACTGCTGTGTATCACTCCTGCGCAGGATATTCAATTGTCAAGATTCTATGCCCCTCTACTTATAGGGAACTGGGAGAGCCCTTTTGGCAACCATTTTCATAATAATTTCATATTATTTTGTAGAGGTGCATAATTGCTGGCTTATGAATGTTCCTATTTTTAACGCCTCATATAGTAGCCGTTGTGAAGGACTGTTTTGTCCGACATTTTTCAAACTTTGTATGATTACACAAGTTTGAGCAAATAATACGGCTCTGCTTTTGTGTCCTTCATAAAGTAGCCGCTGAGAGAGGCACTTTTTGGCAATGATTTTGAAACTTTGTAGGCTTGCACAGGATCATGTTTGCCGCTTCGTGTATTTTGCCAATTAAAAAACTAACAACTATCAACTTTGCTATCAGTGAAAATCAAGATATATCGCCGCCTAAGCCCACTTGATAGCAAGTTAGTAATTATTTTACAGGAGCCCTTGCGCAGTACCATTCCTTTCATTCCGCCTTGCGTGACGAGAGAGAAGTATTTCAAAGCTCGATGCGCTAAGCCCCTCCAAGCTATTGCGGCGCACTTAACTGCTGTGTATCACTCCTGCGCAGGATATTCAATTGTCAAGATTCTATGCCCCTCTACTTATAAAGAACTGGGAGAGGCATTTTGTAGCCCTGTTTTCGTAAATTTTGTGACTATGCACAATCCGATGCATGTGGCGGCTGTTTATTTTGCCCTCTACTCATAAAGAACTGGAAGGACCCGTTCTGCTACCCTTTTCATATTATTTTGTAGAGATGCATAATCGGCTGCTCATCAAAGTTCTCATTTTTATCGCCTCCATATATAAGGGAATGGGAGAAGGTGTTTTTGAAGTTTGACTAAAAAACTTTGGATAGCTGCACAAAACACGACCGATATGTTCCGATTATTTTGCCCTCTACTTATAGAGAACTGGGAAAGCCATTTTGCACAGTCTTTTTTTAAATCTTTGGATAATCATACAAAAAGCAGAACCTGCAATTGTTCATGTTGCAGGTTCTGTTTTGAAAGTTATTATATTATGGCAGTTTCAGTTGTTGCCAAAAGAGCAACAACTGCCATTTATCTTCTCCCACTCAAAGGAAATGACAAGTTTTGAAAATAATACCTAAAAGCATTGTAAATCCGATACAATTGTGTTATAATATTACAAATAACAACTGTTAAATCCAATCATAATTTATGCAACTATCCGGAGGTGTCCCCCTATGCTCAGACCAGGACTGTACGAACAGGTCATAAACAAAGAACTATCGGATAAAATTGATGATTCCGCACAGCTTATCGACAGGCGTAATATCGACAAGGCCGAAGCTCCGCAAGTGCTGGCAGGGTATCTCTCTGAGGTCATTGAAAAGGGACTCTCACGGCTTTCAGGTGATGATATCGAAGGTCAGCTGGGACTTGCCAACAGGATAGTTTCAGCGGTTACTGAGCTTACGGGCGACGAGGAGTTCGACGGTCTGAGCGTTGATGAACGTGCGGAACAGCTCCTTGCAGTTGCAAATATGCAGAACAATGCGGATACCATGAAGCGCCGCATCACCATGACACGCCCCGAAACTTCTCTTGCTTCAAGCTCTTTGTTCACAGGCGCAGGTCACGAACCGCAGATGATGACCGAGCTGAAAAAGGAAATAGTTTCCGCCGACAGGATTGATATGCTTGTGTCCTTCATCAAGTGGAGCGGATTGGTGCTTATCATCGACGAATTGCAGGAGTTCACTGCCCGGGGCGGTCAGCTTCGTGTTATCACAACTTCTTATATGGGCGCTACCGATATGAAAGCAGTGGAGGAGCTGAGCAAACTTCCGCACACCGAGATAAAAGTTTCCTACGACACAGAGCGCACAAGGCTTCATGCAAAGTCCTATTTTTTTTATCGTGATACAGGCTTCACTACGGCTTATGTTGGCTCCTCGAATATGTCCAATGCTGCCATGACAAGCGGTCTGGAATGGAATCTGAAAATAACCGCCCACGACCAGCCCCACACTATCCGCAAGATAAATGCCACCTTTGAGAACTACTGGAACAGCACCGATTTTTCGCTGTATTCCACCGATGACAGAGTGCATCTGATGCAGGCTCTCAAAGCGGAGAAGTATCATTCCGCTGATGATAATTACAGCTTTGATATACGGCCCTTCTCCTATCAGCAGGAGATACTTGACAAGCTCACTGCCGAGCGTGAGATACGTGGTCACCACAAGAACCTTGTTGTCGCCGCAACGGGTACGGGCAAAACTGTCATTTCCGCATTTGATTACAAGCGTTTCCGTCAGAAAAACGGGCGTGCGCGACTTCTATTTGTGGCACACAGAAAAGAGATTCTCAGGCAGAGTATAAAATGCTTCCGCGGAGTGCTCCACGATGCGAATTTCGGCGACCTCTGCGTTGGCGGAATTGTGCCCGAAAGCCTTGAAAACCTGTTCATTTCCATTGAATCTTTCAACTCTCAGGCTCTTGACAGGATAACCTCCCCCGACTACTATGACTTCATCATCGTGGACGAATTCCACCACGCCGCTGCAAAATCATATCAGCGTCTGCTTGAATACTACAAGCCGAAGATACTTCTCGGTCTGACAGCTACTCCCGAGCGTATGGACGGCAAGAGCATACTGCCCTATTTCGATGACAGGATAGCTGCGGAGATTCGTCTGCCCGAAGCCATAGACAGGAAGCTACTGTGTCCTTTCCACTACTTCGGAGTGTCCGACAACGTTGATCTGAATGACGTTAAATGGTCAAGAGGCGGATATGATAAAGCTGCCCTGTCTAAGCTGTATACCGGCTATGACCTGCGTGTTATGCTTATTCTGAAAGAGCTTAACAAGTACGTTGCGGACATGGACAAGGTCAAGGGACTGGGCTTCTGCGTATCGAAGGAGCACGCAGAGTATATGGCTCAGCGTTTCAATCAGAACAATATCCCGTCTATCGCACTTACCGCTGACAGCAAAAAGGACGAGCGTGATTCGGCACAGCATAAGCTGGCGAACGGCATGATAAAGTTCATTTTCACCGTTGACCTGTACAACGAGGGCGTGGATATTCCCGAGGTCAACACGGTGATGTTCCTGCGTCCTACCGAGAGTTTAACTGTGTTCCTGCAACAGCTTGGACGTGGTCTGCGTCTCAGCGACGGAAAGGACTGCCTGACGGTTCTTGACTTCATAGGACAGGCGCACATGAAATATAATTTCGAGAGCAAGTTTGCGGCACTTCTCGGCAACACTCAGCGCAGTGTCAAGGATGAGATAGAGAACGGATTTCCCCTGCTGCCAAAGGGCTGTTATATCAAGCTGGAGAAGCAGGCGCAGAAGTACATTCTCGACAATATCAGACAGGCTGTGGGCAACAAGAGCGCTATTGTCAAGCGTCTTGCAAACTTTACCGAGGACAGCGGAAAAGCTCTTACTCTTGCCAATTTCCTTGACTACTATAACCTTGATGTCAGTGCGATTTACGGCACGAAAAACAGTTTTGCAAGACTGTGTGTACAGGCTGAGGTAAAAGAGAATTTCACTGAAGAAATAGAGGAAGTTGTCACTAAGGCGCTGCCCCGACTTTCATATATCGACTCACACCGCCTTATTGAACTTGTGATAGACTATCTGCCGAAGATAGGCAATTACAGCATCAATGATTTTGATGGTGTTCAGCAGAGAATGTGGCAGATGTTACAGTTCACAATATGGCAGAAATCCTACGAGGACTGCGGTTTCAGCGACCTGCTGGAAGGCTTCCGCAAGATAGCGAAGTCGCCTGTGATACTCGCTGAGATACTTGAGCTGATGTACTACAAATACGATAAGATAGACTTCATCGACGAACCCGTGCAGGTGGATTATGACTGTCCGCTGGATGTGCATTGCAGCTACACAAGAGACCAGATACTTGTGGCGCTGGATTTCATGAAGCCTGATACCGTCCGTGAGGGATGTAAATACCTTGACGATAAGAAGACTGACCTGTTCTTTGTTACACTCAACAAGTCGGACAAGGACTATTCGCCCACTACGATGTACAACGATTATTCCATAAACAGCGAGCTGTTCCACTGGCAGAGCCAGAGCACCACAACTCCCGAAAGCAGAACAGGTCAGCGCTATATCAATCACCGCAACTTGGGTACAAGCGTGATGATATTCGTCCGTGAATACAAGAGCAATAAACTGGGTGCTGCGCCCTATACCTTCCTTGGCCTGGCGGACTATGTGAAGTCGGAGGGCTCGAAGCCTATGAACGTGGTGTGGAAGCTCCGCAAGCCTATTCCTGCGAAGTATCTTAAAAAGACTAATCAGTTGACGGTGGGATGATATGAAAACGATAAAAGTTGTCTCAGCTGTAATATGCGATTCACTTCAAGCAAAGGCACGCATTTTCGCAACTGCAAGAGGATATGGAGAATTCAAAGGTATGTGGGAATTTCCCGGCGGTAAGATCGAACCAGGAGAGACTCCACTGCAGGCGCTTATGAGAGAAATTCGTGAGGAACTTGCAACTGAAATAAAAGTGGGCGAGCTTATTGACACCGTAGAATATGATTATCCCGACTTTCATCTGTCGATGGACTGCTTCTGGTGTGAGGTGGTCAGCGGTGATTTGGTTCTGTTGGAGGCTCAGGATGGGCGATGGCTCACCAAAGATGAGCTTGACAGCGTGAAGTGGCTACTGGCGGATATGGGACTGGTGGAGAGAATACGCAGAGAAATGATGTGAAAATTATAGCAATAAAGAGGAGTGCATTTATGCAAGAACTTATTAAAGCAGTAAAGAAACGAATGAGCGAGCTTTCTAATTTAGGTGAAGAAAATATTAAGAATCATGTTGTAGTACATGTTTTTCTCAAGGAACTTGGATATGACCCTGATAATTGGGCCTATGAAGAGGCTATTTATGAGGGTAGAGCAGACATCGTTTACAAGATAAAGAATGAACCATTGTTTATTGTTGAGACAAAGGGACAGAAAAAAGGTAGTCAAACCACTAATATTGATTTGGCAGAAAAAGATGTAAAACAACTTTCTGATTATCTTAATTCTCATAAACCTGTAATTGATTGGGGCTTACTCACAAATGGGACAAGATATATTCTTTTAAATAATAGTATCGAAGGTGAAATTCCGGATAGAATAGTATTTGATATCTCTTTTGATAATACACATGATAAAGCTTATCTAAAATATTACTCTTATGAAAATCTGTTTGTTAATAGGACAACGCAATATTTTGCTGATATAGCTCAATATAAAAGCTATGCCAAAATGGATGGCACTTTAAATATGAAGAATTGGGCTGTTTATAAAAGTACACTTTTCCGCTTTTTTAATTATTATGCTAAACAAAATGATTATAAGACAATAAGTAAATCTCCACATGAAGTATTGTCAAGGATACATCCTGAAGATCTTATGGGATTTGTAAATGATAATTCCCAAAATCAAAATTCAGGAAGACGTGTTACATCAAAAGAAACAATGAAAAACTATTATTCGTATTTATCATCGTTTTTCAAAACTCTATCAGAACATTCATATGTTAATAATCAAAATTTTACACAGGGTAGAGATTTTTCGCTGTCTGGAATAAAAGAGACTGCTAAAATAAAATCCGAAAACTATCTTAATGAAGAAAGATTTACAGAAGCATTAGCTTATTTATATTCTTCAAAAACTAATTACAGAGATATTGCGGTTTTTTTGCTTTGTGCATATTATGGATTAGAACGAAACACCGTTCATAATCTAAAGTGGGATGATATTGATATTAATAAGAAGAGCATGATTGTTAATGGTAGACAATGTGAAATGAATGATTTATTGGTATTATGCTTTGATAATATAACGAAACAGAATAAAGCTAATAAGAATAAATCTGAATATGTTTTTACATCATGTATTGGTGGTAAGTATAAAAAAGTCAACGAGGCTACATTAAATGATATTTTTAATAAGTTAAAGAACGTCAATATTAGCGAAGAATTATGGACGTTCTTTTCGCCACAATATGTGCGCAATTGTTTAATATATAGATTGTTTGAGACTGGTTTTTCATTAGAACAGATTATTTACTATACCGGAGTAGATATTAAGAAAATCTCAAACTATATTTCAAGTGATAAAATAATTGAAGAAGGTAAGAAAAGATATAATAACGGTATGAAACATAACGCAATTCATCCATTCAAAAGTGTTGTTGATGAATTCTATAAATCTATAACATCAAAATGATTATAGTATACCCACGGTTTACTTGCTTTTTCCGAAAAGCTATGCTATAATACAGGTGTAGTCAGAACAGGAACGGTCGAAAACGACCACTGTAAAAAGAATTATTACGAAAGGAGTTAACCGAAATGAGACAGTTTACTATGGTATATCTGTATAGCGAACACTATGAAGAAAGTTTCTATCACGAGAGTGAAGAGGCTCTATTTGTGCTGCATACAGATAAACGTAGTGGATAGTCATTTCGGAGAGCACTTTCTTTGTGTTGTGATCCATACAAATGATAAACACCGTCTGTATGTAAGCAGGCGGTGTTTTTGTTTTCATAATACAAGGAAAGGAGTTGCTCGCGATGCCTATAATCGACGTAAAAGCAACAGGTAATAATATCAAGAATATAATCAAAGCCAAAGGCTTCAAGATATCCGATGTACAGGCAAGATGCGGTTTCAATACTCCGCAGGCTATATTCAAGTGGATGCGCGGGGACGCTGTTCCCACCATTGACAACCTGATAATTCTTGCGGATATGTTTGATGTTCCGATAGATAAAATAATAATCGTCACTCGTGTCTGAGTGGCGAAATATGGGTAAGTGCGCCGAATTGGTGAAGGCAGCGGATGCGCTGTGAGCGTAGCGAGGAAGTCCCCTTGGGGGATAAATCCGTGACATAGAAACGCTGTAGGTTCGAGTCCTACCTTACCCACCATATGGCGGATTCGTCTAACAGGTCAGGACAAGAGGCTTTCAATCTCTAAATAGTGGGTTCGATCCCCCTATCCGTCACCACAAGCTGAGCCAGCTTGACCGCAGCCACGTTGACGCTCGCAAGCTCGCTCACCCCGTACAAAAGCGATAGTCTGCTTTCGCTTACGGAGGTTTATTTACATCAAATATATTTATGGTGGTCGTCGTCTAATGGCAGGACATCAGATTGTGGCTCTGAGAATAAGAGTTCGATTCTCTTCGATTACCCCACATGGGCAAGTGTGCATAGTGGCGATTGCAGCGGACTGTAAATCCGTGACGTAGAAACACCGTAGGTTCAACTCCTACCTTGCCCACCAATAATAATCTCCGCCAGTTTCTGAGCGGAGACACATGGCGGATTCGTCTAATCGGTCAGGACAAGAGGCTCTCAACCTCTAAATGTCGGTTTCTAACCACGCATCCGTCACCAGCGGGGAGCCCCCGCTGCCAAATTCGCGCCTCACTTTTAGTGGGGCGTTAATATTTTTCCGCGTTCCATACAGTATCTAAATCGTATTACACATACAAAAGCAAAGTGCAGAAAATGCACATTACTATGAGTTGTTGTATTATTTGCAACAACTGAAAAATGAACCGTTGCAAAAAACGCAACAGTTCCTGCTAAAATGAGTTGTCGCATATTTTGCGATAACTGACAACAGCTCCCATCCACACGGACAGGAGCTGTTTTTTATTGAAAAACTCCCCCGGATATGGTATAATTATGGAAACTATCGGAAAGGAGCCGCGGCTACTATGATAATACTGATAACAGGCGCTTCGCATACAGGGAAAACGCTTCTCGCGCAGAAACTGCTCGAAAAATACAAGTACCCTTACCTGTCTATCGACCACCTGAAAATGGGACTTATAAGAAGCGGTCAGACCGAGCTCACTCCCTATGACGACGACAAGCTGACGGCATACCTCTGGAACATTTTGAAAGAGATGATAAAGACCGCCATTGAAAACGAACAGGATCTCATAATCGAGGGCTGTTATATTCCCTTTGACTGGAAGAACAGCTTTGACGCCGACTACCTGTCGCAGATAAAATACATCTGCCTTGTTATGAGTGAAAGCTACATAACCAGCCATTTCAGTGACATTGTCAGCTTCGGGAACGCTATCGAGAAAAGGCTCTCCAATGACCTCAGTATTAAGGATATAATACGGGACAATCAGGAATATCTCCGCGGCTGTATCAGTTACGGACTTGACTATTTTCTGATAAATGATGAATACGACTTGGAAAGGTGCTGTATATGACCAACCCATGGGAAGAAATAAGTCTTGACGACTACGAAAAGCACATGAGCCTTGATTCTGTTCGGCAGCTTCAGGCTCTCGATTCCATAATGAAGGAGCAGTTCGCTGCCTACCCTGTGGAGACTGCCGCAGTTCTGGGAGTTGCAGGCGGAAACGGACTTGAACACATCGACACCGACAAGTTCCGCACAGTCTACGGTGTGGACATCAATGCGGACTATCTCAGCGCGGTATCTCAGCGATATGCTCAGCTTTCGGGAGTTCTGAAGTGCCTGCACATCGACCTTATAAACGAAGCAGAGAAGCTCCCGCAGGCACAGCTACTGATAGCGAACCTGCTTATCGAGTACATCGGCTACGGAGCGTTTCAGCGAACCGTTTTGCAGACCGCTCCCCGATACGTTTCCTGCGTTATACAGATAAACACAGACGCGGAGCAGTGGGTGTCGGAATCGCCGTACCTGCGAGCTTTCGACAGGCTGGACGAGGTTCATCACCAGATGGAGGAAGCGGCACTCACGGCTGCTATGGAGGAGATCGGCTACTCGCTGATATTGCAGGAGACCTGTCCCCTGCCGAATGGCAAGGCAATGGTGAGGGTGGATTTTGAGAGGAATGAGGTGAGTATACATGGGAGATAAAATGCTTGCAATACTATCTATCGCTTCGGGAATATCTCTGATTTTGATATGGATCATTCCCAATATATTGAATTATCTGAAAGGGCGAAAGGTACTTAACGGCAAAATAATCGGTATTGACCACGAAAAGCAATCACTGATGATACGGTACAAAATAGGCAAAGAAACATACAATGAGATTGAATATCGTAAGTCAAGCTGTTTCCTTTCAAACAAGATACCAAAAATCGGACTGAAGGTGAGTGTAATAGCAGAAAAAGACGACTTATTTCAGCCTTTATCAGTAGTGCTTGCAACAAAAATGATGATCGGTTCAGAAACCGGCTATACTCATACAAGCAGACTTCTCGCAGCTCTGAGGCTTGCAGGACTCGGCTCAGTTCTTATTATCGGTGGAATCTTAATACTTACCGGAGTCTTCTGACAGAAGCCACCTGACACCAAAAGCCGCAAAATATCAGGACATCGAGGGATTTCCCCGACTACAAAAGCCGGATATGGATACCTGTTGTGAGTGAAAAAACCGTACATACAGTTTTGCCCCTGAACGTTTCAATTAACGCTCAGGGGCATTGTGTTTTATTCTGCTGTTAATATCTGCTTTTCCAGAACGAACCGAGCAAGCTCAACATTACCGTCTGTTTCGGTGGATACTATACGGAATCCGCATTTTTCGGTATAGAACTTAACATTTTCTTTCTTGTCCACAGGTGTTACTAAAGTTATCTTCTCCCAATCCTCATAAAGAGTCTTTACGAACTTAACCGCTTGTGTACCTATTCCTTTTCCCTGATACTCAGGAACAATGCACAGGCAAGTGATCTCATACACTCTCATTTCCTGCATTTTACAGGAAACGCACCCAACAGGTTTATTATCGCATAGTATGATATATTTCGGATTATCTCTTATTGAAGCTTCCATCATTTCTATCGTTTTACCATAACCGGGACAAGCACCAAATCTCCTGTAATCGCTGTAAAATGAAGCGTTATAGATATTTACCAGCATTTCTGCATCTTCTGTTTCAGCTTTTCTGTATTCTATCTTCACAGTTTATCAGCTACTTAAAAACCGATTATATTAGTAAACATTATAGCATAGCATCACTGCTGTGTCAATTAAAACACTCCATAATACGCAGGTTTTATATGAACAACGAAAAACCTCTTGCTATCCACGAAGATTTATGATATTATATTGAAAGAACTGACAGAAACAGATAAGAACGAAACTCCTCAGTCGGAGTAAAAATCATTGAAAAAAGGAGATATTATAATGAAAAAAAGTATAATTACAGTGATTGCACTTCTGAGCGTCCTGATCCTTTCTGCCTGCGGTCGCGAAAGCGACAATAACGACGACTTCAAGAGCCCATCTGCAACAACAACATCATCAACGGCGACGACTTCTGTCAGCAATACAACAGAGAGCACGTCCACGGCCGCTGCTACGACTACCGAGGCAGCTCAGACCACAGCTCCTGCAGCAGACTATTCTCCTGCCGACCTTTCCGGTGAATGGATACAGAGAGATACAGGCAACATACTGACAGTCAGCGACGACGGGGCATTCTCTCTGAAATATGTGTACGGCGGAAGCAGGTCCGGCAAAATAAAAATTGAATCAGAGGAACACCCTGACGGCTCCTTCACTTACTGGTATTCATTCTACGGAGAAAATGACGATTTATGGGCAGGCTTTGTTTGCCCTGAAAAGCCCTTCAATGAGATATACTCCGAAGACGACGGCGGCATGACCTTTGTACGCAATGACAGCAGCAATCCTCTCGCTCCGACAGTTCCCGAAGCAAAGGACCTCAGAGATGCTCTTGCCTTTGCTGACAGGCTCATGTGCGGAATCGGAATAGCTACCGACAATAATACAGAATACATGACCGATGACGGCACTGTTTATCATAAGTCTGTCGACAACATCTACAAAACGACTGATGATGTGCGCAATTACCTTTACAGCTACATGACAGAGCAGTTCATCAGCAGCAGCTATGACTACCTTTTAGGAACAGAAACTCCCAAGTGCATAGATGTTGACGGAGAGCTTTATATCGAATACCGTCCTATCGGCGGAAAGTATTCGTTTTACGATGAGGATCCGACAGTGACCCAGACTGACGGCGGATACTCAATAAACATCAGATACAATGATTACGGCGCAGATAATACCGTAGTGCTCGATGTTGTCAAGGAAGACGGACGCTGGAAGATCAACGGGGTACACAGTTCATGACCGAGGTCAACACAGCACATTTCTAAGGAGCTGATTTAAGACTTGGTTTTAAATGAAAGCAGATTTTTCTGAAATCTATTGATTTTTTTCTTATTTGTGGTAAAATTATAGTATCATTATTTTTTAAGGAGAAAAACTATGAATAAGAAAAAGCTATTTGCAGGTGCACTCTCGCTCGCTATGATGTTCGGCACAGCACTGCCGCTCGGCACGTCAGCCGCTCCGTGCCTCACTGCGGGGATAACCGCTAATGCCTCTGATTACGAAGAAGTTGAAGTAGACGGCTTAACATATGCAATGTACAGCGATCATGCCGAGTTGAAATACACCCCGTCTGATATAAAGGGTGAATTTGTTATCCCGTCAACAGCCAACGGCTTGCCCGTGACGCATACATGGTCGGCAGCTTTCTGGAGCAAAACAGAATTGACAGGAGTATTCTACCCCGCTTCTGTCACCGACATCAGTAACGGCGGGTGCTTCGTAGGATCAGAAAAGGTCGAAAAACTTACCGTTGATGAAAACAATCCGGAATACTGCTCTGTCGATAATATTATCATGTCCAAGGACAAGAAAGAGCTTGTTTTGCTCCCTCCTGCATATCCCGGAAAAGAATTTGTAGTTCCCGAAACTATCGAATCAATAGAAAGCTGTGCTTTTTACAATACTTCGATTGAGAGCATCATAATGCCCGAAAATGTTAAGAAAGTCTCATACCTGTCATGTTGCAGAATGCCGAAGCTGAAAAGCGTTCGATTCTCCAGCAATACTGAATCTATCGGGAACGGTGCTTTTAAGGATGATGTTATGCTCGAAAGTGCTGACATACCTGCTTCTGTCGCAAAAATAGACAGGGGCGCATTTGAAAAATGCACATCACTCGGCTCGATAACGATCAACAATCCCGAATGTAAAGTAGCTGATTATGAAGATACACTCGGCGTCAAGGAGACTACCGTTATCCGCGGATACGCAGGCTCGACAGCACAAACCTACGCTGAAAAGTGGGGCTACAAGTTTGAGGCGCTGGAGGGAGGTCCGACAAAGGCGATATCTCTCGGCGATGCGAACGGAGACGGAACCGTTGACGCAAAGGACGCTTCGTTCATTCTCACTGAATATTCCAAGCTCTCAACGGGCGGAGCTTCCTCGCTGACCGACGAGCAGAAGAAAGCCTGCGATGTCAACAAGGACAGCAAATCAGACGCCAAGGACGCATCGGCTATCCTCGCGTATTATTCGTACCTCTCCACAGGCGGAACAGATGACATCGACACATTCCTGAACGATATCGAATAAAGAGCACGAACAAGTAATATAGTGACATAAAACTGGAACCGGGCAAGGCAAAACTAACCTTCTTTTCATTTCAAAAACGTCAAATTGGAATAGTCAAGAAATGTGCAGTCATAGAATACCCAAAATCTGTTGACAGAGGCGTAGAGATAGTTATTAAACTGTAAAAACAACAAAAGGACGGTTCATACCGTCCTTTTTGCGTTTCATTCACAGCCACTTCTTCTTTTTAAAAAAGACGAGGCTGACAATTACAATTACTATGCTGACCACAATTACAGCGGGATAAGCCCACTTATATTCAAGCTCGGGCATATACCGGAAGTTCATACCGTACCAGCCTGCGATAAGCGTCAGCGGCATGAATATCGAAGTGATTATCGTCAGCAGAGCCATTATGCGGTTCTGCTTTATGTCGAGCTGGGACTGATACAGGTCGCGTATCTGTATCGAATACTCACGGAGCGAAGCCGTCAGGTCGTGCAGACGCGAGACGCGCTGTGTGAACAGGTGGAAATAGCGGGTATTGTCCTCGTTGAAGAAGTCGTTCTCGTTTTCTTCAAGCTCCTGACCGAGGTCGAGAAGCTGTTCATAGTGGATACGCAAATCACGTAGGTCGCTCCTGACTCGGCTGACTCTCTGCGACGGGTCTTTTTCCTCGCCGTCAAGGATATTCGATTCTATCGTGTCGAGCTCCTTATCCACGCGCTCGAGAATTATCTGGTCGCGAGCCACTATCTGCTCGAGGAAGTCATAAATGAAGCGTTCGAGGCTCGGCATGGTCCAGCGCTTGGAGCTGATAATATTGCTTATCGTTTTGTCCACGAAGCCGCTGTCGTCGATGAAAACGATGCCCTTTTCGTCGAGAGCAAAGGCAAAATTTGTGTTCGGAGCCGAAATATTCTCTCTGTCGGGAATAGAGAAAGTACCCGTCAGCGAATCGTAGTTGACCTCGGCTTTGGTGGAATGGATAGCAGAGAGGTCGATGTCCATTTCGATACCCATATCGAATTTGTCCCTGTTCTCCAGCCACTCAGCAGACGTCAGCACAGCAACGAACTGACCGCTTTTACCTTTGAAATCCAGCTTATTTGTTTTTTCAAGCGTGTTTCTTATATAGTAATACATAGCCTTGCTCCCGTTATCGAAGATACTTCATTATACCATTATTTCACTGTTTTTGCAACAATTATCACGGAGACCGCTTGCTATTTCCGCGAATCTATGCTATAATTTGAAAAAACTCCGAGGAGGTATAACCATGCTTGATTTCATAACAATAAACGAACACAGCAGTATCCGCATCAACGAGGGAAAGATAATCTACTCAGACCCGTACAACATCAGCGGCGCACCGCACGACGCCGACATCGTTCTCATAACTCACAGCCACTTCGACCACTACTCCCCCGACGATATCCGCAAGGTCATGAAGTCCGATACTGTCATCGTGTGCCCGACTTCTATGAACGAGCCGAAAGAGCTTGGTCTGACCGTGAAGCAGGTGTCCGCAGGCGAGAAGTTCGAGGTTCTCGGAGTGAAATTCGAGGCTGTCCCTGCGTACAACATCGGCAAGCCCTTCCACCCGCAGTCCAACGGCTGGCTTGGATATATCATTGACAGTCACGACCACGGACGCATCTATATCGCAGGCGATACGGACATCACTCCCGACAACAAGCAGGTGAAGTGCGACATTGCGCTCATTCCTGCCGGCGGCACGTTTACCACCGATGCAGTGCAGGCGGCAGAGCTTGTAAACACTATCCGTCCGAAGTACGCTATCCCGATACATTATGGAACAGTCGTGGGCTCTCCCGAGGACGGAGAGATATTCCGCAAGGCTGTGGACAACGGCACCGAGGTTGTCATAAAGCTGTAAAACAGCAAAAGCTCTCGTGATCAAGCAATTGTTCCACGTGGAACATTGTTGCCTCATGTTTTTCGATAACTGAAAACATAGTATACGGATGTAACACCGCATCCTGACATAAAAAGACCTCCTGTGGTTTCTGTCATACCATAGGAGGTCTTTTTGTCATTGAACATTTTATGGTTCAGTTCATTATTGCAGACGTTTTACGTACCGTCAGTTCTCCTTTGGAGCCGCAAATTCCTTCAGAGTCGGGATATCACCCGTGGAAGTTGAAACAAGAGCATAGTACGCAAGGATAGTCGAAGCGTCCTTAGCATCGATCCTGCCGTCGGAGTTGACATCGGCAACCTTCTTCTGTTCTTCCGTAAGACCGTCATCACTCCCTGTGGAAACCTTGGAATACGCCACAAGTATCAGCGAAGCATCCTTTGCATCGACCTTTCCGTCGTTGTTGGGATTGCCGTGAGTTGAAGCGGTTTTTGCAGTGGTAGTAACGACCGATGTGGTAGTCGTATTTGCGGTAGTTGCAGATGATGATGTTGTTACTGTCGTGGAAGTCGTTGTCTCTTCTACATCGCGGATCTGATACGCTTTTATCTTGCAACACTTTAGTCAGAAATCCAATTCTATCGATTCTGTCTTTTCCTCTCGCCGCACGCTTTCGACGTTGTCCACCGCTGCCCCTCGACCACTCGGAGTATATTCGTACCCGCGAGCAAAATCGCGGCGGCTGTGACGCAACCTCATACGTCTGTGCGGCTCTTGTCGAGGACGATAACGCTCATCGGTTTTCCGCTCGCTGTGCGTATGGTCGTTGTGTTTCTTCCGTTCTGTTTTAGTAGTATCCCCTCGTCTGCGAGCTGTTTCAGAAGCTGGTTCTTCGTTATTGAGAAGTGCTCGCCCTGCTCTGCGCAAAGCTTCCTTACCTCGGAGTGCGCCGCGTCCGCGAGCAGATAGTAGCGCTCGTTGTCCTCGAGACCAATGAAGCCATTCGCATGGACGGAGCTCTCCTGCCCTCGTCTCTCAACGTAGCACCGACTGCTGCTCAGCAGAGTTTTCAGCTTCTGGACGAATCTGACTGTCGGAGTTTCGTTCCCGATGAGCTCTGCGCTATCGCTTATGTTTACGAGAAGTATGCTATCGAACTCGGAGCAGCACCTTTTTCTTTCAGCCATAGTCAGCGCTCCACTGTTCCCGAGAAACATCATCATGAAGTCAAAGCCGAGACGTATATGCGCGAGCATTTCTGGCACACGGTTATGGAAACGTATACTCCGCTCGACAAGCTTGCTCCTGTAATAATTCCTATAGTATCCTGCTCATAGCCCTTTGCGAAAACATATGTATCCTCACCATTGCCTCCACAGAGGGTGTCAATGCCTGTTCCACCGTCAAGTGTATCATTTCCATCGTTGCCATAGAGAGTATCATCTCCAGCTTCACCGTATGTGTGGAAAATTTACAAGGTTGATTCTGCATCTGCGGATTCTGACGAAATCAGAAAAATGATACAGCTTGTTCTGGATTCAGCGCGGTATATCAGAGTGTATGACGGCGCAGAATTGGAAATGATAAGCAAGAGTTATGATAAATTGATTATTCAAGATATAACTGAAACTATTGACGGAGTGCACCTGTACTGATTGTCTAAATAAAACACTTGTTGTGAAAGATGTACCTGACACCAAAAGCCACAAAATATCAGGACATCGAGGGATTCCCCCCGACTACAAGAGCCAGATATGGATACCTGTTGTGAGCGAGTAAAACGCACATACAGTTTTGCCCCTGAACGTTTCAATTAACGCTCAGGGGCATTATTATCTGTTTTGCTTACTGAGATAAATCAGTATTTATGTGAGAACCTGAATTAAATGAAGTTCACTTTCTCGTCTTCCTGTAAAAAACAAAACCGTCCTCTTCTTTTATGATCTGATACCCTAATTTTTCGTAAAAAGCGTTTGTCCGT
>Ga0247608_10001344_pt1 | contig 34431 bp, 39 predicted proteins | sample 176DNAGHGlowgp2_FD_193490 | JGI IMG/M metagenome (GOLD analysis project Ga0247608, IMG submission 193490) | Sheep rumen microbial communities from Palmerston North, Manawatu-Wanganui, New Zealand - 1766 DNA GHGlow gp2 | ecosystem: Host-associated > Mammals > Digestive system > Stomach > Rumen ...
TAGAAGTTAAGTCCGTTCGACTTGCATGTCTTATGTGCGCCGCCAGCGTTTATCCTGAGCCAGGATCAAACTCTCTTGTTATTATTTTTAGAGTTTTTCTAACTCATTTTTATCATCATTATTTTTTGGTTCGTATATTTAATATACTTTTCCGCTTGGTCTTTTTAAAGGATTTTTTGTTTACTTTTCAATGTACTTTTTGCTATGTTTTTGTTTATCACTCACACAGCTTTTATATTATACAATTTAAAATTACAAATGTCAACACTTTTTTGAAAATTTTTTAAGTTTTTTTAGTAGAAATTTTTGCCATTTTTCAAAGTCCTTGAAATTCAAGCATTTTTATGCTATTTGTATTTTTAAATTATGTTGTATTTTACAAAAAATAGCTACACAATTTGTGTAGCTATTTAAATACTTTCAAAATTTTATCAAATCCATATCTTCATTAATTTTAAATTTCCTGATATTGAATAGTCACCAAGTGATGCTGGAATTAGGAACGTAGTTCCTTTTTCTATGTTTCTAAAGAATTGTCCTGCCCTGATACTTCCGCTTCCTTCTATAACAATATATGCATAGAAGCTATCTTGATTTGATTTTCCGTCTAGCAATTCCATCAACTTTTATCATATCTATATTAAATAAATCTGATTTATACATACTTGTATTTGTATTTATATCATTATAGTTATATATCTTGCTATTATTGTTCAGATTAATTACATCTAGTGCTTTTTGTTTATGTAGTTCTCTAGGTTTTCCATTCTTGTCAATTCTGTTCCAATCAAACACTCTATATGTGACATCACTACTTTGTTGCACTTCACAAAGCATTATTCCATCCATAATTGCATGTATAGTCCCAGATGGTATAGATATAAAATCACCCTTATGTACATTAACATACTTTACTTCATCTTCTATATTTTCCATCGCATTTTGTAAGTTTTCTAGTGTAACATCATCTTTAAAGCCATATACTATTTTAGCATCATCCTTGCAATCCATTATGTACCACACTTCTGTCTTTCCCGAATCATTTTCATTGATTCGTGCATATTCATCGTTTGGGTGTACTTGTATAGATAAGTTTTTAGTTGCATCTATAAACTTTGCAAGTATAGGAAATTTCTTCATTTTCATGCATTTTGTTCCAAAGATTTCTTTTTTTATTTTTTCATTATTAAATAATTCCAACAAATCATTTTCTTTTATGCTTTCATTTTCTATTATGCTTAATCCATTTGGATGCGCAGAAAGTTCCCAACTTTCTCCTATATTATCCCCTATAATATTTCTTTTAAAAATTCTTGATATATTATTTCCACCCCATATTACGTTTTTATATGAAGGTTTGAAAAATATTGGCTCCATATTGTTTTTCCTTTCCTTAATTCAGATATTATAACATATTAAGGAGATATATTCAACTCTATTAATCATTTTTTAATATATCTTTAATAAAATTATTCTGTCTTTTCATCAGTCTTGTCACTTATTATATACCTTGGCCTAGCTTTAACTTCTAAATATATTTTTCCTATATACTCGCCTATAATTCCAATACAAATCAATTGTATTCCTCCCATAAAGCATATTATAGCTGTAAGACTTGCCCACCCTGTAACTGCTTTTCCAGAGACTTGTGTAATTATAGCCCATATTGCCCCTATAAAGCTTAATAATGATACAAATACTCCTAAGCCTGTAATCATATGCAACGGTTTAGTACTTAAACTTGTTATTCCGTCTAAAGCTAAACCTATCATTTTCTTTAAAGGATAATGGCTTTCTCCAGCTATTCTTTCATTTCTTTCATAATATACAGAAGTGCTTTTAAACCCAACTAGTGGAATCAAACCTCTTAGAAATAGATTTACTTCTTTGAAATTTGCAAATTCATTTAACACTCTACTTGAGACTAATCTATAATCTGCATGATTATAAATTACTTCTGCACCCATTAAATTTAAAAATTTATAAAAAGCTTCCGCTGTTGTTCTTTTAAAGAATGTATCTTTTTTTCTTTTGTTTCTAACCCCATATACTACTTCTGAGCCTTCATAATATTCTTCTATCATTTTATTCATTGCATTAATGTCATCCTGCCCATCGCAATCTATTGATATAGTTATATCACAATTGTCTTTTGCTTCCATCAATCCTGCAAGTAGTGCATTTTGATGTCCTCTGTTTTTGCTTAATTTTCTTCCTGTAAAATGTTCATTCTGTCTTGCAAGTTCTGAAATAATACTCCATGTACTATCTTTGCTTCCATCATCAACAAAAAGTATTCTGCTTTGATTGGATACTGATTTATTATTAATTAATTCTTCTAACTTTTTTAGAAACATTGGTGCTGTTTCTTTTAATACTTTTTCTTCATTATAACATGGTATCACAATATAAAGTGTTTTCATTTTTTATTACCTCGCTTATGTTAAATATGGTGCAGCAATTATCCAGTTTCTATATAAAATCACTGACAAAATTATCGCTAAAGCCAAAAAAGAAGTTATTTCAATTTTATTTTTGTTTTCTATCATATCGCACATACTAACTACTGGGAAAAAGCTTCCTATTAAATATCTTGGGATAGAATTAATTCTAACAGATAATGGAGTTATAACCAATATCAAAGTTACTATACCTTCATCATATCTTTTATTTTTAAATAAATGATATATAGAAATAATACCCCAGATAGACCAAATCGCAAAATAGAAATTTTCACTCTGAATATCTTTAAGCGCTCTATATATAGTTATTACAAAATTAGAATCATATATTCCCCATGCTCTTTGGATATGCACAAATGCTAATCCGTCTCCTACCTTCAAATATAAATAAAGCATAAATAAAAATAGTCCTAATGGCACAATGCATGTCCCCAATATAAGTTTAGGTTGCTTTAAAACATAGAAAAATAAATCCTTGGTGCTAAACTTATTCTCTCCTTTTTCCTGTATGTATTTAACTATTATATATGGTATTATAGCAAAGACAAGCATTATTCCAGTATTTCTCGTTGCACTTGCCAATGCTCCCATTATTCCCATTAGTATATATTTTTCTTTTCTCATCGCATAGAAAAAACCGTACCAAGCATAACAAATATAGCGATTCAGTATAAGTTGATGAGAAATAAAATGTGTACATTCCAAATGTGGCTAAAAAAACGTATAAGCATGCATTTTTCTTTCCTCTGGTCTCCTCCAAATAATACCATGCTATAATCAAAGCAATTATAAAAAATATCGTATTTAATATTGGTCCTATAACAGATGAAGGCTGGTTAAATATTTTAACCATGGCTCTACAAACAATTGGCATAAGTGGAAAAAAAGCCCAATTTGCAGCATCATGTGCTTCATGAGATGTAGGTTCATCGTCATACCCATAATTTATAGTTTTTTCAAACCATCCTGAATCCCATTTGTTAAATGCTTCGATATAATTTTTTATTGATAAGTCTTTTGTGTCCTTAAAATATATTGCAAATAAAATCAATCGTGAAATTATTACACATGCTATACAGAATAAAGCAACTTTAATTAATTTATTCATTTTCTCCTTACTGTTCTTCATATAGTATTATCTCCCTACACATAATTCTTCCTGAAGAATTCTCCTCATCACTATCATATTTTAATGTAATTATAAGTTTTCCATTTTTTATATCTTGCAATTTAATTTGTTGATTAATTTTCATACTTGATTTTAGTTCTGATTTCTGTATTCTAGACACCTTTATATCATTTAGATATATGTCTATCCATTTGTCTATATCTAAATTAGCTAAAGTCATCTCAAATATTAAATTTTTATTTGGTAAATTGTTAAAATAAATTTTTGATTCTAGCCCATCAGACCAGAGACCATTTCTTTCAAATGGTCCCCAACCTTTTTCAAATCTTTTACAATTATATTCATTTTCTAATACAGTCTCTATCTTTGTTCCTAATTCATAATTAAATCCATGTAATCCTGGCCAAATATCTATTTCTTTAGTTATATAATATAATTCATATTCCCACGAAACATTAGGTTTCATAGATAATACTAATATTACTATATAGCCAATAAATAATATACTACTTAATAGATATAATAACACTTTTTTCATACTACTCACACATCCTAAGCATACTATCTCTGAGTTCTTGTAATTCGCTATCTGCTTTTTCCATTGAGTTTTCTTTTACACCCATATAAAATTTGATTTTTGGTTCTGTTCCTGATGGTCTTACACAGCACCAAGCGTCATTTTCAAGTTCAAAGTATAGTACATTTGATATTGGAAGTGTTGTTACTCCCTCTTCTCCTGTAACTAGATTCTTTGTAACTTTCTTTTGATAGTCTCTTGTTCCAATTACTTTAAATTTTCCAATATATTCTACCTTACTGTTTCTTAATTTATCTATAATTTGTTTAATCTTTTCTTGTCCTTCTATTCCTTTTAATGTAATTGTAGCAAGTGTTTCTCTGTAATATCCATATTTTTCATATATTCTAATCATTTGCTCCCATAAGGTTAGTCCTTGTTTTTTGTAGAAAGCTGCAGCTTCACAAAGTAACATTACGGCAACTACAGAATCTTTATCTCTTGCATATGTTCCAGCAAGGCATCCATAGCTTTCTTCAAATCCAAATAAATATTCATAACTATGGTTTTGTTCAAATAATTTTATTTGTTCTCCTATATATTTAAATCCTGTTAATGTCTCTATTGATTTTATATTGTATTCTTTAGCAATAGCAAGTGCTAAATTTGATGATACTATCGTGCTTACTAATGCACCATTTGCAGGTATCATACCTCTCTTTTTCTTCTCTGATAATATATATTCTGCAATAAGAAGTGCTGACATATTTCCTGTAAATGATACATATTCATTTGTCTTAGGGTCTTTTGCATAAACTCCTAATCTATCTGCATCAGGGTCTGTTGCAAGTACTAAATCTGCATTTTTTTCCTTTGCAAGCTTTAGTGCAAGTTCAAATGCTTTTGGATCCTCTGGATTTGGATAACTTACTGTAGGGAAATTTCCATCTGGTAATTCTTGTTCAGGAACTACAAAAACATTCTTAAATCCAAGTTCTCTAAGGACTCTTCTTACTGGAATATTTCCAGTTCCATGAAGTGGAGTGTAAACAATTGTCATATCATCAGCCATTTCTTTTATAATGTTCATGTTTAATGACTGTTTTTTTACTTCTTCCATATATCTATCGTCAATTTCTTTTCCAATTTCATTATAAAGTCCTGCTTTTACTGCATCTTCCTTATTCATTCTTTTTATTGTAGAATAATCTGTTATACTATTAACTTCTTCTATTAATTCTTTGTCCTTTGGAGGTGTAACTTGAGCTCCATCTTCCCAATACGCTTTATATCCATTATACTCTGGTGGGTTATGGCTTGCAGTTATTACAACACCTGCAATACATCCAAGCTCTCTTACTGCAAAAGAAAGTTCAGGAGTTGGTCTTAGTGATTCAAATCTATATGATTTTATTCCATTAGCATTTAATATAAGTGCTGTCATTTCACTAAATTCTTTTGACATACGTCTTGAATCATATGCTATTGCAACACCTTTATTTTGTCCATTTGCTTTAATAATTGCATTTGCTAATCCTTGAGTTGCTTTTCCAACTGTATATATATTCATTCTGTTAGTTCCAGCTCCTATTATTCCTCTAAGTCCACCTGTTCCAAACTCTAAGTCTTTGTAAAATCTTTCCTTAATTTCTTGATCATTTCCTTTTAAAGCTACTAGCTCTTTTCTTGTATTTTCATCAAATACTGGGTTATTGCACCATTCCTCATACTTTTCTAAATAATCCATAATAAATCCTCCCTTTAAAAAAGATATTTTTATTCTATCACACATTGTAAATATTTTTCAACTAATATACATAATTTTTATCAATTGCTATATTTTTTATATTTTTCTCTTTATAATCTTTGCTCCATATTTTTTTATCAATCCAAAAGCATATTTAAATTCTTTAGTTTTAAAAGTGAATACTATAAATACTACATTTGTAACAATTACCGCAGTAACTGCTTTAAGTATAAATACAGTAATTCCTGCCCCTGGTATAAGAGAGCATACAAAATAAGTTCCACCAAACATTAAGGCAAAAATCCCTAAATATATTCCATATTTCATGTAGTATTTAGCAAGTCCTCCATTTAAAACATATTTAAATGCGAGATATGGCTCTATAGTTAAATCAACCAAAAGTATTGTAACTATTGTTCCTATGAAAATTCCAGGCATTCCTATTGTTTTAACAAGTATAAGTGATACAATCAGATTTACTGTTGCCTCCCAAATTGGTTTTGTTTTCCCATTCCAATAAATACCTGCCGCTTCGCAAAACATCCAAGGAGTTTTTCTCATTATATCTAGGTAAAATCGTACTGTTACTAAAATCACTACGAAAATATCTAAAACATAGCTCTCATCAGCTATCACCAATATAAATGGTTCCGCTAAAACTCCAAAACAACACGCACAAAATGATGCCATCCAGAAATTTATAAAATTAATATTATAAAACACTTCTTTTTGTGTTTCATCATTTGCTGTAACATGCAAATTACCTACACTTGATAACACCGCAGAAAAAATTTGTGAAATCATAGTAGTCATTGCTTTAGTTATCATAGAATAGTTCGAATATACTCCAGATATTGCAAGCCCTATATACTTCGAAATAAATAGATTATCAGTTGCATCTCTAACTATACTTCCTATTTTATGAAATACCATTGCAAATACATTTTTCTTAATCTCGCCATAAGTTTGTCCATCTAATTTTTCTACTTCTTTATCTTTAAGATATGGATATTGTTTTAATGCAACTCTTGATGCAATAAAGTTTGTTGTAATCGTTCCTATAACTTGGGCAACTAAATATATCATATAACTCTTTGTTATTGCAATCATAGCTATTTGAACTATCGAAATTACAGTTATTACAGCTGTTTGTATAGATGTATCAAGATACTTCTTTTGATCACTAACCAAAAGAATTCTATAATATGAATAGAAATATGATATTGCTGTATCCACCACAAAGATTATATATATTAAATTAAGGTTTGGTATATCGGGTATTTCATTAATGAAAAATCCATAAAATGGAGTAAACGCTATTCCTCCAAGTAATATGATTGTTCCGATTATTCTATAAGCTTTTTTAAATAAAGCCATTAATGATTTTACTTTTTCCGTATTTTTTTCTGCAAGTGGCTTATAAAGGCTATATGCCATTGCTGGTCCGACACCAAGCTCTACTAATTGAAGTGCAGTTAAAATCTCAGTAAATACACTATTTAGTCCAAGATATTCTTGTCCAATTTTCCTGATAAATACTATACGAACTAATATCCTAAGTATTTGTTGTAGTATCTGTGAGCCCATTGAAAAGCCAGCATTTTTTATGGACTGTTTAGTTCTTTGCATTTCTTTCCCCTTCCAAAATTTCATTTATTAATTCTATAAATCTTTTTGCGATTTTTTCTACATTATACTCATTTTCAAATTTATTAGCAATCGCTTCTAATTTTTCTTCCGATGGTTTATTATTTATTACTTCTATTAATTTATTTGCTAGTTCTTGATAATCTAAAGCATTTTCATAATAATATACTTCATTCATTGTAACTTCTGGAAGTGATGTTTCTCTTGTTGAAATAACAGGTATTTTGCATAGTGCAGCTTCTACCGGTGTTCTTCCAAATCCTTCCATTATTGAATTTGTGACAAATACATCAGCATTATAAAATAGTGCATTTCTGTATTCATCTGTTATGTTTGACAATATAATGACTCTATCATTCAAATTATTCTTTTCTATATATTCTAAAATTTCTTTATACATGCTCTTGCTTGATGTAAGTTCTGGTCGTCCAACAAGAACTAGTTTGTGCGGTATTTTTTCTTTTATTTCATTAAAAGCTTTTACAAGTGTGATTTGATTTTTATGTTTAAAAAACGAATTGATTGAAAAAATATAAGGAGCATCTATATTTAATATTTTTGATATATCTATATCATTTTGTTTAAGTTTAGCAATTGAATTTGGTATTACAGTTATTTTTCCGTCATAGTTTGGATTAATATCTAATAATCTTCTTTTTGAATATTCTGATATAGTTACAATATTTCTTGTTTTTTCCATTATATTTAGATTTTCTTTTTTCATCTTTGCATATAGTCTTGAGTTCTTGTCTTCAAGTTCATCTAATGAATTTAAATCATGTATTGTAACAATGTTTTTCTCTTTATTAATTATTGGTGCTAATATATTCGCATAAGGGTAAATGATAATATCACATTTTTGTTTTCTCATTACATATTCTTTAGGAATTTTCGATATTTTATATATATTAACTCTTCTTATATATTTTATATTTTTGAACCAAAACTTCATAGAAATTATTTTGCATTCTGGGAAATTATTTTTATATACCTCTTTTACTCTTTCATCTACAAATAATATAATTTCATTATCTTTATTTTGTTTTATTAATTCATTTATTATTTCTTCACCATATTTCCTAATTCCTGTTATAGAATCTTCTATAACATATGTAAAATCCACTCCGATTTTATATTTCACATTCAGTTCCCCCATTAGATTATATTATAATTTTCATTGTTTCTTTTGCACATTTCTCCCATGTAAATTTCTTTGCTTGTTCTAGTCCTTGTTCTATTCTTTTATTTCTTTCTTCTTCGCTTAAATTAAATACTTCAATTATTCTATTACCTAAATTTTCATAGTTTAATGTTTCGTCATAATAAAATGCTGCTTCTCCTCCAACTTCTGGAAGTGAAGAATTATTTGCAGTTACAACAATTTGTTTGTTTATCATTGCTTCTAATATTGGTAGTCCAAAGCCTTCATATAGTGATGGATATACAAAGCATTCTGCATTTTTGAATAAAAATTCTTTTTCTTCTTTTGAGATATAACCTGGTAAATATATATCTTGCTTAAATGCTGATTTTTTTATCAAGTTTAATACTCTATCATATTTCCATCCAAGTCCACCAGCAAGTATTAGCTTTACATTTTCTCCTTGTTTTAGTATGTACTCGTAGGCCTTAATTAAAGTCTCAACATTTTTTCTAGGCTCTATTGTGCTTAAAAAGAAAATAAATGGTATCTTTTTTATTTTATACTTTTCTTGTATCTCATTTTCCTGTTCTTGTGTTAAATCATAATTGTTTTCTTTTAAATTTGTTCCATTATATACTACTGTAATTTTATCTTCTTTAATATTATAAAGCTCTATAATATCTTTTTTTGTAGCTTCCGATATTGCAATAATCTTATCTGCTGCTTTTAAACTTCTTTTTACAAATAATTTTTGAATTATTGTATTTTTTAAAGAACCTACTGTTTTTAACTTCTTAATAGCTAAATCATGTATTGTGAGTACAAATTTGATATTTTTTGTATACTTATTTCTCATTGGAAGGAGATGCTGTGTTCCCCAAAACACATCTATTTTATCTTCTTTAAGTATCTTAGGAAGTTTTAGATACATCCAGAAGCTACCAAAACGTCTTTCCTCATCTTTAATAAAAATATTGTCACTTAATTTTTCTTTTATATTTACTTTTCTTGTTGAGTATAAAATATATTTGTTTTCTTTATCTAAGTTACTTATTTGCTTTACAATTTGTTCAATATATATTGGTATTCCTGATCTATTACCATCAAGTCCACGTGCATCAATTCCAATGTTCATTAAACTTCCTCCTTACTCTTTAACTGTACAATACTTATATGCTAACACAATAATAATCCAATAAAATGTGTATAGTAAATCTGGTACTCCGCACAAAAAATGCAATAGTTGTTCCAATTATGCTTATCAGGAACATGACACTTACAGTTTCATCCTTTTTTCTATATTTTATCAGTTCTTTAATAACCACAAATAAAATATATAAGAAAGCCAGAATTCCTAATATTCCCGCATTTACCAGTATGTTTGTAAATAGGCTGAACGTTCTACATGATGTAAATCCAAGTCCAAATATTGGAGAATATTTAAACATAGAAAGACCTATTCTTTCTCCATTCATTCTCTCTTGACTTGAACCCGTTCCTAGTTTTTCTACTGTCATTTTTTTGAAAGTTTTTATTAAGTTTTCAAGTGCAGAACTATATTGTTGTCCTCCCTTTTTATTAGAATCTATCTTCTGTTCAGATTTTAAATAATCAATTGTTTTTAGTGCATATCCCGTTTTTAAAGATGTAAATCCAACTCCTACTGCAAGTATAATTGATGCAAGAGTTAATATTGCCATCTTCTTGAAATTCTTCTTTCTGTTGTCCAATTCTCCATTTCTTATATATCCAAATAGTATATATAGCACAAATAATCCATACACTGCAACTAATCCAACGTAAGTAGTACTTGATGTCGTTAGAATTGCACATGCCGTTGTAAAAATAGTAATGATGAATAGCCATTTATATTTCCTATTTTTGAAATTACTATTCATTTTCAAATATGCTCCAATTACAAAAGGCATAAAGGCCATTAGGTTTATTGCAAATGTAGATGGTTCCAATGCTATTGAAGTTATTCTCTTTATATTATTCTCTATTTGGTCATAACATTGTGTTGCATACATATTATTGTTAAATAAAAATGCTGGATATGGAATGCCTAAATAGAATGTTACAAATTGAAGTAACCCCCATATTACAGCAAATATTGAACTAATACAAAATATTTTTACAAGTTCTTCTACTTCCTTTTTTGTTTTTATTCTAAAAGAAAGCACAATCATTATTATAAATATAAATATAGTTCTAACACCCATAGTTATATTTGCTTTACTAAATGTAAGAACTGTAGGTTCGTTTAAAACATTTGTGTACTCAACCCTAATTCCTGATATTAAAAGATATAGTTCCCCAAAGAATATTGTTATAATAAATAATAAGAAAGCAGTTGCTAACTTGTTTTCTTTAAATTTATTTATAATAATTTCTTTACTTATCTTAGGTTTTGATTTTACAAAATCTATCAGCTCTCTTAGAAGCCACATAGTACCTGTAAATTCAAATGTTAATACTGGTGTTGTTGTTACTGTAATATGTATAAGATTTGCTGCTGTAAATGTTGACAAAAACACCATAATATATAATAATAATTTTTTATCTTTAAAAAATGCATATATAGATAATATTATTGTAATCCAGCCTAGTAGTGTTATTTCCATTAATTCTCTTTCTCCTTCTGTTTATCTATAAACTTCCGCCAAATCTCATTGGAGCTTTTGTTTGGCTAGTTAGTTAATAAATTAAATTTTATTATTCTCATAAAGTGCAAAAGCTTTTTTAACTTCTTCACTTGTTTTTTCCCAATTGAAACTTTTAGCCCATTTAATTCTTCTTTGTCTGTCTTCTATTGTATCTGTTCTTTCTAATTCTTCTCCTATCACTTTTGCCATTGCATCTATATCGTTAGGATTAAAGTATGCTACAACATTTCCTCCAACCTCTGGGAGTGATGAGCTATTTGAGCACGCAACTTTTGTGCCACATGCAAGTGCTTCTATTACTGGAAGTCCAAATCCTTCATAAAGTGAAGGAAATACAAATAAGTTCACTAAATTATATAAGTCTACTAATTCATCTTCACTTACTATTCCAGTATGTATTACATTTTTCTTAATATTTAATTCTTCTTCTCTTTCTTCTAATATATTATAATTTTCAAATGCTTTACCAACTAACAATAAAAAATACTCATTGTTGTTTTCTAACTTACTAAATGCTTCTAATAGTCTTTCCAAATTTTTATGCGGTTTTAAGTTTCCAACATACATAAGTAATTTCTTATTTCTTGGTATATTAAACTTTTCATAAAGATACTTAATTTCTTCTTTTGACTTTTCTTTTATATTCTCTTTTACTCCAAGATATGTTACTTTAATTTTATCTTCATCTACTTTAAAATACTTTATTAGATCTTTTTTTGTATTTTCAGATACTGTAAGTATAACTTTTGCTTTTTTTATAGCAATTTTCATCATGATTTTTGCATAGATTTTTGCCAATTTATTTGGCAAAAACTCATCAAGTACGAGATGAGTTGTATCATGTATTGTAACTATCATATTTCCCCTATAAAATATTGGGACATTATAATGTGGTATATGTAATAAATCTGGTTTTAGCTTTTTAAGTTTTTTATATGGAAATTTAAGTTGTTCTTTTATACCATATATTGGAGAATCATATTCTATAATATTTTGTATTTCTTTAACATCTTTTAACTCATCTTGATTTCCTAAAGCAAAATCATAACAATTATTGCCGATAAGATTTTGTATATATGTACCAATTCCTGAAGCATTGTACATTCTCGCATCTACTGCAACTCTCATAGTTTTATATGTTTCAAATCCTTTCTTCAATAGCTCTTTCAATAAACTCTATCATTTTTCTTCTAAATTCTTTTTCATCAAATTTCATTGAATGTTGTCTTATTTCTTTTTTATTAAATTTCATTGTTTCAAATTTTATAATTGCATCTTCTAAATCAGCAACAGTTTGGCTTTCAAAGAATACTCCTGTTTTCCCTGGGATAACAGAATCAAGGACCCCACCTTTTCCATATGCAATAACCGGTCTTCCGTGATGCTTGAGCTTCAACTGGAACTATTCCAAAATCTTCTTCACCAGGAAAAATTAAGGCTTTGCATTCTGCCATGTATTTCTTTACAACATCATCTGGTTGTCTTCCAAGAAAAGTTATATTGCTACTTCCTTCAGCTAATTTCTGTAAATTTTCTTTCTCAGGTCCTTCTCCAATTACAACAAGCTTTTTATTTAGTTCCTTACATGCTTTAACTGCTAAATCATATCTTTTATATGATACTAATCTTGATAACACTAAATAATAATCTCCATCAATATTTGATATATCAAAATATTCGCATCTTACTGGTGGATGTATTACATAAGCCTCTCTTTTATAATGTTTTCTAATTCTATTTTTTACTTCATTAGAATTAGCAATAAAGTAATCCACTCTATTGCTAGATGTCACATCCCATATTCTCATATAGTGAAGCAAAGCATCTACAAGTTTTTTCTTTAGTTTTCCCATATTCTTTGTGTATTCATCTCTTTTTTCCCATGCATAACGCATTGGTGTATGGCAATAACATATATGTATGCTATTAGGATTTGTAATAACACCTTTAGCGCATGATGAACTACTGCTTAATATTAGATCATAGTCATTAAGATCAAAAGCTTCAAAAGCCCTTGGCATAAATGGAAAATATTTTTTATGATTAATAACCTTTTTATTCTTTTTTTGTAAATAGCTTGTATGCACATCTATATTTTTTAATTCTTCACTTAAATTATCTGGTGTATAAAAAGTTGTATAAATTGGAGCATCTTTAAAAATCTTTTTAAAATTTATTACTACTTGCTCTGCTCCTCCCATATTTGTTAGCCAATCATGAACTATTGCAACTTTCATCAACTTCACCTCTTAAACTTTGCTATTTATTTCTTAGCTCGTGTACTTCTTTTAATTTTTCTCTATTTCCTATTACTAATACTCCATCTGCATCGATACAAAAAATATCTTCTACATTTAATAATATTATCTTTTTTTCTCCTGCATATACAATATTTTCTTTTGAATCATAAGATATTACATTACCTTTTAAATAATTACCATTCTCATCAGATTTAAGATATCTAAGTAATGACATCCATGTACCTATATCGTCCCATCCAAAATCTCCTGGTATAACATAAATATTCTTTGATTTTTCCATTACTGCATAGTCAATAGAAATTGATTCACATTCAGGATATAATCTATTGAGTTTTTCATAATAATCTTTATCATTTATTTTTGGTAATTGTTTTAAAACTCCATATCCTGAATAGTTCTCCTCAAGCTCATTAAGCATTTTCTCTGCGTTAAATATAAACATTCCTGCATTCCATAGGTAATTTCCGTCTGCAAGGTATTTCTTTGCAGTTTCTAAATCTGGCTTTTCTACAAATCTTTCCACTTTTATAACATTATCTTGACTTTTTTCAAATTTAATATATCCATATCCAGTCTCTGGTCTATTTGGAGTTATTCCTATTGTGATTATCGCATTTTTATTCTCGTTTTCAACATAGTTTTCACCCATTTGTAAAATTCTACAGAATTCATTATTGTTACCAATTGCATGATCAGATGGAAGTACAGCAATAGTTGCATCATCATATATTTGTTTTATATACATGCATGCAAGCAAAATACAAGGTGCTGTATTTCTTCCTGTTGGTTCAACTATTATATTTCTTGTTGGCAATGTATCTAATTGCTCTTCCACTAATTTTTTATATTTTTCACCAGTTACAACAAAAATATTTTCACTTGGTATTATCTTTAATAATCTTTCGTAAGTAAGTTGTATCATGGTTTTTTCATCAATCAAATTCAAAAATTGTTTTGGCATTTCTTCTGTAGATTTAGGCCAAAATCTTGTACCTTTACCTCCTGCCATAATTAAAGCACATAACATTTTGTTTTCCCCCATTTTTTGCTACTTTTATTTAGTAATCATATTATATAAAATATAAAAGAAAATATCAAGTGATTTTGCAATTTATTAATAAATATTTTACTTTTTAATAGCTAAAAAGTTGTTTTTATATACAAAAAAAGAGCTATATATTATAGCCCTTTTTTTAGAATTTCATTTTATTCTTTAACTTCATCTTTTTTTCTTTTTTTATCAAATTGATAAAGTACTATCATACCAACACCTGCAAGGAATACTACTATACTTACTAATCCACCTACAACTGGTATTTGTCTAATTAATGATAAAACAAGTGAAACAGGGATTATCATTAATATCTTCTTCCATGTAGAATTTATTTTTTCAATCTTACCGCAAATAAATTCATTTAAAGCTGTAACCACAATTGCACTATTAAGAATTAATACTATTGTATAAACTAATGCTACTGTAGTCGCTAATGAAAATCCTACTATTGTAAATATCAATATGATTGCTACTATAGGAACTAATATTGTAAATGCCAATCCAATTGCAGCTGCAAGTAATCCTCTTGTAGATACATATTCTTTTGATTTTTCTACAAACTTTGGTGCTAAAAATATAAGTAGTGCATATATAGCTAAACAAAATACAACTTCTTTTACACCATTGAGTGCAATGTCTCCTATAACATTTGTATTTGCAGTTTCATTGTCATTTTTTTCTTCTTCAAAATTTACTTTTCCACCAACTTTTATATCATTAACGTGTTCAATTTCACTACCTGAACTGTAATTTAGATTATTTCCAACATAAAAATTATTTTCTTCATCATCATAAACTGTGATTTTTGTTGCTCCTAAATCAACATCTCTTCCAACTGCCCCTATCAAATGTGCCTCTGTTGTATATAATTTTAAATCTCTGTAAGCAACTGCTGTCTTTGTCATATCAAAGTTCTTACAAAATGCATATACATCAAATGCATATCCAGACAATGTAATATCTTGTGCAAAAGCATATAAATCCATTGCAATATATGCATCTTCAGCAACAGTAAGTTTTGTTGCAAATACATAAACGTTTCCTCTAATTTGTCCAGTAATTTCTACCTCATTACCCATAATAAACACATTGCCATCTACCATTTTGTCCATTACATATTTTGTAGCTGTTTTATCTTCTTCTCCAAACAATACATAAAGGTCTCCTTCATGTATGTCAGGTGTTTCAACAGTTTCATTTGAATGATCATGTTCTTCTTCTCCTGTAAGAAGTGCTGTTGAATTTTCCCCTTCTGCCTCTGTATTCTCCCCTGTTCCTGTTGTAAGTATTTGAGATGACTCTTCTGTTTCTGGCACATCAATTTTTTCTGCTTCTGTTGCATAAGAATTTGTTACTATAAAGCAAGTTGTTGTAAGTAATATAATTGCTAAAATAAAGCTAAGTAATTTTGTTTTTTTCATTTTCTTTACCTCCTTAAAAATCTATAAATATAATATATTTTATAAACAAATTTGTCAAGCTATTATTGTAAATTTTTGAATTTATTTCTTAACGATCTCACCTATGTCCGTTAAACTCTTAATATATTCTTTTTCAATTCTTCTTTGTATTATTACAATTTTAATTGCATAATATATTAAAACTATAATTCCTGCAGTCAGTATTACTTTTCCATAGTTTGAATAGAAAATCGAATAAAAATATATTAGATATAGAGAAAATATTGCTATAGCCATACTCTCAACACCATGAAGCCATATTTCTCCATTGTCCTTCCTATATCCAAATTCAAATAAAAAAATTGAAACCACAAGAAGTACTATAGAAAATACTCTTAAACAAATAATATATATATCAGTTGAAATATTGTTCATTCCAAAATTCAAAGTACCAAGATATACTATGATTATTGCTGCAATTGCAATATTTATAAAAGCTTTAGAATTTATCTTTTCTTTAACCTCTTTAGGAATTTTCTTTTTTTCTTCAATAACTTTTTCAAGTTGTTCAATATTCTTTTTTTGATCTCTCTTCATAAGTTATTCTCCTATTCTTAATATTATTTAAGTCCACTTTTACATAATCAAAGTGGACTTTATTAAGGTGCGCGAGTTCAAAGATCGCTGAGGCGTGTTCATACACGTTGATGCGATTTTGAATGAGCAGCAACAACGCAGTGCGTCGCTTATTTTTTAAATCTAAGCTCTAGGATGAGCTTTGTGATATATATTCTGAATAGTAGCATCTTGGAATTGCATATAAACCTGTGTAGATGAAATGTCAGAATGTCCTAACATTGTTTGTATAGCTTTTAAGTCAGCACCATTTTGTAAAAGATGTGTTGCAAAAGAATGTCTTAAAATATGTGGAGTTATATCTTTGCTAATATGTGCTTGCTCTTTGTAATATTTTACAATTTTCCAGAAACCTTGTCTTGTTAATCTTTGACCATTTGTGTTTACAAATAAAGCCTTGACGTTTTCATCTTTTATTAATATATTTCTAGAGTTTTCTATATAATCTTTTAATGCTTTTAATGATAATGAACCTAGAGGAATGTTTCTTGCTCTATCTTTTGTTTTACAAGATACAAATCCTTCATCTAGATTAACATCCTCAATATTTAAAGATATTATTTCTGTAACTTTCATTCCTGTTGCATATGCAAATTCAAGCATAGCTTTATCTCTTATACCTTTTAAATCAACATTTTTAGGTTGTTCAAGTAATAATTCTACTTCTTGAGATGTTAATACTGATGGTACTCTTTTTTCTATTTTAGGAGATTGAATTCCTTCTGTTGGATCCTTTTTTACTTTTTTATTTTTTAATAAATATTGATAGAAAGATCTAATAGATGCTAAACTTCTTGAAATTGTAGAGCTTTTCTTTCCTATATCACTCATATATTTTAAATAATCTCTTATTTGTGTCTCATCTACTTTTGCATAATTAATCTTATTCTCTTCAACATATTTTTCATATTGTAAAATATCTCTTTTGTATGATTGTAGTGTGTTATCTGATACTTTCTTTTCATTTTCTATAAAATTTAAAAAATTTCTAATTTGTTTTTGCATCTTTACTCTCTCCCTTTTTTATTTCATTTACATAAGTTATATATGTTATATCAAATTATCTAAAAAAAGTAAATAGATTTTTTAAAAATTTATAAAATATTTTTTGTTAACATAAATATATTTGCTGAGACATACGTTTCTATAAATGAAGCTAAAATCAGTAATATAGATATTATCCCGCAAAAAAAGGTATGCCTAAATATTTCAAGTTTTATGTTATCTTTTCCTTTATCTTTTATTATAGATTTGTATAATTTAATTCCGACTTATAGCCATTGCAAAAATACTAGGTATAAATATAATATTTTGAAGCAGCATACTTGATAAGATAAATATGCTTCCACTTTTAAATCCAAGGCTTGCAATTATACTTGATATGCTATACCCGAAGGCAAAATCCCCTATATGTAATTATTCCATATACTGCAATAACTCCGAATTACCGTAAGCCCAGCAAACCACATTAATACTGCGAGAATTAGATTTTGTCTTATAGAATCAAACAGTAATCGCATAAAATCTATACTAGTATTTTCTTTTGTCTTTTCTACAAATCCGCCTATATATCCACTTATTTCATTTGCTTGTATTTCATTTGTATTATTTATATACAATACACCTATTAATACTCCGTACTATAAATATTATAGTAACTATTATATAATCTTTCAAATTATTATTAATATGTTCTTGTATTATTCCACTTCTAGAAAGCCCTCTATGTTTTCTTATTCTTTTGTTTTGCATTACATACCTCACTTTTGTTTAATTTTCTTAATCAATTTTATGTAATACAATACAAATTATGCACATTTAAATAGATAAAAAGTAGCTAAATTCTGTTAAAGCTTTTATTATAAAAGCAAAATTCCTAGATTTAGCTACTTTTTTTATTATATAATTTTTTTACCTTTTAAAAATAATCTTAGTTTACTGTAACCTTACCATATACTCCGCCACCACCAGCTGCAATACTCATCCTACCTTCTCTTGCATTTATTATATTATTTGCGATTTTTTCTCCAAATTCTGCCTCAATATCATCATAGGATAACTTATGTAATATATTCATCTCTGTGTCAAATTTATCAAGTAATTTTTCTATTGTTTTTCCTCCAAGTCCTGGTATAAATGTAAGTGGTATTTGATAATAATATGGAGGTCTAAAATTCGGGCTCTTAGTTTCTTTTTTATCTTTTATAATCTCAATCCTATCAAGCACTCCCATTGTAACATTTCTACTATCACAAGTATCACATTTAGTAACCGGAACATCTCCATCAATTCGTTTTCCACAAACTTCACAATATGTTCTATGATATTTTCCTAGCTTTGGATCTAATCCATAATTTGCTACTATCTTCCTACCATCTTCGTTTTTTATAGCTTTCATAAGTTCTTTAAAGCTTATATCTTCTACTATAATTTTATTGTATTCTCTTGCAATTTTAGGAAGTGAATGTGCATCAGAATTAGTTAAAAATGTTTTTGTTTCTAACTCTGAAATTTGGTCTGCTAGAAATGTATCTGAACTTAATCCTAATTCTATCGCTGGAATTCTTGAATATTTTTCCCTGAAAATTCTTTCTAATCTTGATGTACAATTACCATAAAAACTCTTGTATGGAGTAAATGCATGAGCTGGAATTAAAACACCATTATACTTTTCTACAATATCTATTAATTCATAAGCCGAAATATCCGCTCTTTGAGAACTTAAAGTTATATTTTTAATATGATATGACATTTCATTTGAAAAACTTATTATATCTTTTAAGTACGGAAAATAACATAGATTATGAGCACTTCCTGTTTTTCCATCTTCATTTTTTTCGGATGTTTCTATTTCACTACCCAATATTATGCATAATTTATCTTTATATATAATTCCACCATCTCTAAGCTCTTTTGCTTCTCCATTTTGCAAGAATTTTTTTATATCTTCAATAACATATGGAGATGCACAATCTATAATTCCTACTATATTTATTCCTTTTCTATCCACACATTCTTTTGCAATATTTTCAAAATTAAGACTTCTCGCCGCTGTTATTTTTATTGGTTTATTATTACTTGCTCTTCCTATGTGTATGTGCAAATCTGCAAATACTTCATACATTTTGTGTTATTCTCCTATTTCAAAAAAATCTGATTTTGTTAGTTTATTTAATACAAAGCTTAAATCTCTACTTCTCCTAATAATAATTCTATTTTTTTCTGCTTTTGCTTTAACCTTTTTTGCAACTTCAATATAAGAGCTCTCTCTTGCTCTTTGCATATTATTCATACATTCTTTTGTATCTTTTAATGCTTTTTCTTTATCGTCACATTCATCTGTTGTTTTGGAATATATAGCAATATCTATCATTCCTTTAACATTTGGGTTTACATCTGAATGATCTGATCCATAAATACTATTAAATTCTAAATCTCTCATGCGTAAACACCTTCTTTCAAATAGATAAATTCTTTAAACTCTTTTAAATATCTATTTTTCAATCCCTTTAAATTTCTATTTTCTAAAAGGTTCATTGCTTCATCTATTGGATAGCCTTTTCTTTCTGGTCTGTCTAAAACAAGTCCTCCAAAGTTATCTACAAGTTCTAATATATCACTTTCCTTTTCTCTGTCTTCAGTATTTATATATCTATTAACTCCTGTACATATCTTGCAAAATTTTTGTGAAAAGCCAAGTGTTTCAAGATATTCAGCACCTTCTAGAGCATATCTTTTTATTTTTTCCATATCATAAGATACAATGTTTTTTTTGCACGCATATAAAAGGCAAGCTGTAACAACAAGATTTTCATCAACATCTAATTTCATCGTTTCAATAAATAATCTTGCAAGCTCCGTCTTTAAAATAACTGAATTATCAAAAAAGATTTTTTCTTTTTTTTGTAAATAATACACTTTTTCCATTTTTTTTGAATAGTCTGTCTCATTCAATATATAATCAGCCAAGGTTTCCATAGATAATCAACCTCCTTAATTAGAAAGTTTCTAATTTCTCATGATTATTATATTTTAAATTACAAGTATTTTCAATAATGATTCAGAATTGTAATATAAATTTAATATTTTTGTAATATTAATGTAATAATGTTGCTCCAACTATTCCTGCATTATTTCCAAACTTTGCTACAACTATCTCAGGAATATCATTATTGAAAGTCGTTTTGCCTTGATGTAATCTATTAATTAATTTTTGTAGTAATATATCTTTGTAATATGCAAAACTTCCCCCTATTGCTATTTTCTCTGGCTCAAATATATCTATATAATTTCCAATACCTATACTTAAATTTTCTATAAATTCGTCTACTATATCCTTTACGCTTTCGTATTCATGTTTTAATATACTATATATTTCATCAGGAGAAACCTCAGTTGTTCCTACTCTACGCGTTATTTTATCTTTTAAAACTCTCATTGAACAATAAGTTTCAAAGCAGCCCAATTTTCCACATGAGCATTTATTTCCATTCTTCTCAAACGTCATATGTCCGAAGCTCAAACCCAACATATTTTTTTGCTTTTAGAAGTTTTCCACCTAAAAAAACTGCTCCTCCTATTCCAGTACCTAGACAAATAAAGATTCCGTCATCACAATCTTTTAAATTACCATATTCTTTTTCGCACATTGCTGCGCATTTTGCGTCATTATTAAGTGTTATTTCTACATCATAAAAATGTTTTCTCAAAGTATCTAAAATATTATAATCAAATATTCCAAGATTTTCTGCTTTTACAATTATTCCATTTTTATGTGTTCCAGGAGCCGCAATACCAATTCTTTCTATTTCTTTTATTGTTATATTTCTTTCTAATAATATCTCTTCTATATATTCTACTATTGTTTTCTCTATTGCTTGTTCAATTCCTTCTCTATCTTCTACTGTAAAATCTCTTTCTCTTTTTAATAGAATTCTTTCATCCTCAATAAGTCCGAACAGCGATGTGGCTTCCACCTAAATCAACACCAATTTTCATAATAATTACCTCTCTTTCAAATTAAACATTAAGTTCGAAAAAGAAACGAGCAGTACTAGGCAAAATTTAGTAGAAAACCGGAGGCGTGCTTTTTGCACGTTGAGGCTTTTCTATCTAAATTTTAACTACGTAATGCGAAGTTTACTTTTCGAACGCTATTGCATTTCGAGCCAATTCATCACACCTATTATTAAACTCATTGTCACTATGTCCCTTAACCTTTATAAATGTTACTTTATGTACTTTTATTAGACCCTCAAGTTCTTCCCAGAGTGCTCTGTTTTTTACATCTTCCTTTTTAGAATTTTTCCAGCCATTTTTTCTCCAGTTAGTTATCCAGTTTTGATTAAACGTATTTACAACATAAGCACTATCGCTATATATTTCTACCTCACATGGATATTTTAAAAGTTTTAAGCCTTCAATTACAGCTGTAATTTCCATTACATTATTAGTTGTATTCTTTGCTCCTCCAGAGATTTCTTTTTTTATATCTTCATAAATAAGTATCGTTCCCCATCCTCCAGGTCCTGGATTTCCTGAACAAGCACCATCTGTATATATTATCACTTTTTTCATAATTTTCTCCATTTATTTACATAAAAAGATTGAAATATTTCTTATTTTATGATATTATATCAATAAATATTAAAATTGTAAACAATTTGTGTTTAAGAAAGGAAAAAAACGCATGGATAATGTTCTAGCTATAATCGGCGAATATAATCCTTTTCATAATGGTCATTTATATCATTTGAAAGAATCAAAGGAAAAAACTCATACAGATTATACCATTGCAATTATGTCTGGTAACTTTGTGCAAAGAGGTAATGCTGCTATTCTTGATAAATGGACAAGGGCAAAAATAGCAATATTAAATGGTGTTGATTTAGTAATAGAACTTCCTTGCATATATAGCATATCTAGTGCCGAAAACTTTGCTATGGGGGCAATAAAAATATTAAATTCTCTAAAAATTGTAGATAGTGTGTCATTTGGTACTGAAATTGATGATATAACAATTTTAGAAGAATTCGCAGATATACTTACAGATGAACCAGCTGAATATAAATCACTTTTATCTCATGAGCTATCAAAAGGTATATCATATCCTAAAGCCAGAGAAAACGCACTTCTTATGTATTTAAATGATATTCGAAAATACGCAAATATACTATCATCTCCTAATAATATTCTCGCAATCGAATATTTAAAAGCTATGAATTTAACCAATTCAGAAATATTCCCTGTTTCTATAAAAAGAATTGGCCCACGGTTATAATAGCCGTATGATTGTAGATGAATATGCAAGTGCAACATCCATACGTGAATTAGCTACATCGAGAAATTTTTATGCTCTAGATAAATTAATGCCGAAAATATCGTATGACATTTTAGCTGATGAAATTAAAAAGGGACATTATATAAGTGGAATTGAAAGATTTGAAAAAGAAATTATGTTTACATTAAGGAATATGTCTGTAGCTGAAATAGCAAATCTTCCAGATGTAAATGAAGGTTTAGAAAATGCAATTAAAAACGCAGCAAATTCATGCAACAGTTTATCTGAATTAATGGGATTCGTTAAATCTAAGCGTTATACTTCTACACGAATACATAGGATTTTATTATATGCCCTTTTAGGAATTACAAAAGAAGATATGGAGAATTCAAAAAAAATTGATGAACCTTACATTAGAGTTTTAGGTTTTAACTCAAAAGGTCAAACATTACTATCTAATATTTGTAATGAAAATAAAAAATTAAATGTTATTACATCAGTCAAACAATTTACTACAACTTGTAGAAATAAAAAACTTTTGATGATGCTTGAAAAAGATATACAAGCGACAAATATTTATACACTTGGATATGATTATGATTCATATTCAAACTTGGATTATACAACAAAACTTATAACATATTAAAAATTCTCTGGTCTAGCCAGAGAATTTTTCAAAGTTATTATTCTTCGTCTATGAAATCAAACTCATCTTTGAATTTTTCCTTGAACATTTCAAATACTTTGTTTAATACTTCTTCATCCTCAACACTTACATATGATTCTTCATCTTCTGAATCTGTATCTTCAACTTGAAGTATCACTACTTCTCCTGGTTCTTCTTCACTTTCATCTGTTGGAAGTAAAACCACATATTCTTCACCATCAAGTTCAACTAAATCTAAAAATTCAAAATTAACCTCATTTCCATCTTCATCATTTAATACTATGATGTTATCTAATTCTTCTTCATCCATTTTATGTTCTCCTTTCATATTAATAAATATTTTGAATTGTATTTCTACAATTTTAATGACTTTTGTTCATATATATTTCTAGTATATATACAGCTGATATTGTATCAACAATATTTCTTTTTTGCTTATTATCAACACCTAAATAGTTCATAGTTTTATGAGCAGCAACAGTTGTTAGTCTTTCGTCAACTGTTTCTATATTTATATTATTAAACTTACATTTTAATTTATGTATGAATTTTTTAGTAATTTCTACCCTTTCACCTAATGTTCCATTCATATTTATAGGTATACCCACAACAAAAGTAGAAATATCATACATTTTTAAAATTTCCTCAAGTCTTTTTAAAACAATTTTATCGTTTCCATTATGATGTATCGTTTCTAATCCTTGAGCAGTAATATTTAGTTCATCAGAAAGTGCAATTCCGTACTCTTGCATCTCCATAATCTATTCCTAATATCCTCATAATACAACTTTATTCCTTTTTATTGGTTGCAAGTTAATTTGGAAAAGATTTGAGACAAGTTCAAGGCGGACAAGTGAGGAAGCCTGAGACATACTAGTGTATGTTGAGGATTTCAAATACACTGTCCAACGCATAAATCCTTCAAATATTTTTCAAATTAATTGATGCACGTTGAATATATTTCATCTTTAAAACAACGACGCAAGAATCTGATTATTGTCAAAATTATTCTAGGCCAATGTAAGACCTAACCATCTTCTCCAATAATTCATCTCTTTCAACTTTTCTAATAATATTTCTTGCATCTTTATGACTTGTTATATATGTTGGATCTCCTGATAAAATATATCCAACTATTTGGTTTACTGGATTATATCCTTTTTCTTCAAGAGCATTATATACTTCTTTTAGAACTTCCTTATATTTTATATTATTTTCATTTTCAACTTTAAAACTCATTGTTTTATCAAAATCCATTTTTATTCCTCCCTTATATTTTATTTATTTCACTTTCATTTTCGTTTGCTGTGTCAAGATACTCTTCTAGTTTTTTTAATACTGATTCTAATGCAGTTCCTTTATAATATGTTGTAAGTACAATATTTAATTTAGGTTTCATAAATGCAATTTTTTTCTTAGTTGATGTTGTTTTTTCAGCAGCAATTACATCGTCTATTTGTAAATTCTCAACTTCATTTTTCAAATCATTTAAGAATTCTACAACTCCATCTATTTCTACTCCAGAAAAAGCTATAACAAATTTTGGTCCTAGATATCTAACAAAAACATATTCATCTGATAATTTTTCTTTTATGTAATCACATACATCTATAATTACTTGATTTCCTGTATCTCTATTAATAACTTTATTAGTATTTTCAAGATTTGTAATTTTAAACATGCATATTGTAGATGTTGTATACTTATCTATAGTTTTTCTTCCTTCTTCATATAAATATTCTGAAGTTTTCAAATCCGAATATAAATCATCTCTTGAAAGACTTTCTATTATATTTTGATATGAAACAATTTTTAATACAGAAATTATATTATCCTTTACGACTTCCAAAATAGTAGTATCTACATTATCAAACGCATGCATTCTTCCACTTTCTATTATCCAATATCCAATATATACATTATCTATATATAGTGGAAAGAACATTGCAGATTTTGCTCTTCCAAACTCCATTTTTTGATAAGGCAATCTTTCTTCATCTGTATTAACAGTTATATATTTAGGTTTTGCTGTTGTAATACTATCTTTAAAAATCTCCTCATTTTGCAAATTTCTTAATGAATCCCAGTGTTTTCTATCAACATTAGAGGCTTTAACAACGTATTCAGCTCCATCAAATAACACTATTGTTGAATACTTAATTACAAACTGTTCAATTAAAGTTTCATTAATTTTTACAATTTTATCATCAACAGTCATTGTATCTCCAACAGTGTTCATAATATCTTGTAAAACATTTAAACTAGTAACTTTTTGATTGATATTATTAAAAGTTTTAATTTTTTTATTTATTAGTATATTATAAATTAATAATGCTATTATAATTATGATTAAGACTGCTATTGCAATTATTGTCATAGTATTCACTATTTGCTCCTTTCATCGCCAAATTATTTGAACCTACTCTTCATTTTATCTAATGTATTATTCATGCTACTTGGAAAATTATTATCATACTCTTCTGTATTAGCAAACTTATTATTCTTTGTATAATCAGTTTTAAATTTAGAATTAACTAGCGGATATACAGTATCTGATAAAACTTTAAGTTCTGCCAAAAATTGTTTTGAATATCCATTAATATTTACTTCACAGTCGACCATTCCTGACAAATATCTTGCAAGCACATCCTCATCAAATGAAATTGTAATTGGATTCATTTTATCTTTGTTAAATAATTCTTTCATATATGTCATTTGTGGATCATTATAGCATGACATTCCTCCAATTATTGCATTTGCAGTTAATCCTCTTACTTTAATTACTTTATTAATAACTATTTTTAGTTTTTCAATATCAAGCGCATTCTCTGATTGTAGATCTCTTAAAAAAGCTGTTAATGGCTGAATAGTTAATATGTCCATGCTCTGAACTAAATATATTTCTTGTGCTAATTTAAAGTAATCAACTGGTGTATCAAAATCACAATCTAATAATATCAATGAATACTGTTTTGCAAGAGATGTTATAATAGCTTCATAATCATATACTTCTTCTTTTTTTCCTGGAATAGATGTAAATACACTTAGGTTCTTATTAACCTCTATTCCTTCCACATTTCCATGTTCCAAATTTTCTATACAATTTTGAGCTTTTCTTCTAAGTGTTTCCTCATTCTTTGTATATATATAATACGAATTTCTATTTAACGTAACATCTAAAATCGCTACTTTAATACCTGTTTTAGCTAAATAATCTGCAATGTTATTTATTAAAAATGATGTACCAGCTTTAGTTGTTCCAACAAACGCAACTATCTTTTTGTCTCTAGATAGAAATCTTGTAAAATCTGATTCTCCTCTATTAGCATTAGTATTTTGAATATAATTCTCATGCTGTTCCTGAGTTCTATTATATAGATTATCATTATTTTGCGTAAAATTATTATGATGTTCTTGCTCTCTATTATATTGCATATTTGTATTTTGTGTATAATCGTTCTGTTGCTCTTGTGGTCTACTATTCTGATTCTTTGCAAAAGCACTTGTAGAATTATATGAAGAAACTTGATTGTTATTTTCTTTTACATTGTTTCTATCAACTGAATCAGGTAAATCATTTATATCATTAAATCCTTGTAATATATAATCTTCCTCATTATTGTTTTCTGTTTCTTCAAATCCAGGCAATATATTATCTTGGTTAAATGCTTCTTCGTTAACCTCTTCCATTTGTTGAGTTGTTTTTTTTGGTCTGCCCCTCTTTTTAGATTCTAAACCTTTAATTTCAACGATTTCGTCTGGTACTAATTGTTGTTTTTTAGGTCTACCTCTACCTCTCTTAGGTGTTTGAACAGCAGTATCCGTTTTTTCTCTGTTATTATTTATTTCATCTAATTCATCATGAAGTGAGTCTAAAATATCTGAAAACTCATCATTATTTTCAAAGTCATCATCTGCCTGTTTTTCCATCTTAATTGTGTTATCCGGTCTTTTTACTGAAGTATTTATTTTACTATTTGTCAATCTCTGAGCATTATCTTTATTAACAGATGAAGGTATTACAACTGGTCCAACAGGTCTTCCTTTATCTGAATGAGTTTCTATAAACCCAATTTTTAAGTCATGTTTCTTTTCTTCTTTATCTGGTTTTTTATATGTTCCTTCTCCAAATGTCATAATTGATTGATATTTTGGAGATTCTGCTTCAAGTACAGCTTTTACACTTATTGGCAAGAATTTAGTGATTATTCTAAGTTGAGCATCATTATATTGTGCTGCAATGTTATTAAAACTTTCTACATATCTTTCAGTATTTTTTCCAAGTTTCTTATAGTGAGTTAAAATATTTCTAATCTCTGTTTCGCTTACTGTATCCTCAGATTCTGCTTGATAAGTAACTTCCTCTGATTCAATTCTGTAATATACTTTTGCCTCTTTTTTATTACGTGGTTTGTTTAACAACTTACAAATTTCTGGTATGTTTCTATCTGTTCCAAGTAAAGCATTATATATACCAATTGAAAATAGCTTAGACAACAAAGCATCTGACTTTGAGCGTCTATCTGTTGCTATAAAGATAATTGGAATATCTCCACCTTTTCCTGCCGTTGCTTCATCACTAATTTTATCTAATTGTTCAAACAAAAAAGTGTCTATTGCATTATAATTATTATTTGAGTATGGCTCTAAATCCTCACTTATAATAACGCAATCATAAGTTTGATCTCTTTGTAATTCCTTTATAATTGCATTAAAATAATAAACATTTTTACCAGATATAATCTCCCTATATTGTTTTTGATATAATTTTATAATCGATTCTGATATATTTTCATTATTAACTGCAAATAAAACTTTCATTTGTTAACCCCTTCCAAATCCTTTTATTACAATAACAAACACAAGCGGTAGTATTTGTGCTATAACAAACAATGTAACAAAAGCTATCATTGTATAGAATCCTTTGTATCTAACATCCAATTTTCTAATACCTATTACATATTGATAAATAGCACTTATCGCAATTCCTAAAAAACAAAATGGAATACTAAACAATCGAATATTATTTAATATATATGCTACAAAGCCATAAGTTTCTGAGCCATAAGACTTTTGATAGTCTTCAAGTGATTGTTTTTGGCTTTCTGAAAGTTCTACCATTTTACTTGTTGTGTTTAAATTAATGCCATTATATGATGCAAATACAGTGCTTGTACAAAATAATGTTATTAATAATGTTACTATTGTTAAAACTACTACTTTTTTCATTTCTTTTCCCTTCTATATATAGTTTTTATTTCACATATAATATCATACAATAGAATTGAAAAAATATCAAGTAATTTTTGGTAAAAATTTTAATTAATTTGTACTAATCAGCCTTTCTTTTGGAAGTTATATATTTAATCAAATCTCAATTTTACCGTCAAATTTCCTTAATATAGTTTTTCTAAGTAAAGAGTTTTCTATCTTTTCAAGATTTGGGTCTTTGTCTAAAATTTTAATTGCAAGAGCTTGCACTTTTTTTAGTATTTCCATATCTTCAAAAAGATTTGCTACTTTAAATTCTGGAATTCCATGCTGTTTTGTTCCAAAAAATTCTCCTGAGCCTCTTAATTCCAAATCTTTTTCTGAAATTACAAAGCCATCATTTGTTTCTTGCATTACCTTCATTCTTTCACGTACATTTTCTGATTTTCCTTGATATTTTAATATACAATATGATTTATATTCTCCACGTCCTACTCTTCCTCTTAATTGGTGTAGTGCTGCTAGTCCAAATCTTTCTGCATTTTGTATTACCATTACACTTGCATTTGGTACATTTACCCCAACTTCTATTACTGTAGTTGATATTAGTATATCTATATCTCCATTCTTAAAATCTTCCATAATTTTGTCTTTTTCTTTTTGTTTTAGTTTCCCATGTATGTATTCTACTCTATACTCACTAAAAACCTCAGTTTTATATTTTTCAAATAATTCTGTTACAGATTTTGCATCTATATCTTCGTTTTCTTCAACAAGAGGGCAAACAATATATGCTTGTCTTCCTTCTTTAATTTGCTCTTTTATAAAATTATTTATTCTATCTTCCATTGATAGAGGTACTGCAAATGTTTCAATCTTTTGTCTATTTGGAGGTAGTTCGTCGATTACTGATATATCCAAATCTCCATATAATATAAGTGCTAATGTTCTAGGTATAGGAGTTGCAGTCATTACAATTTTATCTACATTTTTTCCTTTTTCTCCTATGATTTTTCTTTGATTTACTCCAAATCTGTGTTGCTCATCTGTTATAACCAAGCCTAAATTTTTAAATTTAACATTTTCTTGAAGTATAGAATGTGTGCCAATTATTACATCTACTTTTCCATTTTCAATATCTTCTATAACTTCTCTTTTCTTTTTAGCTGGCATACTACTGATTAAAAGTTCACATCTTATGCCGAATTTGTTTAATATATTAGAAAAGCTTTCTAGATGCTGAGTTGCAAGAATTGATGTTGGTGCCATAATTGCCATTTGATATCCCGACTTTACTGCTTTATATGCTGCAATTATTGCAACCACTGTTTTGCCTGAACCAACATCTCCTTGAAGAAGCCTATTCATTATTCTATCTGACTCCATATCTTTGTCTATCTCTTCTAACGCTCTAAGTTGTGCCCCAGTTAATCTAAATGGAAGCTCGTTTATTACATCCGACATTTTTACATTTTTATCAAACTGTATACCACTTTGCTTTTCCATGCATTTATTTTTTAAGTTCAAAAGTAAAAGCTGCATAGTTAGTAATTCTTCAAAAGCGAATCTTGTCCTTGCTTTTTCGAATTCCTCAAAACTCTCGGGAAAATGTATTTTATTTGTTGCTGAATTTATATCTAAAAGATTATATTCTTTTAATATATATTCTGGTATAGTTTCTTCTAATTTATTCTTTACTAAACTAAGTCCATTTTCTATAACTTTTCTAATTTGATTTTGAGATATGTTATATGTAAGTGGATATATTGGGATAATTTTACCTGTGTTATGTGATTCTCCTTCTTTGTCAAATATTGGAGAAATCATTTCAATATGTCCTGATTTTTTTGATATTTTTCCAAAGAAAGAATACTCTTCTCCTATACGAAAGCTTTGCTTCAAGTATGGCTGATTAAACCATGTCATTTCGCATGCATCTGTATCGTCTCTTACAATCATTTTGCACATCTTCATTCCTCTGCCACGTGTTGTTATAATTTGCATTCTTGATACTACAAAAGCTTTTATAAGCGCTTCTTCTCCATCTACAACATCTTCAAGTTTCTTCACTTTGCTTCTGTCTTCATATGTCCTTGGATAATATGTAATTAAATCTTCTAAATTATTTATTCCAAGCCTATTTAGAGTTTTAGCTCTCGCTTCGCCAACTCCCTTTATATATTGAATATCTTTGTTTAAATCCATAAATACCTCATATCTTTCGAGATTATTATATCGTATTATAAATCATTTTACAACAAAAAAATTTAATTCCAATATAGGAATTTGATTTTATCCTAAAAATAGCCATACGATGACTTGTACTTTTCTTCTGAACACGTGAAGGAAGGAACAATCCAACTCCGATAAATATCGTCAGAAACTTATGCTTGACAAATATACATAATCATGCTACAATATCAATTATCAATTGAATATTGTTTTATTTTATCGTGTGGCTGTAGCTTAAGACTTTGCTTATATTCTCGCTGGTACCGAGAATATGTTATGGCATTGTATCTTCGGCTACCTCCCTCCGAAGATACATACTTTATTGGTAAAGCATCTTCGGTCGTCACGTCGAAGAAGACATGGGTTCGAGTCCCATCAGCCACATCAAAAGAAAGCTAGGTAATCCTAGCTTTCTTTTTAATGCTTTTATATATCCATCTGGCTTCCTAAAAATCCTGCTGCTGATTCTACAACTTTTGCCTCTGTCTCTCCCATTTTTGTTTTAGCATCTTTTGATAAAAGAATTACACTTCCGATTACATCTCCTTGTGCAATTATTGGATATACTACCTGTGAATTGAACTTTCTTTCTTTATTGTCATTCTTTACCACAGGAATTGATACTTCATTATTATCCTTGCTTAGATATACTTCTTTATCATCCATTAATTGCTCAAGTTCTTGTGATAAATCTTGCTCTAAGAATTCTTTCTTTGAGCCACCAGATACAGCAATTACAGTATCTTTATCAGTTATACAAGCAATATGTCCAGTTGTCTTTGATAGTGTCTCAGCATATCCTGTTGCAAATTCTGAAAGTTCACCAATTGGAGAATATTTTTTGAGTATTACTTCTCCTTCTTTGTCTGTAAATATCTCTAGTGGGTCACCTTCTTTTATTCGAAGTACTTTTCTTATCTCTTTTGGAATTACAATTCTTCCTAAATCATCTATTCTTCTAACTACGCCTGTTGCTTTCAAAATAAATTCCTCCTTTTTATTAACTTTATGTCTATTATTTGTTAAAAGAAAAAATTTATGCATTTTTAGTTATATTTTGTCCAAATTGTGAGTATACTTTAAAAAAAGATTTTGGAGGATACAAAAATGAATATTCAAAGAGTTAATGAAATTTTATCATCAATACACCAGAAATAAATCTCTGCCGAATCGCCTGTAGTAGTAATGGAAATATTCATCGTTCCACAGCTTCTCTGTAATACTCCTCTACTTTTTGTACAAGAGCGAATTTTGTTTGCAGTTATACAAGTTTGATATAATTTAAAATAACCACTATACCTAAATATAGATATAGTGGTTGTTTTTATGTCAGAAGAAATCCCACTCTGTTGCAAGTTCAAATATATTTTCCGTTGCCCAGTCATCCTCAATGAGTGCAATATATGGTGTTACAACACAAAAATATACAATTGGAATAATGATTTTTAATGCACTTGGTATCATTGGAATCTTAGAAAACAGTACTGTGAAAACTATGAAAGGTCCACCTACTATAAACACTTGTGATAGCCAGCCCGTCATTCCTTCCCCAAATATTTCACTGAATACATATACAATGATTGGAAAACCCGGACCAAATTCAGTATCCTGAAACCCTCTAATTTTCATCCAGAGAAATGCAACTACAAATGGTATAATAGTTAATATTGCACTTATTTTCACACTTGTAAAACTTGTTTCCCATATGAACAAACCAAGAAAGACTAAAACATATACAACAGATGTAATTATATTTGCTTTTCTTGTCCCTATGAGATGTCCTTTTACAAATGCAATCACAAGCACATTCACAATAAATCCTAAAAGGATAAATGTAAGTGGTTTAGCAATGTCTGTCATGTATACCCATAAGTACGAGATTTCTGCTAAGATTGTTGTGAAAAATGCATAGTATGAGATTACATCATCTCCAAAGAATAATTCCACCCTGTAACGCCAATCATTTAATAAATCTGACATAATTTTTACCTCCTGTTAAAATAATATTTTAATAATACTGCCTATATATCAACCTGCAAAACAGGATTACAAAATTAATCGTTAGACATTGTCTAACAGATGTTTTTATTATATATTAAAGTTATGTAAATGTCAAGTGAACAAAGCGACTAGGCGCCCTTTGTTCTTGCCGATTTGAGTTTTACGAACAAAGTGAGGAAAAGCTCAAAGGCTAGCAATTATAGTTTTTTATCTAATAGGAAATACGCTATTTTAGCGTAATTTCCTATTAGATAAAAAACTCCACAGAGACTTCTCTGTGGAGTTTGTGTTAGGGGAAATATGTTATTCTACCTCTTCTTCAAATTCGTCTGCATATGCGGTGCACAGAATCTCGCCAATTGTTTGTCCCGCTTCTGTATCTATCCAATCGACAATATTATAGCATGCTACAAATTCAGCAAAATCCTGGTTTGTAGCTTCTTCGATAGCTTCTATAAACTTGTCATTGGCAGTGGTGTAATATGTTTCACCATCTTCTTCAACTTTCACAGTATAGAAGAAGAAAAGATCTGAGGTATCCATCATGATAGTGAGTAAATAGAAACTAAGTGCATCAATGACATTAGTATCAAATACATACACGCCATTTTCTTCATCAGCTTCTATACCAAAGATGTTACCCTCATGGCCTGTCTTACTGTTATCCCAATACTTGTTATACCTTTCCTGGAATTTAAGAAGGTTTTTAGCAAATCCTGGCTCTTCATTCTTAAAAGTCCTAATAACATCCAGTACTTTTTGAGCATCTCCAGTCTCTTCAGCTTCAGCAATTTTGCTCATGATTTTGCTCTCAGCAAGGCTAAACATCATAACTCCGCACTCTTGAAATATGTCATTCCTCTCTCTTTCGTCTTTTAAAGAATCACCCACGAATTCTTTAAACTTAGAGCGAAAATTCACGATTCTTACATAAAGTTCCGGATAATATGCAGGAAAAGCATCAAGAATACCATCAATCCTTATGGAATCTTCTTTTGTTACTGCATCAAAGATTTTCTTGGTCACTCCAGTTTCAGCAAGTTCAGTAGTTAACCGAACTACCTGCTCATAAATTTCCTTTTTAGTCATAGTTGTATCCTCCATAATAATAATTTTTGGATTCCACACTTATGTGACTTACCCCTAACACATATCACAAAAATGTAAATACATTATACTATTATTTTATTATTATGTCAATTATATTGTATTTAAATTGTGAAAATTTGTGTAGGTTAGTCAATCATATATCACACTTTTTTGAAAAATATATAGTTTGAGTACCCTATATTGTTGCAAGTGATTCTTCTTGACTTTTATACTTTTTTATGAATTCATTTGGGCTCAACCATCCTAATGGCTTCATTGGAAAATTAT